>Ga0208894_1000048_pt1 | contig 105038 bp, 120 predicted proteins | sample ETNtaG_12_FD_185752 | JGI IMG/M metagenome (GOLD analysis project Ga0208894, IMG submission 185752) | Marine microbial and viral communities from oxygen minimum zone, Eastern Pacific Ocean - ETNP201306SV49 (SPAdes) (version 2) | ecosystem: Environmental > Aquatic > Marine > Oceanic ...
TGCCTGCATAGAAGAGTATAAAGATGGGGGCGGGGGTGGGAAGCGTTTTTCTGAGCTAAAAAGGATGCTTTTTGAAATTTTGAAGTGATTTGCGCACAAACTTTTATTTAAAAAATGTGAAATTGGCTATTGACATTTTTATAATAGCATATATATTATATATAGTCAATTATACTTATTCTAACTATATATGAGATAATACATGGCAAAGATGATATTGGAAATACCAGCCGATGTTAGGAAGGCATTCAAGATTGAGTGCTTAAAGAATGACACAAGTATGAAGGACACAATAGTTGAGTTTATGAAGGAATATGCAAAGAAAGGGGGAATACCAAGAAAGAAAAGGAAGTAGTAAAGAATAGCGGGAAATGCCAGAGCTGTAACTCTGACAAATCCCTGGCCGATCATGCACATGGAGCACATGAAAGGTTAAGAAGATTATATCATGCTCCTCCATTGATATTTGGAGGTTAAAATGAAGAAGAAAGAATCAGAGTTTCTAACTCAAGAAGAAATAGAAGCACTCCTCAAGATGCCTGATCGAAGAACGCTTGAAGGAAAGAGGGATTATGCCCTCCTGCTCACCATGCTGACCACTGGACTTCGCAAAGCAGAGTTATGTATCCTTAAAGGAACAGATATTAAAACCTATAGGAACAGGCTTGTGATTGATATCACAGGCAAGGGTCAACGCCACAGACGAATAGGCCTAAAAAACGATGTGTATGGCGCAATTGCGGCGTATACTAAAGCGTCAGGTAATGGGAGCCCAGATCATTCTATCTTTTACACCCTTGGCAAACATGGGCTCTGCAAGCGACAACCCTTAACCCACAAAGCTGTTGATTGCATGATAAAGAAGTATTCAAAGAAAGCTCTTATCAGGAAGAGGGTAACGCCTCACACCCTGAGACACACCTTTGCTACTTCATTACTTGATGTAGGCACAGATTTAAAGACTGTGCAGGAATTGATGGGTCATTCGCATATACGAACTACTGAGAGGTATCTTCATTCTAATGATGATAAGAAGTTTGAGGCTGTAAATCGGCTGCAATTTGGGTAATATTTGGGTGTGAATTATGACCCAAATGGAAATTGCCTATTTCCTATTTCAATAGTTTATAATACAGCGACCCCTAGGATTTTGGGTAATTTTTTATCATGTTAATAAGTGAAAGTTAAGTTTTTGGTATCTTGAAGAACAGTTGTTTTTATATTTGACTTAGGTTTTATTATGTCTGATACGATTTTCTTTATATCTGTAATTGCTGGATTCATAGTTATACTATTTGTTGTGATAAGATTTGTCAAAAATGATGCTGTTGAAACTAATGAATTGGAATCAGATGACATAGCGAGAAGAGAATCTGTTGATACCTTGATTGAAGAATTAAAGAAAAAAGCTGGAAAGGATGCGCAAATTTATTCATACAAAACAGATTATGAGTGGGTTTGTGTTTGCAGTTGTCGTAATGTGCTTGATGAAGAAAAGGAGATCCAAAAATGTACAGGATGTAACCGCGACAGAGATTTTACCTTAGAGAACTACTCAGAGATAGCTGCCAATCCCCAGATATCAAGCGAAAATGAAACAGACAAATCATTAAGTGTAACTAACAATGTTTTAGGGGAGATATTTGGGTTTGTAGGTAGTCTTTCTTTTATGTCTGGTATATTACTAATTTGTTATCAGGCTTATTTGTGGATTGAGCATGGGGCATGGCCTGATTGGCCTCTCTCATACCTTTTTTTCGACCCAACATCTGATATCCTCAATACATCTACCAGTGAACAAGAAATTAAGGCATCGCTTGCTATTTTAAAACTAACCCCTTCCTTTTTTTATGACTATTTCAAGAACTCATGGCTATCAAATCCAAAGACTCTATATGGGTTGCATAAACTAACTGTTAGGATTCTCAGTTCTTTTTCCATGCCTGCACTATTAATAGTCGCAAGCATAATTGTGTTTTTCTAATTAAAGCAACAGTCTCTTTAATTGCAGGAGTCGCGCAGGAGTGGTAAGTGACTAAAATATATACTGATGAAGAAATAAAAATAATCTATGACAAGATGTTTAAGCAAGTCAAAGAGATCTTAATGACTCAAAACTATAATGGATGGGTCATGTATGGTGACGACCTTATGATGGATGAATCATTTATATTATCGTTTACTGATTTTGATTATAAATTTGACCAAAATGGTATCGTTACTTGGGCAAGAAGAAGAATGGATCGTGTGGAGCTCTTAGAACAATGTGATTTAGATACCTTCAATAGAAAAATAAGAAAGATACCTGGAAATATAAGTAGCGAATTATTCAAAGACCTGCTTCCTGTCTGGAATAATGCCCTCCCAACGAAAAGAGTCGAGGCAATAGAAAAAGCTTATCGTCTTAAATTTATCTGTGAAGCTAAACTTAAAGAAACCACTAAATCAAAAGATGAAAAACAGGAAGAAATAAAAGGCATAAATAAAAAAGACAGTAGTTTTATGCCTATAAAAAATCATGTAAAGAAAAATACTGACTTGGGATTATCATTTGAGGAAGAAACCTTAAAACTTTACAAACTAAGTGGCTCGAAAAGAGTTTTAATCACACGAGACAGAAGTGAGCTATTTGGAAAAGAAGCCAGTGTTTTGTGGATGTTATTAAATAAGTTTACAGACAGTGCTGGAGGAAGAATTTTTACTGAGGATGAAAAAGTAGATAAGAATCAAATTTCACGACTCAATAAAATTCTTTATACATATTATGGCCTTCCAGAAGAAAGACCAATAAAAAATTTTGTTTTTAGGGATGGAAAAGAAATAGAAGTCACTCATGGGTTTTTTAAATATAAAAAAGGAGACAGGTCTTACTATAGATCAGAAATTCAATTAGAGAAGTCTACACAAGAGGATTTAATAAATATGTTAAACAACATAGATAAATCAGCTTCTCCTTCTGACCATGAAGATCATCAAAGATATTTTGGCAGAGTTGACACCTCATATAGCGACAAAAGATATAATGGGGATGATGATAGTAATAATTCTTAAATACCTCTATAAAATCCCTCATTTTGTCTTCACAAGGTAACAAAACTTATTTGATGCCCAGCATTGGTATCATGTTACCAATCTTTCATAACTAATATTAAAAAACTTTCCACTTCTGATCCCCTTTATTTAAGCCTGCATTCGTCCTCTATCTAATTATTATCACTTTAGTGGTCTCAAAATCAGCTCTTGTTACCTTCTTAAAGTATAAACACAAAAAAATTTTTATTCACTTTTTAAAGGGAGGTACTCAATGGTCACACCATTAAAGTGGGCAATCCTAGATTATGGAGAGCCGATGTACAAAATTGCTATGAAAGCGGGAATGAGTGAATCTCGTCTTTCAAGGCTCTCAACAGGCCTGTTTGAGCCTAAAGATGGCGAGAAGCAAGCATTGTCAAGAGTGCTTAATGTTCCTGTAGATATTCTTTTTCCATTAATAAGCTATCAAGAGGAGGGTGCATCAAATGAATGAAGTGAACGAAAATAACGAACTTTCTGAGACAGAGAGATTGGTGCAAATAGTAAACGGTCATGACCTTTTCCATGACCAGCATGATGAGGCTTGCATCTTCATCAAAAATGAAGTCATTACCATACGATCACGCAGGTTCAAAAGCTTTTTATCAAAACAATATTATAGAGCTCAAAATGCCGTACCTAGAAACGAAGCATTGAAGCAAGCGATTAATACAATTGAGGGAATGGCTTTGCATGATGGTAAAAAGATAGACCTTCATAATCGCATCGCATTATATAACAACTTCATTTGGTATGATCTTGGAAATGGGCAGGTCGTTAAGATAACTAAATCTGGTTGGACTATACTTCCTTCTCCTATCCTCTTTAAAAGATACTCACACCAGCAAAAACAACCTAAACCGCTAAAGGGCGGTGATCCCAAAAAGGTCTTTGAATTCTTAAACATTGCTGAGGAGCATGAGCTTTTAGTTTTGGTTTACATCGTAAGTTGCTTCATCCCAGATATTCCACATCCCATATTCCACCCACATGGGTCTCAGGGAGCGGGCAAAACAACCTCGTTTAAGGTCATCAAAAGACTGTGTGATCCTTCAACTATAGAAACCCTCATAACACCAAGGGACATGAATATATTGGTCCAAACTATTGCACACCATCATGTTTGCCTGTTTGACAACTTGAGTAAAATCCCACCTTGGATGTCAGATATTCTTTGCATAGCATGTACTGGCGGCGGATTTAGCAAAAGGCAACTCTACACTGATGATGAAGACATAATTTATCAGGTCAAAAGGTGTATTGGTATTAATGGAATAAACCTTTTAACCAGCAGAGCAGATTTAATGGATAGGTCAATATTGTTGCCCTTAAAAAGGATAGGTCAATCCCAAAGGAAAGAAGAAGTAGAACTGTGGCGCAAATTGGAGAAAGCTAAGCCAGGAATTTTAGGAGGGATATTTGACACGCTGGCAAAGGCAAAAGCCAAATATCCTAAGGTGAAACTAAAACGCCGACCGCGCATGGCTGACTTTGCGCGGTGGGGATGTGCCATTGCAGAAGCCTTAGGATATAAGAAAGAGGCATTCTTAGAGGCTTATCAAGCTAATATCGATAGGCAAAATGAAGAAGTCGTACAGAACAGCACATTAGCACAAGCTGTTATAAAGTTAATGGACGATAACGATGAGTGGGAGGGAACAATCAAAGAAGCAGATACTAAATTACGAGCCATCGCCAATCCTGATTACTGTGATTGGAGCTTTCCAAAAACCTCTCGAATGCTACGCAGTTACTTAGAGAGAATCAGAGCGAATTTAATGGAGTATGGGATTACTTTTGAGATAGGGGAAAGAACCAATGTGGGTTTTCCAATAAAGTTCCTCAAAGAGAAGAATTTTCGTTCACTTAATACACTTGCTTCACAGAATGGGGCAACGATCTAAAAACAATGGATAAAAGATATTGTTCGATAAAAGAGCTTTCTAAATATACCAGTCTGCCTGAGAAGACTCTGTATGAGTGGGCAGGACAGGGGCGTATCCCTTCAATTAAGATCGGCACTAGAGTTCTCTTCGACCTCCATGATATTGACGTTCTCATGGAGAATTTAAAGCGGGTAAATAATCAACATGAAAAAACAGTTAACAAAATCATTGGAGATATTTAAGGCAATGAACTATAATCCCCCTGATAACTGTCAGGCAGACACGATCAGGCTCCATAAAGGAGGTGTCTATGTTTAAACGGAGTGGTGTCTGGTGGGCTTGCATTAGGTATAAGGGTAGAAAGATTCAAAGAAGTCTTGAGACATCTGATAAGAAACTTGCAAAGGCAATTGAGAGCAAGATAAAAATACAACTGGTTGAACATAAATATATTGACAAGCCAGTTGGTGAGGACAAAAAAGTATCCAATATGATAGAAAAGTTTATGCTTGAACATGCCCCCAAAGTTTCAATAAACATGCAAAAAAGTTACAAGGCATCCAAAAATCATCTTATCCCTTTTTTTGGTGAGTCATCTTTATTATCTGTATCATCTAAGGAAATCTCTCGCTACAAGATGAAAAGAAGAGATGGGAAAGCAAAACCTGCTACTATCAATCGTGAACTGGCTATGCTCTCAAAAGCATTTAATTTAGCTGTTAAAGAGTGGGAATGGATTAATGAAAATCCTGTTTCAAAAGTTTCAAAGGAAGAAGAAAACAATGAAAGAGACAGGTGGCTAAGTGAAGATGAAGAAAAAAGTCTTCTTGAAAATTGTCCTGAGTGGGTTAGAGATATAGTTGTTTTTGCCTTGAATACTGGTATGAGGCAGGACGAATTACTGTCTCTTGAATGGAGCAGGGTGAGCAAAATAAGAAAAACAGCTTTAATCCAAAAGTCAAAGAATGGCAAACCAAGAACAATTCCTCTTAATCAAACAGCCCTTAATGTTTTAGAGAAAAAATCAAAGGTAAGAAATCTTAAGTGCAGCATTGTTTTTGCGAGCAATAATTGGAGTAAAATAGACAGACATAACTTGAGAAGAACATTTAAAAAGGTTTTAGAATGCGCAGTAATTGAAAATTTTACGTTTCATGATTTACGACATACATTTGCAACTAGGATAGCTCAAAAAGGAATCGATATTTACAAGATTTCTAAATTGTTAGGGCATAAAGACATAAGAATGACACAGCGATATGCACATCACTGCCCTGAGAGTTTGAGGGATGGAGTTGATATTTTAGATTCTGACTACAATATGACTACAGTTGAGGAAAAGCGAATTGTTGAGTTTTTGTAAATCATTGAAAGTAATGGTGGAGCTGAGGGGATTCGAACCCCTGACCCCTTGAATGCCATTCAAGTGCGCTCCCAACTGCGCCACAGCCCCACAAAATATTAGATTTTGAAGCTCCCCGTAGCAAGCTACTACGAATCTTCAGTGTAGAGAATAATTTTATTTTTAAATTCGGTTGCTAAGCACGTTCATTTTGCATTTACATTTATGTACGACTAACATAGAATTTCCCAAAAAGTCAAGCCACGCTCAGAGTGCTGACTTTTAAGAAATAAAATTTTCTACTGTATATAACATTGACTCGCACAAAAGGGATAATTTTTTTCAGGACATACAGGATTTATTTGGGTTACCATATAAGTAAGCACTCATTGTGCAGTGGATGATAATTTCTTTGAACGGCTTTTGCAATTATTTTACTCCTTGCTATTTAACTGTTCCACGTATATATTTTTTTATATTCTTTTTTACATTTATGTTTATAATTTTTTTCCTTAATTATTAAATTTTTTATAAAGGAGGACCTATGACAAACATACCTGGCGGATTATTTTTATTAATCATTATTGGTATGATTCTTTATAGTGCTATTAAAATTCTTCGGGAATATGAGAGGGGAGTCGTTTTTATGCTAGGACGGTTTTGGAGGGTTAAAGGACCCGGTCTGATTATTCTCATTCCTGGTATTCAAAAAATGGTTAAAGTAAGTCTGAGAACCGTAGTAATGGATGTCCCTCCACAGGATATTATAACAAGCGACAATGTTACCGTTAAAGTAAATGCCGTTATTTATTTCAGGGTAATGGACGCTCAGAAATCGATTATCGAAGTAGAAGATTATCTTTATGCCACTTCCCAGCTTTCCCAGACCACACTCAGGTCTATTTTAGGACAGAGTCAACTGGACGACCTTCTTTCAAAGAGGGATGAAATCAATATTGAATTACAAAAGGTAATCGATAAACAGACTGAACCCTGGGGCATAAAAGTAACTTCGGTTGAGGTTAAAAATGTAGACCTCCCTAGCGAAATGCAAAGAGCCATTGCAAAACAGGCTGAAGCAGAAAGAGAACGGAGATCAAAAATAATTCATGCCGAAGGTGAATTTCAGGCGTCTAAAAAATTAGGTGACGCCGCCGATGTTATTGGCGCACATCCTCCCGCTTTACAATTACGATTTTTGCAAACGCTTCAGGGAATAACGACGGATAAAACGAGCACATTGGTTTTTCCTGTTCCGATTGACCTCTTTGACCCCTTTTTAAAAATGTTAGAAAAAAATAAAAAGAAATAGATGATCTTCCACTGATAAAAAAATATATAGAAGCACTTTTTAACTTCCTTGGACTATTTAATGAAATGGATTGGTTTTACTACAAATTTTTATTCAGTTTTTCTCATTTTAGCATCACTCCCAATAGCATCAATGCAGTTGATGCACTTCAAAACTTACCACATAGAATTCCTGCTCAGAGGTTGAAACAGTTTTCACTGATTGAAAAAAATCTTAAAGAGACTTCTCCTTCTTTTAAAATAATTAAAATATTTACATCAAATTACATAAAACTAAATAAAGATCGGTTTTTATTCCGTTAACTATTTCGTAAAGTATTTAACGGAATATTTTTTTAATTTATTTAAATTTAAACTATGCGGTTAGTATTACCCTTTAATATAAGGTCGATACGGCTTTCTACTTAAAACGAACAAAATAAAATTAAATTACGTAATAAAAAAAGTAATAAATAGTAAATAAAAGTACTATTATTTTCTTGACAGTAAAGGAAATTTTTATTAAAAGTAGTTTAACACTTGGGTGCCATATTTTTTAATAATTCATTTTAATAAGTAAAAGTAATATTAAATTTAGTGAAAGGGATTTTATGGCCACCAAGAAAAAAGCCAAAAAAAAAGTAAAGAAAAAAGTAAAGAAAATAGTAAAGAAAAAAGTAAAGAAAAAAGTAAAGAAAAAAGTAAAGAAAAAAGCAAAGAAAAGGTGTTAACAGTTTTTGGCGCCCAAGTGTTATTCCTTCATTAACTCGCACGTCGTAACATCCGGGTTCGATCTGTAGTCAAGATAAAATACCACAAATTCATAATCAGAAAAAAGTCACTCAGCATCGTTTATTTTTTTTTTTGCCTCGTTCCAGTATTTATCCATTTCCTGTAATGAGAGATCTTTTAAATCCAAACCTCTTCTTGTTGTTTCTTCTTCGATATATTTAAATCTTTCAATAAACCTGCAAATAGCTTTTCTCATGGCTTCTTCCGGATTTACTTTTATAAAGCGGGCAATGTTAACAAGAGAAAAAAGAACGTCTCCCAGTTCATGTTCCATCTCAATCTTATTGTTGTTTGGAAAAGTTTGTTTTAGCTCAGCCATTTCTTCTTCAACTTTTTCAAACACCTTTTCTATCTTTTCCCAATCAAACCCTACTCTTGCGGCTTTTTCCTGAAGTCGACACGCTCGCAACAAAGAAGGAAGTTCTTTGGGAATTCCATCTAGAGTAGATTTTCTATCAGCATTTTTCGGCTCCTTTCGCTTAATGTCTTCCCACCGTACAAGAACCTCCTTCGAGCAAGAAACTTCAGTATTCCCGAATACATGGGGGTGACGCCTGATCATTTTCTCTTTTACGTGCAGACAAACATCAAAAACATCGAACTCCTTTTGTTCCTCCGCAAGCTTAGCATGAAATATAATTTGAAAGAGCAAATCGCCTAATTCTTCTTTTATTTTATCCGGATTTTTCTCTTCAATTGCTTCTAGGAGCTCGTAAGCTTCTTCAATCAGGTATGGTTTTATTGAGTCGCTGGTTTGTTCCCTGTCCCATGGGCATCCATCCTTGCCCCTAAGTTTTTTCATTATATTAACTAATTCATAAAACACATTATCCTTTTTTTTCAATTATGCCCCTTTTCTTATGTCTTTAGATTGACCTAAACAAAACTTCATCCTGTTTTCTGTAAAGAAGATTAAGAAATAAAATAACAAAAGTCAAACTTATAAAAGGAGTCAAAAACCTTGACTTTTTATTGCTTTAAGTCAAAAATGAAGATAAAAATAATTATTATATAAAAAATAAGAGAGGGATCAAGTTGTGGGCATAATAAATAATGTTTTAAATAAAACATCTACTTTAAGAAAACGATATGAAAAAAGAAGCGACGTCAGAGGATATCTCAGTGAATATGGGGAGTTAATTTCTGTTCCATCGGAAGCAAACTGTTATAGAATAAGTTTAGGTTATCTTGAACGCTTTTTGTTAATGGCGAACCATAAAAAGGTAGACGACAATTTAGAGCAGGGAATGTTGAAAATTGAACGCTGGAACGAAAGTTGCGGTTTTTTTTGTGGTGAATATTCGATCTCAATTGGAACGAAAAAAATTAAATCCGGTTTGTTTGAATGGTCAGGAAGCGGAAATATTGATAATACGTGGCATAATTTTTCTAAGTTTGAGTAATTTTTTTTAATTCTTTTTCTTGTAAAACTCTTTTTAGTATCTTACCGATTAAACTTTTCGGAAGTTCATTTCTAAATTCGACTTTGCGGGGAACTTTAATGTGTGAAAGGTTCTCTTTGCAATAATTTATAACATCCTCCTCCTTTAAAGAAGCTCCTTTTTTTAAAACAACAAAAGCTTTAATATACTCCCCGCGGCTTTTATCCGGCAATCCTATGACTGCCGCTTCCTGAATTTCAGTTTTTTCATAAAGGATTTTTTCAATTTCCGTTGGATACACATTATTGCCTCCCACAAGGATCATTTCTTTTTTTCTATCTATTATCTTGTAAAATCCCTGTTTATCTGTTTTTGCGATATCCCCTGTATGCAACCACCCTTTATTTAAAATTTTTTTTGTTTCATCCGGCCTGTTCCAGTAACCTTTCATTACCTGGGGACCGCTGACCAATAGTTCCCCTTCATGTTCCGGGGCCTGACTTTTTTCAAATAATGTCCCTCTCACAATTTTCACATCTGTTCCCGGTAACGGCAAACCGATTGTTCCCTTTTTACGATTTGCAGAAATAGGATTCGCATGAGTCATTGGCGATGCTTCACTGAGCCCATAACCTTCATAGATTTTTGACGATGTCTTTTTTTCAAACTTTTCCAATACTTCCGTAGGCAATGCTGCACCACCGCTCAAACATAAACGCAGAGAAGACAGTTTATATTTCTTGATAAGAGGAGAGTTATTTATAATGACAAACAAACTGGGTACCGCGGGTAAATAGGTCACTTTATAATTTTCTAATGATTTAAATACTTCTTTTATTTTAAATTGAGGGAGTAAAATAATTGAAGCTCCCAATAAAACTGAAATATTCAACCCGACAGTCAGAGCAAAGATATGAAACAAGGGTAAAACCAGAAGAACTTTTTCCTGACCGTCTTTTAGAACCGGCACCCACAAACGGCCCTGGTAAGCGTTGGCTACAAGATTTCTGTGTGTTAACATTACCCCTTTGGAAACCCCGGTGGTCCCCCCTGTATATTGAAGTAGAGCTATATCTTCCATATCTATAGAAACAGGTTTGGACATTTCTCCGTATTCATTCATTAGATTTTTAAATAAAAAAAGGCCTTCTTTTTCTTCTACTTTATGATTAACGTGTTCCAGCCACATTTTAATGGGAAAGATAAGGCCTTTTGCTAAAGGAAGAAAATCTTTTATGGAAGTAATAATACACTTTTTAACCGGAGATCCAGCCAGCACATCTTTATATTTATTGTAAAGCACATCCAGGATAACTGCTGTTTCCGCCCCGCAATCCTTCAACTGAAATTCCATTTCTCGATGACTGTATATCGGATTGGTGGGAACAACAATCGCTCCTATCTTCAAAGCAGCAAAATAAGCTATGATAAATTCAACACAGTTCGGCAAAATAAGGGCAACCCTGTCCCCTTTTTTTGTACCAATGTCTGCTAAAGCAGATGCAATACGATTTACAATGCTTTGCAGTTCTATGTAGCTGATTTTATTTCCAAAAAAAATAAGAGCGGTTTGTCTGGGAAATTTTAATGCAGTTTTATCCAGAAGTTCAGAAACAGAAACTTGAGGATAATCAAGGTTTTTTGGAACAATTTCGTCATAAAATTTGTGCCATATTTTTTCCATTCAAATTTACCTAAAGCAAATTTGTACTTAAGCCGATAATTATACTAAGAGGGAGGTACAAAAAATGGTTACATTTTTTTTTAGCTTCAATAGTCATTTTAGAGATAGCAACTATAGTAATAGGCCATTTCTATTTCAAACAATAAATTACATAACTGGCTTTTATTCTTTGCTGAGAATGATTTTTTTTAGTTGCTCGTTGGTTTGATTAGATATGTCTTTAAACTTAATGCCTATAAAAGCAGTTTCACTGCTATCAACCGGGTTCTTATTTCTTTCCACATACACAATCGTGCCGGAAACTTTACCTACATTATTTTGATCAGGGAGATAAAAAGACAAAAATACTTCTTTCGAGGTACCAATAGCTAGTTTAATTATTTTTTTATATCTGATTCGTATGTAAGCATTATTCCATCCAAGCCTATATTTTTGCTGCATAGTACAAACCATTTTTCCCCTTTTGTTGATTCCACCTCAATCCTGCAAGAAATACGTAAACATTCTCTCCATTCATCCAAAACTTTTTCCTCCTTCTATGGTAAGGTTTTAATTTTTACTGTTTTGTAAAGAAAATTTTTAAAGGAAATAAATTTCTTTCTTTCCCTTTGATTTTCTTTGAAGTTCTTATTGCAAACTTTTAATTGAACAGCAATGTTTGGCAAAGCGCCTCCAAATTTTTCACCAGCCAAAGTCATTACTCTTTTTACCATCTGTCTTGTTATCATATTTTCGGAATAAGGTTTGTATACCGCTTCCCAAAAGTTAAGTTCTTCCTCCGTGAGCTGGTGTAATATTTTTAAAGCAGCAGATTCATTAAAATTGTTTACATCTATTGTAGATATTTTCCATTTTTCCGTTTTTTTGCTCGCTCTGACCACGTCAATTTTTCTGATCGCTGGGCCGGAACGAGATAAAAGAGCTCGAAGAAGAATATTTTTTAGTTCTCGAACATTCCCCCTGTAATTGTATTGGGTTAAATAATCAGCAGCCTCCTTATCTGGAAATGGAACAGGCCCTTTTTCACCATTTTTTTTATAAGTGGAGAACAACTTCCCGAGAAAATGAGTAGCCAAATCAACAATATCCTCACGGCGTTCGTTTAAAGAAGGTATATCTATTGTAAATTCCCTGATTCTGTGAAACAAGTCTTCTCTAAATCTTCCGGCACGAATTTCTTTTTGCAAATCTTTGTTCGTAGCTGTTACAAGGAGAAGCTTTGAATGCCTTGAATGATTATCTCCAAGGCGTGTAAAGACTCCGCTATCTAAAAAACGCAGTAGTTGCACCTGTGCCCGGTGGTCCGCATCCCCAATCTCATCTAAAAAAACCATGCCGCTATTTCCCTCTTCTAGTATTCCCTTTCGATCAGTATCCGCTCCAGTATAGGCTCCTTTCTTATGTCCAAACAATTCACTATAAGTTAATTCACCGCTGAATGCCGCTATGTTTGTTTTTTTAACTTTCAATTTCTTTTTTTTCGAATTTGCTGTCAGGAAAAGCTCATTCAGTCGAGAATAAATATTATTGAAGAAAAATTCTTTTCCAGATCCGGTTTCCCCGGTGATTAAAATAGAAGGCAGACCGGACACATCCTCGCTCCCTGACTCTTGTTCCCACCTGAGCATCCGGTTGCAAATGGATTCCGCAATAATATTTATTTCTCTGATAACTGAACGGATTGCCCTGCTTTTTCCGATAACATTTCCGAGGCTGTATGAATGAACTGAAGGATCACGGTAGGTAATATCCTTTCTTAAACGGTCAATTTCATGCTGCAATTCATCAATTTGTTGGTAGCCATAAATATCTTTTCCTACTAATTCCGCTATAATTTCTAGTATCCTCTGATGTTCCAGAGTAAAATAGTGTTTCTCAAAATAATCCAGGTTTATAACCCCTATTGTTTCGTTACCATATTGTATTGGTACGGCCAGTTCGGATTGAACACTATTACTGACTTTCTGATAAAATCCATTGCCTTGTAGTTCCTCCTCTATGTCATTACAAAGAATGGATTTTTCCAGATATGCCGAATAACCTGTGAGAGATCTCTCTTTTCTAAAAATTTTCTCTCCGCCCACTTTTAATTGAGGAATACTTTGCTTTTCCCACTCCCTGGATTTTGCCCCAACAGTTTCACCGTCCTCTCCATCCACAACAAGCCATTTATGATCACCTATCTTTTTAACAAGGGAAATTGTGCCGGTATCAGCTCCAATCAACTCAGTAGCTTTAAAAAGAATCTGTCTCAAAAAAGATTTAAAATCTGTTTGTTTAGTGGATCTGAGTTCCCTGATTTCATTCAAAACATTTATTTCAATATGTTCTTTACTTGTTTCCTGTATCAATTGTTCAACCATCACGGCATGATTTTCCAGTAGTTCTTTTTCAAGATCACTAAAACTGTACTTTTTTTCTGTGAAGTAGTTCACAATGCAAAGCACCTGGCTTGTACTTGGGTCAAACCTTGGAACCATATAAAGAGAACATAATCCTAATTTTTCTGCAATTGTTTTTCGCGCAAATTTTTCTTTCATCACATCAGGTATGTAAAGGGGCTTCGGATGTTTTCCTTTTTTAATGATTCCTTTCTCCTGATTATATTCAACAACCTGGCTGATGAGACTTTCATCCTTTAATACGCTTACCTGGACGTTCTTTTCATAAACATCTTTATCTTTAATGTCTCTGGCAAAAGTTGCAAGAATTTCCACTCTGTCCTGATGTGCAACTTTTTTATCAGGGCTAACTGAAAAAGTATTTGGGGGAAGCAGCACTGAAGCTAGGGACAATTTATCGACCAGCTTAACAGCAGATTTTAACATCATGAGAGCCGCTTCTCGCTTCCTTGTTTCATCAATCTGCCTGGAAATAACAATCCTCTGGTGAAAACGATGAGCCTGATAAACTGCCGAAGCAATTTCGGAAAGAAAGTTTTTAATGATCTCAGTATCCTGATTGGAAAGACTCTTTTCAGGTTCCTGCCAATCGAGACAAAGTACACCAATACTTTTACCCTTATCCGGAACAGGAATAGCTAAAGAGGCACCAACTTCATATTTTTTCTCAAATTCTTTAGGTTTAAAATCGTTTCCTTTTTTATAGGAACAATAAACCGATTTTTTTGACAGGAAAGCGGTAGATATTATTGAATCTTCCTGAAATATAAAATGAGAAGTTCCCTTGATCTCTGCGTAATACTCACCGCAAACAAACCTGCAAACTAACAAACCCTCTGTAAGATCTTCCAGAAAAAAACGAACCATTTTGCAGGAAAAGATATTTCTTATTTCCAAAGAAACAGAATAAAGAATCTCCGCTAGGTTTTCTTTCCCGTAACCTGATATCTTTTCTTTCAAATGGTTTAAGGTTCTCATTGTCTCTTTTTTAGAATATCAGGAATTATGGCTGAGAAAAATATAAAAATCATGGTATTCTATAGAAATGATAATAACTAAACAAAAGTCGTTTGAAAATATTTTAAATTATATCGCTGATGAAAGCTCTATTTTTATTTTCGGGTGCGGCGATTGTGCAACGTTATGCCGTACTGGCGGAGAAGAAGAAATAAAGGAAATGAGTGAAAAAATAAAAAAAATCGGGAAAAAAGTAACAGGCATTGCAATAGCCAATGCTCCATGCCATGAACTGGACACAGCACGAATATTCAGGAAATATAAGGAGCAGATCAGCCAGTCCGATGGTATTTTGGTTTTGGCCTGCGGTGCTGGAGTCCAGGCCGCCCGTGAAGCAACTGAAAAAAAAGTTCATCCCGGTTGTGATTCATTGTTCATTGGAAACTCAAAACGGCATATGAACTTCTATGAAAAGTGCTCTGCATGCGGTGACTGCGTATTAAATGAATTTGGAGGTATTTGTCCGGTTACCCGGTGCCCTAAAAGCTTGTTGAACGGTCCTTGCTGCGGTTCTCTTGACGGTAAATGCGAAATTAATCAGACCGTTGAATGTGTATGGATTAAAATTTTTGAGCGCTTAAAGCTAGAAGGTCGTCTTTCAACTCTTGACACAATTCACTCTCCAAAAAATCACAGCGATACAATCCATCCCGGAAAAATAGAATAGGAAAAACATAATGGAACATACTGAAATAGGTGAGGTTGTAAAGATTTTCAGTCGTACTGTTGAAATCCGTGTCAATCCGACTGAAAATTGTGAAACATGCGGCGTGAAAGACTCATGCCACACAAGACCACGTATTTCAACAGACCGGCTTGTTACAGCCCTTGATCCTTTCGGACTGAAGGTAGGACAACGGGTAAAAATCAATTTAGAGCCAAAAAAGCTGGTAAAAGCATCTATCATCATATTTGTTCTCCCGCTACTGGGACTTCTCCTGGGTGCTGTCGTGGGCTCGTTTGCTACCAGAACAGCCGGATATTGGGATTATTTAGACCTGGGCGCTATTATAGGAGGGTTTGCAGGCATAGGAATTTCCGTGCTTGGTTTAAGGTCATACAACAAGAAACTTGAAAAAGCTAACCAATATTATCCTGCTGTTGCGGAAATAATGCAATAAAAAGCATAAAAAATATAAGCGTTCAACTATGATCTTTAACAAAAAAAAAGCGGCAATCTTGAATTGCCGCATTTCTCTTTGGAGTTCCTATTTACGGACCCCACCCCATATTTTTCATGGGCTTTTTGAGGCTTGCGCCTCTCTTGATTAATCAAATCTAACCGATATTAGCAAGGTGGCATCTTAGCTCCTGTCAATCGTTCGGTATTAATATATAATCATTTTAAAATTTTTCAAGTGTTATATGAAAAATAATCTGAATTTATTTTTCTTTTACCTGACAGCCATATTTGCCATTTCCATGACCGGAGCATTGCTTCCTTTAATAAAAAAATGGTCAAAAGAGACCTTCAGGCTGATAATTAGCTTTGGTGCTGGGGTTTTGTTTGGAGCTAGCTTTTTTCATATGCTGCCGGAAACCGTGCAACCGCTCGGCAAAAACATCGGACTACCTATAATGGTTGGTTTTTTTACTATTTACATTTTAGAGAAATTTGTAATGGTGCATGCCTGTGAAGAAGATGTTTGTGACATTCATATAGTAGGAATCTCTGCTTTTATGGGTATTTCTTTTCACAGCTTGCTGGAAGGCATGTCTATGGGCGCCGGGTTCATTGCGAAAGATATTGTTTTCATGGTATTTTTAGCAATTGTGGTTCATAAGTTCCCCTCCTCTTTATCTCTTACTGGCATTCTTATTGCGGGGGGATACAAAAAAAAGAAGATCATTCAATTAGCGGTAATCTTTGCTTTAACTACTCCTGTTGGAGCACTCATGTCATTTTTTATTCTCAAAAACCTGAATGAAGTCATATTAGCGTGGGCAATTGGAATATCAGCAGGAACATTCTTATGTATTGCTACCAGCGACCTGCTGCCGCTGGTTCATCAGCACAATCCTAAAAAATACTTTAATCTTTTGAGTTTACTCACGGGGCTTTTCGTCATGTGGCTGGGAAAATATTTATTTCCGGCATAATGTATTAGCGGTATGACTATACCTTGCTGAAGGATGCATATTTTTCACGTTGCACTTTCTTCAGAAAGCATGTTTTAATACATCAACGATATTACACTTTTATGAATTAATATGTGCTTTTATAGAAAAATATGGACACTTTTAATGGAAAGCCATCCAAGATCTTTTGATGCAAACGGTCAAAATATTTAGACAAACTTGATAGGATTTATTTGGATTTAGGAGAGCGTTCCTTTTTCTTGGTCTCTTTCTTTTCCTTGGTCTCTTTCTTTTCCTTGGTCTCTTTCTTTTCCTTGGTCTCTTTCTTTTCCTTGGTCTCTTTCTTTTCCAAAGTTTTCTTTTTTTCTTTTGTTTCTTTCTTTTTGGTTTCCTTTTTGTCTTTAGACTCCTTCTCTACCCATTCCAAAACGGCCATCTTAGCAGCATCTCCACTTCGGTTTCCCAGATGATATATTCTCGTATAACCGCCGTTTCTTTTTGCAAATCTCGGTCCTAATGTATCAAATAATTTTTTAAGGGCTTCTTTATTTTTTATAGTTTTAAAAGCCACTCTCCTGGAATTCAAATCGCCGCGTTTGGCTAACGTAATTACTTTATCCGCCCTTCGCCTTAATTCTTTCGCCTTTGCCAGGGTGGTTACAATTTTCTCATGTTTAACCAACGATGAAACGAGGTTGCTAAACAGGGCTTTCCTGTGGCTTGCGGTTCTGCCAAGTATCTTCCCTGCTTTCAAATGGCGCATTATTGTTTTTTCTCCTGTTCAAGAAGTTTGAGCTGCTCTTTATCCTCTTCTGATATTTTATGTCCCAGACTTAAACCCATTTCTTCCAGGATTTCTTTAATCTCATTAAGCGATTTTCGTCCAAAGTTACGGGTTTTCAACATTTCTGCATCTGTTTTTTGAACTAACTCTCCAAGTGTTTTGATATTAGCGTTTTTCAAACAATTATAAGACCGGACAGAGAGTTCTAGTTCTTCCACGCTTTTTGCAAGGATCTTAATTGTTTTCATTTTTTGTTCATCTATTTCCGGCACAGTCTGCTCCGGTTCTTCCTCGAAGTTGATAAAAATCTGCAAATGATCTTTCATAACCTTAGCGGCATGAGCTATGGCATCTTCAGGAATAATGCTTCCATTTGTCCAAACTTCAAAAACCAGTCTATCAAAGTTACTTGATTGCTTTACGCGGGTTTTGTCAACATGAAAATTTGCACGTTGAATAGGAGAGAAAAGGGCATCGATAGGGATAAGTTGAATATCCGTGTTTTCATCAATAACTTGTTGCTCTGCAGGAAGATACCCTCTTCCTTTATTAACAATTAATTCAGCGTTTAATTCGCCGTCCTGATCTAAAGTTGCTATAACATGATCCGGATTCAATATTTCTATATCCTTATCAGTTTTAATCATGTCTGCTGTTACAGGGCCAGAGGTATTGGCTTTTATATATATTTTCTTTGGTCCATCGGTATGAAGCTTTATTTTTAGTTCCTTAATGTTGAGAATAATATCGATAATATCTTCTACCACACCCGGAAGTGATGAAAACTCATGATAAATGTTATCAAACTTAACCGCTGTAACTGCGGCTCCCTTAATGGACGAAAGCAGAAAACGCCTCAACGAGTTGCCAATAGTTATTCCAAATCCCCTTTCAAACGGCTGAGCAATAAATTTTCCATATGTTTCATTTTTTTCTACACATTCCAATCTTTTCGGTTTATTAAAGCCTTCCCACGAAGTATTATCCATTCCTTCCCCCAACAAAAAAGTAAAAAGAGATATTTAAGTACTAAAACTTATAAAAATCTTAATAAGATTATTTAGAGTATAGTTCCACTATTAATTGTTCTTGAATTGGGACTGTAATATTTTCTCGTTTAGGTTCGTCAAGAACAGTTGCTTTTAAAGAATCTTGGTCAAAACTAAGCCACTCAGGGATGTGAGATGTTTCCATTTTTTTTAGAGACTCATGAATAGGCATAATATCAATGCTTTTCAGTTTTAATTCCACCACATCGCCTTTTGTTACAAGCAACGATGGAATATTGACTTTTCTCTTGTTCAGGTTGAAGTGATTGTGCCTTACCAACTGTCTGGCCAGTTTTCTTGAAGTTGTCAGGCCCAACCTGTAGATCACATTATCCAAACGTCTCTCCAGGAGTTGCAAAAGATTTTCGCCGGTAATTCCTTTTTTCCTATCTGCCTTATCAAAATATGATCTGAATTGTTTTTCCAATACCCCGTAAATTCTTTTTACTTTTTGTTTCTCTCTCAATTGAATACCATAAGTGGAAAATTTTTGGCGCCTTTGTCCGTGTTGTCCAGGCGGGTAGCTTCGCTTATCCACAGCACATTTGTTTGCTAAACAGCGTTCTCCTTTGAGAAAGAGTTTCATGTTTTCTCTTCGACAAAGTCTGCACACGGAATCTTTATATCTAGCCAATCAAAATCCTCCAAAAAAATTAATGTTAAATTTCATCATATTATACTCTCCGCCTTTTGGTAGGTCTGCAACCATTATGAGGAATAGCAGTTACATCTTTTATAATGCTTATTTGCAATCCAGCCGCCTGCAAAGCCCGGATGGCAGCTTCCCTCCCTGCGCCAGGACCTTTTACATAAACTTCAATTTTCTTTAACCCTAGATCCATGGCTTTTCTTGCGGCGTTTTCTGCCGCTCTCTGGGCGGCAAAAGGGGTACTCTTTCTCGCTCCTTTAAATCCTTGTGTTCCAGCAGAAGCCCAGGTAATTACATTCCCCGACTTATCAGACAGGGTTACCATAGTATTATTAAATGTCGATTGAATATGAGCTATTCCATTTTCCGTGACACGCCTAGATCGTTTTTTCGAACCTTTTTTTTCCATTATTTCTCCTTCCGTTTAGCTCCGACAGTTTTTTTCGGGCCTTTCCTTGTTCTGGCATTTGTATTTGTACGCTGCCCTCGTACGGGAAGCTTGCGGCGATGTCGCAATCCGCGATAACTTCCAATATCCATTAATCTTTTAATATTAATATTAATATCTTTTCTAAGGTCTCCTTCTACCTTACATTTTTTCTCAAGGATACCTCTGATAAAAGTAATTTCCTGGTCTGTCAAGTCTTTTACTTTTACGTCAGGTGAAATGGATGCTTCATTCAATATACTGTTCGACAAAGTTCTTCCAATACCAAATATATAAGTTAAAGCTATTTCAACTCTTTTGTTAATAGGAATATCTACTCCTGCTATTCTTGGCAAAACTACCTCCTATCCTTGTCTTTGTTTATGTTTAGGATTTACACAAATCACTCTAACCACTCTTTTGCGGCGTATTACTTTACATTTATTACATATCGGTTTAACTGAAGATCTTACTTTCATAATGCTTCTCAGAATTCTAAAGTTTAAAACTATGTTTTTTTATTTATATCTATATGTAATTCTTCCTCGAGTTAAATCATAAGGTGACAATTCCACTTTTACTTTATCCCCACGAAGTATTCTTATAAAGTGCATTCTCATCTTCCCGGAAATATGGGCAAGCACTTTATGCCCGTTTTCCAGCTCAACACGAAACACAGCATTTGGAAGAGGCTCTATGACAGTTCCTTCAACTTCAACTGCGTCTTCTTTTGCCATATGATTTAACCATCAACAAACCTTAATGAAATTTACTTAAAATATCTGCTTCTTTATTTGTTATTGCAATTGTATGCTCAAAGTGAGCTGATAATTTTCGATCCGCAGTTATGACTGTCCATTGATCATTTAATATTTTTACTTCATGTGTGCCTAAATTCATCATCGGCTCCAGCGCTAAAACCATACCTTCTTTTAAAAGTGGTCCTCTGCTATCATTTTCAGGGACAAAGTTCGGTATTTGAGGTTCTTCATGCAGGTTGCTACCGATACCATGCCCTACAAAATCCCTTACAACAGAGTATCCTTTATCTTCCGCAAAAACCTGAATGGATTCTGAAATATCGTAAAGATGATTTCCAGCTTTTCCTTTTTCAATAGCCATGCAAAGGGCTTTTTCTGTATTTTTGAGCAGCCTTGTCGCTTCTTTACTAATTTGACCAATGCCGACCGTTATAGCGGCATCGCCAAAATACCCATCGTAAAGAGCTCCTAAGTCAAAGCTGATAATATCTCCTTCTTTTAACCGCAGTGTTGACGGTACTCCATGAACAACCGATTCATTAACAGAAGTACAGAGGCTGTTTGGGAAGCCTCTATAGCCTTTAAACGCAGGGACAGCACCCCTTTTTCTTATACCACTTTCTGCGATCTCATCCAGTTTTTTTGTAGTAACACCTGGACAAACCGAATCTCCAACTTCTTTTAAAGTTTCTGCAACTATTTGGCAGCTTTTTCGTATCTTTTCAATTTCTTGCCGGGATTTTAAAACAATCACTTTCTCAACACATCCTATGTTATTAAGTTTGTGATTCTTGAAAAGATTTCCTGTATGCCTCCGTCACCCTTAATCGCATTTAATTTTCCATTTTTTTGATAATAATCTTTTAATGGTTCGGTTTCTTTTCTATACACTTCAAACCTTTTTTGAATTGTTTCCTCTTTATCATCATCTCTTTGATAAAGTTCTCCATCACATTTATCGCAAACACCTTTTTTTTTAGGCGGATTTGACATTTTGTGATACCCTTCACCGCATTCTCTGCAAGTCCACCTACCTGTAAGGCGTTGAATCAAATAATTAAAATCTATTTCGATATCTATCAGATAGTCAATATCTATTTCCATTTGTTTCAGCGCTTGTGACAGGGATTCTGCCTGTTGGATAGTACGTGGAAATCCATCCAAAATAAATCCCTTCGAACAATCCGCATTATCGAGTCGGTCTTTTATTATTCCAATAACGACGTTGTCAGACACCAGTTTTCCCTGATCCATATAGGATTTTGCTTTTAAACCCATTTTTGTTTTATTTTTTACCGCTTGCCTCAAAATATCTCCGGTGGAAATCTGTTGGATATTAAATTTTTCAGCCAGCAATTTTGCTTGTGTTCCCTTTCCTGCTCCCGGAGGACCAAGTAAAATTAATCGCATATCCAATCTCTCAGCCTCTTCTCCCTTTTAATTTTCCTTTCTTCATAAAGCCTTCATAACTTCTCATATGAAGGTGGGACTCAATCTGTTGCATAGTATCCATCGAAACACCCACCACGATTAAAAGACTTGTTCCACCGAAATAAAAAGGTATGTTCATATAACGGATCAAATAGTCAGGAAGAACACAAATTAAAGACAAATAAATGGCTCCACAAAAAGTAATTCGTGAAAGAATTTTATCAATATATTCCGAAGTTCTTCCCCCGGGTCTAATACCGGGAACAAAACCACCGTTTTTTTTCATATTATCTGCCACATCCACGGGATTAAAAATAATTGCCGTGTAAAAAAAACAAAAGAAAAATACTGCGCCGATAAAGACAAGACTATAGATCAATGTTGCAGGAGTTAAGTTCGCTGAAATTGTGGTCATCCAAGGATGATCGATAAATTGAGCTATGGTAGCGGGGAACATTATAATGGAAGAAGCAAATATTGGAGGTATAACGCCAGAGGTATTTATCTTAAGAGGCAAATGTGTACTTTGTCCCCCATACATTTTTCTTCCTACAATTCTCTTTGCATATTGAATGGGTATTTTCCTTTGTCCACTCTCAAAAAAGACAATTACTCCCACAACAAAAACCATAAATAATAATAAAAGAATCATCGCAAAAGGCTGCAATTCACCGGTTCCCAATAATCGAAATGAATTGATAATGGCTGCGGGTGTACCGGCAATAATTCCGGCAAAAATAATCAGCGATATCCCGTTTCCTATTCCTCTTTCAGAAATTTGTTCTCCCAGCCACATAATAAAAGAAGTTCCGGCCGTTAAAGTTAAAATCGTCATCAGCCGGAAGGATAATCCAGGTTCAGGAACAATTAGTGCTCCGGTAGGGCTTCTCATAGCTTCCAAGCCGATGCTGATGCCGGTACTTTGAACAATACTTAAAAGTACTGTTCCGTAACGTGTATATTGAGTAATTTTTTTTTGTCCCTGTTCTCCTTCTTTTTTTAACTTTTCCAGATACGGCCAAACAATCGTTAAGAGCTGCAAGATAATGGAGGCACTGATATAAGGCATTATGCCTAATGCAAAAATGGTAAGCCTGCTTAACGCACCGCCAGAGAACATATCAAAAAAACCAAGAATTGTTCCCTGGGTGCTTGCAAAAAATTCCGCCAGAGCAGCTCCGTTTATTCCCGGAGTGGGAATATGCGCTCCTATACGATAAACAGCCAGCATAGCAAGAGTAAAAAGAATTCTCTTCTTTAACTCCGGGATTTTAAAAATATTCTGAAAACCGACTCCGTTCATAATTTAGTCATTGGTCGTTATTTATTAATAAATAATTCTTTCATCCAGTGACCAATGACAAGTTCATACAACAACAGCTTTTCCTCCAGCTTCTTCAATTTTTTTCATTGCAGATTTGCTGAATTTCTTAGCATGTATGATCACTGGTTTTGTCAACTCCCCTTCCCCTAAAATTTTTATCGGCCTCTTTCTTTTCACTATTTTTTTTTCAAGCAATAAATCAAGTGTAATAGGGTCATTACTTTTTACTTTATTCAAATCCTTCAGATTTATAATATTGTAATTTACTCTAAAAATATTGGTAAAACCCCTTTTGGGCAATCTTCTCTGAATAGGCATCTGACCCCCTTCAAACCAGGTAGGAACACCTCCACCGGAACGGGAACCCTGCCCTTTATGTCCGCGACAACTGGTTTTTCCATGACCGGATCCAACACCTCTTCCTATCCTTTTTGTTTTTTTCCGTGATCCTGCTGCAGGCCTAAGTTCAGATAGTTTCATTATTTTCTTTCATGATAAATTTCTTTTAAATCTATATTTCTTTGTTCCGCTATTGACCCTGGTGATCTTAAACTCCTCAACCCTGCCATTGTGGCATTAACAACATTATGAGGATTTTTGGATCTTAAAGATTTTGTTAAAATATCTCGTATCCCTGTTGCTTCCAAAATCGCTTTTACCGCACCTCCAGCAATTACACCGGTACCTTTGGATGCTGGTTTTAATAAAACTTTTCCAGCCCCAAAGTGTCCTATCACTTCATACGGAATAGTGCTCCCCACCAAGGGAACGTTGATCATATCTTTTTTTGCTTTTTCTATCCCTTTTCTTATGGCTTCTGGGACTTCATTTGCTTTGCCAAGTCCAGCTCCAACACGACCTGCTTTATCACCAACTACCACTAGAGCTGAAAAACTAAACCGTTTACCACCTTTGACAACTTTTGAGACACGATTAATATAAATGACTTTCTCGGCTAGTTCTTTTTTTTCATATCCAGCTATGTTCCTCATTACCCTCTACTTTCCTCTCGCAATTGTTATTAAAATTGAAGGCCTTTTTCTCTTGCTCCCATAGCGAGCGCTTTGATCCGACCATTATAAATAAATCCATTGCGATCAAACACTACTTTTTTTATACCCTTCTGCACTGCCTTTTCGCCTATATCCTCTCCGATAATTTTTGCCGTATCACAAGTTCCTGTTTTTTTTATTCTTTTTTTAACATTTTTTTCTAATGTTGAGCTAGCTGTTAAAGTGACCCCTTCATTATCATTAATAATCTGTGCATAGATATGCGTCAGACTCCTATAAACAGTAAGGCGAGGGACTTCTGCAGTACCAAAAATATTTCTTCTGATTCTGCGTTTTCTATTTAATCTGCTCAGTAGTTTTTTATTTTTCATAATGAAAGATAATCTTTACTGCTTTGCACCGACCGCGGATTTGCCTGACTTCTTGATAATAGTCTCATTCTCATATCTGATTCCTTTTCCCTTATAAGGCTCAGGTGGTCTTAAACCTCTAATTTCAGCCGCGACACGTCCGACTTTCTCTTTGTTTATCCCTTTCACAATAATTTCATTTTTTTTTGTTACCTCAAACTCTATTCCTTTAGAAGCAGGATACTCAACCGGTTTTGAGTATCCAAGGTGGAGGGTCAAATTCTTACCACTAAGCATGGATCTATATCCAACTCCCTGAATTTGCAAAATTTTTTTATAACTTTTTGTAACCCCGATTACCATATTATTTATTAAGGACCGTGTAAGTCCATGGAGCGATTTATTTAACTTTGAATCATTTGGGCGGGAAATTACAACAACTGTATCCATAATTTCTACTTTCATATTTGGATGAATTTTCCTAAACAGTTCCCCTTTAGGCCCTTTAACCTTAATCTCATTCTTACTGATTCCCACATCTACTCCCTGCGGTATTTGTATTGGCAATTTCCCGATTCTGGACATAGCAATATTACTCTAAATAATAAATTAGCTCCTCATTACAATTGAAATCATAGGGTATTGAATGCCCTAAAACCTCTTACTGGTTACTTGTTTCCTGCTATTAGTTTAACCAGTAAGCAGCAACAAGAAACCAGAACCAGGCGCATTACCAAACATGCCCGATTACTTCTCCACCTATTCCTTCCCTCCTGCAGGTTCTATCTGATAATACTCCCCGGGATGTTGAAATCAACGCAACTCCCAACCCATTTAAAACTTTGGGAATTCTATTTTTTGATACATATACCCGATTCCCGGGCTTGCTAATTCTTTGTATCCCTTGAATTATATTATTGTTGTCATTATCATATTTCAAATAAACACGGATAATTCCTTGTTTTTTATTTTTTATCAATTTGTAGTTTTTAATGTACCCCTCTTCTTTCAATAGTATAGCTATATCGGCTTTAACTTTTGATATAGGGATATTTACTTTATCATGTTTGGCCATTAAAGCATTCCTGATGCGAGTAAGCATATCAGCAATGGGATCGGTCATAGACATAATTCTTCCTTTATCAGATGTTAATAGTAATTAACGATGATCAATCAGCAACTGTTAAATAAACGTTTCTAATTAAACAATGATAATTGATCATTACCTTTCTACCAGCTTGCCTTAATTATCCCTGGAATTTCTCCTTTTGACGCTAAAGTCCTGAAACAAATTCGGCACATCGAAAATTTTCTTAAAAAAGCTCTTGGCCTACCACAGAGGAGGCACCTGTTGTACTCCCTGACTGCAAATTTTTGTTTTCTCCGTGCTTTAGCAACTAATGATTTTTTAGCCATCTTCTTTTAAACTCCTGAAAGGCATACCCATTAATTTCAAAAAGCTTTTCCCCTCCTCATTTGATTTTGCGTCTGTAACTATAGTCACATTCATTCCAAAAATTTTTTCTACCATATCGTAATGAATCTCCGGAAATATCAACTGCTCTTTAATGCCTAGCGTATAATTTCCCATTCCGTCAAAGCCCTTTTCCGAAACACCTCTAAAATCTCTAACACGAGGCAGCGCCACATTAACCAGTCGATCGAAAAATTCATACATTTTTTCTCGTCTCAAAATAACTGACACCCCTATAGGCGACCCTTCTTTCAATTTGAAATTTGAAATAGATTTTTTAGCTTTGGTAACCACGGGTTTTTGACCTGCTATCAGCTTAAGTTGTTCCAATGTAGAATCAATAATCTTTGCGTTTTGTGTAGCTTCACCCAATCCAATGTTTAAGACAATTTTTTTTAATCTTGGCACTTGGGTTATATTTTTGTAATTAAAGTCTTTTTTAAGTTGTGGAACAACATTTTCCTGGTAAAACTTTCTTAATCTTTCCATAAATCAACTTTTATCTAAAATTTCTCCACATTTTTTGCAAATTCGAACGTTTTTTCCATCTTCTAACTTTTTTTTCCCAACACGGACCGCACGGTCACATTTAACACAAATAACCATTACATTTGAACCGTGAAATCTTGCTTCTTTTTCTACAATACCACCCTTGCCGGTTTGTGGGTTTGCTTTCGTGTGCCTTTTAATCATGTTCAATTTTTCAACAATCAGTTGGTTTTCCTGTGGGTAAACTACGAGCACCTTTCCTTTTTTACCCCGTTCTTTCCCGGAAATTACCTTAACCAGATCGTCTTTTTTAAATTTTAAATTTGTCATAATACACATATAAAACGCTATAAAACTTCCGGCGCCAAAGAAACTATTTTCATAAACTGTTTTGCTCTTAATTCTCTCGCAACGGGGCCAAAGATTCTGGTTCCAACGGGTTCTTTTTGCGTATCAACAAGCACAGCAGCATTATCATCGAATTTAATATAAGATCCGTTCGGACGACCAACAGCTTTTTTAGTTCTCACGACAACTGCTTTTTTAATTTCTCCTTTTTTTACATTGCTGCTTGCTACAGCTTCTTTTACCGCTACAACAACGATATCCCCAATAGTCGCATAACGCCTGCCGGAACCACCAAGAATTTTAATGCACTGTCCTTTTCTGGCGCCGGAATTATCTGCTATAATTAAATTGGTTCTTAATTGGATCATTGTTAACCTTCAGCCACCTTTGACATGATTTCCAACACCTTCCATCTTTTCTCTTTACTTAAAGGCCTGGTTTCAACAATCTTCACTTTATCCCCAACCTGACATTCATTTTTATGATCATGAGCTTTATACTTTTTTGCCCGGCGAATCATTTTATTAAATACCGGATGTCTCACTATACGCCCAACTCTAACAACAACAGTTTTATCCATCTTATCGCTAACAACATCTCCGGTTAAAACATTTTTTCTTTTAATCTTGTTCAAGTGTATTCTCCGCCTTTTTTTCTTTAATAATAGTTTTTACACGCGCAACATCTCTTCTTAAGATTTTCAAACGGCTAGGATTTTCAATTTTTCCGGTTGCCATCTGGATTTTTAAATTGAAGATTTCACTCTTAAAATCTTTCTTTTTTTCAATAAGCTCTTCTACCGAAAAATTTCTAAGTTCTACAGTTTTCATGATAGTACAGGATTAGTCCTTAGTTATAAATTTAGTATGAATAGGCAATTTTTGAGCGGCCAAACGCATAGCTTCTTTGGCAATATCTAAAGAAACACCTTCCATTTCATAAAGAATTCTCCCGGGCTTTACAACAGCCACCCAGAATTCAGGAGACCCTTTCCCTTTCCCCATACGAGTTTCTAAAGGTTTTTTGGAAACTGGTTTATCCGGGAATACCCGAAGCCAAACTTTGCCGCCTCTTTTTATATGCCTGGTCATAGCGATACGAGCCGCTTCAATCTGCCGATTTGTAATCCAGGCTGGTCCCAATGCCATAAGGCCGTAGGAGCCAAAATTAAGGGACGACCCCCTAAAAGCTGCTCCTCTCATTCGTCCTTTCTGGCGTTTGCGGTACTTAACTTTTTTTGGAATTAACATGATTACGACTCCGGATTGGCTTCTAGTTTATTTGCAGCTGGTTCTTTCTTTTCAGGAATAATCTCTCCATGAAAGATCCAAGCTTTTACTCCTATGATTCCATATGTTGTCCGGGATTCCGCAAAACCATAATCTATATCCGCCCTTAATGTATGCAACGGCACTCTTCCCTGGCGATACCACTCGGTTCTCGCAATTTCCGCTCCGCCCAAGCGGCCAGCACAGTTAATCCGTATTCCCTTTGCACCAAAACGTAAAGCAGTTGTAACGCTTTTTTTCATTGCACGACGAAAAGCTACTCGTCGCTCTAACTGAAGAGCAATGTTTTCCGCCACCAACTGAGCATTAATTTCAGTTTTTCGCACTTCTTTAATATTTAAAGATAACTGTTTGCTAGCTACTCTTTTTTGAAGATTTGCCTTTAAACGATCGATTTCATATCCCCTTTTCCCTATAATTATTCCCGGTCTCGCAGAGAATACATTTATTGAAATCTTTTGTGCAGCTCTTTCAATTTCTATTTTTGAAACCCCTGCATGATAAAGTTTCTTTTTTAAAAATTTCCTAATTCCCAAGTCTTCATGCAAAAGTTTCGCGTAGTCTTTTTTAGCATACCACAGCGATAGCCAGGAACGGGTAATGCCAATTCTAAAACTGATCGGATTGACTTTCTGCCCCAATTATTTTTCCTCCATATTGTTGATTATTATATTTAATCTTTCGGTTCTTTTAAAACTACCGTAATATGACTGGTTCTTTTAAAAATGGTATCAGCACTTCCTCTTGCTCTGGGCATAGATCTTTTCCAGGTAGGTCCCTCATTTACGGTTATATTACTGACAATAAGAGAATCAACATCGTCTACTTTCTGATTTTCCTGGGCGTTTGCAATGGCTGACTTCAGTAATTTCTCTATAATTCTGGCTGCCAGTTTGTTGGTAAAATGCAACACATTTAGCGCCTTGCCTATATTTTTTTCCCTGATAAGATTTGCCACCAGCCGTGCTTTGCGAGGCGAGGTTCTGACAAATCTTAATGTAGCCTTCGTTTCCATATTTTTTTTAATCTATAAGAAAACTATGATACTGCGGTCGTCTTTTTAGTTTTGCCGCTGTGTGCCCTGAATATCCTTGTTGGAGAAAACTCTCCTAGTTTATGACCCACCATGTTTTCAGTAATATAAACAGGAACAAATTTTTTCCCATTATGAACTGCAAGAGTATGTCCTATAAAATCTGGCGCAATGGTAGACCGCCTGGACCATGTTTTGATAATCTTTTTTTCATTTCTACTGTTCATAGTTTCTATTTTTTTTTCCAAACTTGATTCAATGTAAGGTCCTTTTTTTATTGACCGTGCCATGTAAACCTCTTTTATAATTAGCTTTCAGTTGCTAGCGATCAGCTTTCAGCACATTCGCTGTTAAAGACATTATTTTTTCTTCCGTTTTGTAACGATAAACTTATTGGAAATATTTCTTTTCTTACGAGTTTTAAAACCTTTGGCAAGCGTTCCCCAGGGTGACACCGGATGTCTTCCACCGGATGATCTTCCTTCTCCTCCGCCCATCGGATGGTCCACTGGATTCATTGCCACACCCCGAACATGCGGACGTTTTCCCAACCATCTATTTCTGCCTGCTTTTCCTGTTTTTATAATCTCATGTTCCTGGTTTCCAACCTGACCTACCGTGGCTTTGCATTGAGAAAAAACCATTCTAACTTCACCAGAATTTAATTTTACATGACAATATTTACCTTCCCGGGCCATAATCTGAGCCCGTGCACCAGCGCTTCTAACCAGTTGAGCTCCTTTTCCCGCTTTCAATTCAATATTATGAATTATCGTTCCAACAGGGATATCTTTTAAAGGAAGTGTGTTCCCGGGCCTGATCTCCGATCCACTTCCGGACTTTAACATATCCCCGACTTTAATGTCCTCTGGTGCAACTATGTACCTTTTTTCTCCATCCACATAATTGAGCAACGCAATACGGCTTGACCGGTTAGGATCATATTCTATGCTCGCTACTTTTGCTGAAACATTATCTTTATCCCTTCTATAATCAATAACTCGATACTTTTTTTTATGACCTCCACCACGGAATCTAACAGTAACTCTTCCTAAGTTGTTTCGGCCTGCTTTCTCTTTTAATGGTTTTAAGAGGGATTTTTCTGGCGTATTAGTAGTCAGTTCTTCAAATGTGGAAACTGTTTTAAAACGAGAACCAGGAGAAGTAGGTTTAATTTTTCGAATTCCCATAATTAGACTCCTTCAAACAGCTGGATGCTGTCTCCTTCTTTTACCGTAACAATTGCTTTTTTCCATTCAGGCTTAAAACCAGAATTCCGACCCACTTTAGCTTTCTTCCCGTGGTAAACACAGGTTCTTACATCTATTACTTTTACTTTAAACAGCTCTTCAACAGCAGCTTTAATCTCATGTTTGTTTGCACGTAAATTTGTTTGAAAAGTATACTTATTATGACTAGCCTGTTGGTCAGTGCTTTTTTCAGTTATTAATGGTTTGACAATGACTCGATAAATATCTTTCATTATTGTAATCTTTCCTCAATTTTAGAAACAGTACTCTGAGTTAAAATCAGTTTGGAACTGTGCAGTAAATCATAGACATTAAGGCCGGCCAGATTTAAAACATGAGCGTTAGGTAAATTCCTTGCCGCAAGCTGCAAGTTTTTATTTTCCTGTTCTATTAGAAATAATGCTCTGTTAAGAATTTCTAAATCCTTGAGCAAGAGAGCAACCTCTTTTGTTTTTGAGAATTTTGATTCCAATTTATCCAACACAACAATGTCATTATTTTTTGCTTTTAAAGAAAGAATCGATCTTAAAGCTGTTTTCCGGGCTTTTTTTGGTACTTTATAAGAATAATCTCTCGGCTTTGGTCCAAATGTGATTCCTCCTCCACGCCATATAGGGGATCTTGAAGACCCGGCTCTTGCTCTACCCGTTCCTTTTTGACTCCATGGTTTTTTGCCGCCACCCCTGACCTCATCCCTTATTTTGGTAGAAGCCGTACCTCTCCTTTTATTTGCGAGTTGCATGACAACAACCTCATGAAGAAGGTGTTCATTAATATCCGCACCAAAAACATCCTCACTAACTTTTAAACTACCGATTTTCTTATTTTTAGTATTAACTATATTTAATTCCATGCTATTCCACTATTTTTTTTATTATTAAAAACCCGCCATTACTTCCAGGAACAGGTCCCTTAAGCAGCATAAGGTTCTCATTTTTTTTGACACCGGCAATTTCTATATTTGTGGTTGTAACTTTCACGCTCCCCATATGCCCCGGCATTTTTTTCCCTTTAAAAACTTTACCGGGATAAGCACACTGGCCAATAGAGCCTCCATGACGAAAAGCCTCATGACTACCTCTTGACGCCGGTGATCCTGCAAAACCGTATCTTTTCAAAACACCGGCAAATCCGCGTCCTTTTGAAGTTCCACTAACTTTAACTTTTTCTCCTGTTTTAAAGATATCTACTCCTATTACCTCTCCCTCTTTAACCTTTTCTGCATCGCAGCGTATTTCTTTTAAAAATCTACAGGTAGATGCTTTATGCTTTTTGAAATGTCCGGCAACAGGTTTATTCACTTTTTTTGCATTTTTATTTAGAAAACTCAATTGAACGGCGTTATATCCATCCTTCTCAACTGTTTTTTTCTGAACAACAGTACATGGACCAGCTTCAACCACAGTAACAGGGGTCACATTTCCCTCTTCAGTGAAAACCTGTGTCATTCCTAATTTTTTACCTAAAATTCCGTTAATCATATTTTTATCTCAACATCCACTCCTACTGATAAATCTAATTTCATCAATGCATCTACTGTTTGAGGAGTAGGCTCGAGGATTTCTAATAGCCTTTTATGTGTTCTTATTTCAAATTGCTCTCTGGATTTTTTATCGACATGCGGCGACCTTAGGACTGTCCAACGATTTTTAACAGTTGGCAATGGTATAGGACCTGCCACTTTGGCGCCGGTTCTTTGCGCAGTGTTAACAATTTCAGTAACAGACTGGTCTAATATTCTATGGTCAAACGCTTTAAGTTTTATTCTTATCTTCTGATCTGTCATTTTATCAGCTTTCAGCAAAACAAAATAATTTCAATTCTTAAACGCTTCATTCTAATTATCTAACTTATTTAGTAATTTCACTAACAACGCCTGCGCCTATAGTGCGGCCGCCTTCCCTGATAGCAAAGCGCAGTTCTTTTTCCATGGCAATAGGAGTTATCAGCTTTACTATAAAGGTTGTATTATCTCCAGGCATTACCATCTCTACTCCTTCCGGCAACGTCACTACGCCTGTCACATCAGTGGTTCGAAAGTAAAACTGCGGGCGATATCCATTAAAAAAAGGCGTATGGCGACCCCCTTCATCCTTTGTCAATACATAAACCTCCGACTTAAACTCGGTATGGGGGGTTATCGATTTGGGCTTGCAGAGTACCTGACCGCGCTCGATCTCTTCACGCTTGATACCACGAAGCAATACTCCTAAGTTATCTCCTGCCTGACCTTCATCAAGAAGCTTCCGAAACATCTCCACTCCTGTCACTATGGACTTCTGGGTGTCACGTATCCCAACTATCTCTATTTCATCTCCTACCTTTACTTTGCCACGCTCTACCCGCCCCGTAGGAACTGTGCCGCGACCGGATATGCTGAACACGTCTTCCACGGACATTAAAAAGTCTTTTTCTATCTCACGCTTAGGATCCGGGATATAAGTATCCAGGGCTTCTATTAACTCCCAGATACATTTGGTCTTTTCTTCGTCTTCCGGATTCTCTAATGCTTTCAGCGCGCTGCCACGGATTATCGGTATGTCATCCCCGGGAAATTCATATTTACTGAGTAATTCCCGTATCTCTAATTCCACTAATTCTACTAATTCTTCGTCTTCCACCATGTCCACTTTGTTCAAAAATACTATGATGTAGGGTACTCCTACTTGACGGGCCAATAGTATATGCTCCCGAGTCTGGGGCATGGGACCATCCGCAGCGCTCACCACGAGTACAGCTCCATCCATCTGGGCAGCTCCCGTTATCATGTTCTTTACGTAGTCGGCATGCCCAGGACAATCGACATGTGCGTAATGGCGTTTCTCGGATTTATACTCTACGTGTGCTATGGCTATGGTTATACCTCGCTCTTTTTCTTCCGGCGCTTTGTCTATCTGCTCAAAGGGTACGTAATCGGCTAAACCCTTTTTTGATAATACTTCGGTCATCGCTGCCGTTAATGTCGTCTTACCATGATCCACATGACCTATCGTCCCTACATTCATGTGAAGCTTATCTCGTTTAAATGTCTCTTTCGCCATTTGATCTCCTTCTAAAAAATAAAACGGTTCAACTCCCAATCCTAATCAGTTGGGTTTAAACAGCTACAGGTTCTTTCTCCATTCCGGCTTTAGCAATAATTTGTTCACTAATAGCTTGAGGTAATTCGCTGTATTTTGAAAATTCCATAGTAAAGCTACCTCTTCCCTGTGTCATGGAACGAATATCAGTAGCATAACCAAACATCTCTCCCAAAGGCACTAAAGCTTTAATAACTTTTGCTCCTGCCCGGTCTGTCAATTCGCTAATTTTTGCTCTTCTTGAGTTTAAGTGGGAAATTACATCTCCCATAAACTGCTCCGGCACCACTAACTCCACAGTCATTACCGGCTCCAGCAATACGGGCTGCGCTTTTTTACATCCCTCTTTAAGCGCCATAGATCCAGCAACCTTAAAGGCCATTTCTGACGAATCAACCTCGTGAAATGAACCGTCAATAAGAGTTACTTTAAGATTAATCAACGGATAGCCGGCTAAAATGCCGCTTTCCATGGCTTCAACCATACCTTTCTTTATAGCAGGAATATATTCCTTTGGAATAACACCCCCGACAATCTTATTAACAAACTCAAAACCTCCCCCTGTTTTTTCATTTGGCTCCAGAACAATTTTTGCGTGTCCATATTGACCCCTTCCTCCGGATTGTCGTACAAATTTTCCTTCTGCTTCTACCTGATTATTAATTGTTTCTTTATAGGCAACTTGAGGTTTGGAAATATTAGCATTTATGCCAAACTCTCTTTTTAATCTTTCCACAAGCACTTCAAGGTGTAATTCTCCCATTCCCAACATTATTGTCTGACCTGTTTCTTCATCTGTTCTAATTTTAAAAGTAGGATCTTCCCGCAATAGTTTATTAAGAGATTCTCCCAGTTTATTCTGTTCTGCTTTAGATCCAGGTTCGATGGCTATTGAAATAACAGGTTCGGGGAATTTCATGGATTCCAATATAATGGGGTGGCTTGCATCGCATAATGTATCGCCGGTCATAGTCTTTTTCAGTCCTATAACACCACAAATATCACCGGCGTGTATTTCGTCAACATCTTCTCTTTTATCCGCATGCATTTTCATGATTCTGCCGATTCTTTCTTTATGATTTTTTGTTGAATTATAAACATAAGAACCGGACTTTAATTTTCCTGAATATACGCGGAAAAACGCAAGCTGGCCCACAAAAGGATCGGTCATTATTTTAAAGGCCAAGGCTGAAAAAGGCGCACTATTATCACTTTTTCTCTCTTCTTCTTTTCCGGATCGTGGGTTAATTCCTTGAATGGAGGGGATATCAAAGGGGGATGGGAGAAAGTCGATAAGGGCGTTCAGTAATTGCTGTACACCTTTGTTTTTAAAAGCTGCTCCACATAAAACAGGGAGTATTCCAAGAGTAAGAGTCGATTTCCTGATTGCTTCTTTAAGTTCTTGTATTGAAACTTTTTCACCATTCAAGTACTTTTCCATAATGGATTCGTTTTCATCGGAAATTGCTTCAAGGAGAAAGTCGCGATGCTTTTTTGCGTCTTCAATCAAATCTTCAGGTATTTCTGCGGTCTCAAATTTAACACCCAAACTACTATCTTTAAAAATCAGCGCTTTCATTTCTATAAGGTCAATTATGCCTTTAAATTTATCTTCCGTGCCAATCGGTACTTGAATGGGCACAGGGTTCGCTCCTAGTTTTTCCTTCATTTGATTAACACAGTTAAAGAAATCTGCCCCCGTTCTATCCATTTTATTTACAAAAGCAATTCTCGGGACACGGTATTTTTCTGCCTGGCGCCAGACTGTTTCAGATTGAGGCTCTACGCCACCAACTGCACAAAATACTCCTATGGCTCCATTCAGTACTCTTAATGATCTTTCTACTTCCGCGGTAAAATCAACATGGCCAGGCGTATCTATTATATTAATGCGACAGTCTTTCCAGTAACAGGTAGTAGCGGCAGAAGTGATAGTGATTCCCCGTTCCTGCTCCTGGTCCATCCAGTCCATAGTCGCGGTTCCTTCATGAACTTCACCGATTTTATGAGTCTTACCTGTGTAATAGAGAATTCGTTCTGTAGTTGTTGTTTTTCCCGCATCTATGTGAGCGATAATCCCTATATTTCTTGTTTTATCTAAAGGTTCTTTCTTTGTCACAAAAAAACTCCTTAAAACTTACCACCTATAATGAGCAAAAGCCTTATTGGCTTCTGCCATTTTATGAGTATCTTCTTTCTTTTTAATTGCCAAGCCGGTATTTTTATAAGCATCTAATAATTCGCCTGCTAACCGCTCTATCATTCCATATTCTTTTCTTTTCTTTGCGCCTTCAACTATCCATCGAAGAGCTAGAGATATCCTTCTTTCATAGCGAACATCAACTGGCACTTGATATGTTGCACCACCCACGCGCCTGGATCTCACTTCAAGCATCGGCTTTACATTATCAATGGCTTTCTTTAAAACCTTCAAAGGATCTTCTTTGGTTTTATTGGAAATAACGTCAAATGATTTATATATAATACTTTCTGCCTTGCTTTTCTTTCCCTGTTTCATAATAAACTGGGTAAGTTGGCTAATGATAATATCGTTAAACTTTGGATCCGGTTTAAGTTTTCTTTTTACTGCTGCTCTTCTTCTTGACATAACTATTCCGTGTTTTTTTAATCAAAAAATTGGCGGTTTCTTAAAATCATGCCTTAGGTCGCTTTGCTCCATATTTAGAGCGGCTTTGCTTTCTATCCTGGACGCCTAAGGTGTCGAGGGAACCTCGAACAACGTGATATCTAACACCCGGAAGGTCTTTTACCCGTCCTCCCCTGATTAAAACTATCGCGTGTTCTTGAAGATTGTGTCCAACTCCGGGGATGTAAGTCGTTACTTCCATTCCATTTGTTAACCTGACTCTGGCCACTTTTCTTAAAGCAGAATTCGGTTTTTTCGGAGTTGATGTGTAAACCCTGAGACACACACCTCTTTTTTGCGGGCATGATTTTAACGCCGGACTGTCCGTCTTTTGCTTAATTTTTTTTCTTCCAAGTCTCACCAGTTGGTTAACGGTCGGCAATGATCTTCTCCTTGCATGACACAACGAAAAAAAATAAGGCGGCCAACGCCGCCTTATGGTCACTTAAAAATTAAAATAAAAAATTTATTAAATTTTTTGTAACGTTTAACTAAAAAGACGATCGTGAAATATTCAAAAAACTTGTCATCCTAGCAAGATATTCCTACTTAGTCAACAAGAAAATAAAGAATTTTGGAATAAATTTTGGGTATTTTTCAAACTTTATCTGGTGAGGAAAACCCGTTCAATGAGGATAACAGATTTGAAGAAGAAAATAAAGGCCTATTATTCTAACTCCTCACAATTACTCCTTTACCTTTAAGATGCTCTTTGGCCTGTTTGATTGAATATTCCCTGAAATGAAAAATAGAAGCCGCCAGTACAGCATCTGCCTTTCCCGCGGTTAAACCTTCATAAAGGTGCTCAAGAGTTCCAACACCACCGGAGGCAATAACAGGAATAGAAACCACTTCCGAGACTGTTTTTGTCAACTTAATATCATATCCTTTTTTTGTCCCGTCCCTGTCCATGCTGGTCAATAAGATTTCACCGGCGCCAAATTCCTCCATTTTTTTTGCCCAGTCAATTGCGTCAATCCCTGTAGGATTCCGCCCTCCATGTGTATAAATTTCCCATGCGGAACGTGATTTTTCTTTTTTTACATTGTTTTCATTTTTTCTTTTCGCGTCAATCGCCACAACAATGCATTGACTTCCAAATCGTCTAGAGGCTTTTTTGACAAACCCGGGCTCTTTAATAGCCGCAGTATTAATGGATACCTTATCTGTTCCAGCCTTTAATAATACTCGTATATCTTCCATAGTCCGTATACCACCGCCTACTGTTAAAGGCATAAAAACTTTCTCAGCCGTTTTTTTTACCACATCGATAATTATATTTCTTTGTTCATGAGAAGCTGTAATATCAAGAAAAGTCAATTCATCCGCGCCTTCACGGTCATAAAATCGAGCGGCCTCAACCGGATCTCCCGCATCCTGAAGATTTAAAAATTTTATCCCTTTTACCACCCGACCTGCTTTTACATCAAGGCATGGAATAATTCTTTTTGCTAACATATTTTCACCGGTTTACAGTTTTCAGGGGTTAGGGATCAGTTATAGCTGATGGTTCGGCAGGCTCACCATGACAGCCTTTTCATCCTGAGCACCAACTTGTCACCCTGAGCCTGCGAAGGGTCTCCACGCAAACTCAGAATTACATGACAGCTTAATTTATAAACAAGCAATAATTGAGAAGAATAAAAATCTCCGATGTATTATAGCTGATTTAGCGGCTGAATAAAAAAAACAAATTGAAAATATTTATCGCTGTGCTAATATTTTATTAAAGCTCCCCCGTAGCAAGCTGTGGAGAATGCTTGCTAAACACTTTAAATGGAATTTTTTTATCTAAGGAGAACGTATGCGCCCTGACGGCAGAAAACCGAAACAAATTAGAAAAGTAAAGATTACTCGAAACTATGTGAATCAGGCGGAAGGATCTGTTTTGATTGAGGTTGGTGATACTAGGGTCATCTGTACTGCTTCGGTGGAAGATAAGGTTCCAGGTTTTTTAAAAGACAGCAAGCAGGGTTGGGTTACCGCTGAATATTCAATGCTACCCCGATCGACCAACGTTAGAACAGGACGTGAATCGAGCAGGGGAAAAGTAGGTGGAAGAACTCATGAAATCCAAAGGCTGATAGGGAGGGCTCTTCGTTCCGTGGTTGACTTAACAGCGTTAAACGGCATGACTATCTGGATAGACTGCGATGTTATTCAGGCTGATGGAGGTACCCGGACAGCGTCTATTACCGGTTCTTTTGTCGCACTGTATGACGCAATGAATTTTTTAAAAGCTCATAATAAAATAGAGAAAATACCGATAAACAATTTTCTGGCTGCTGTCAGCGTTGGGATTTTTGAAAACGAGGTTATTTTGGATTTAAATTATGAAGAAGATTTTAAAGCTGAAGTAGACATGAATATAGTCATGACGGCAGACGAAAAATTTGTAGAAATCCAAGGTACGGCGGAAGAAAATCCATTTACCCGAACAGAGCTGGAAGTCATGTTGAAACTGGCTAAGAAAGGAATTAAGGAATTAATCACAAAACAAAAAAAATGTTTGGATATTTAGTTCTAAGCAGTCAGCTATCAACTTTTTTAGGACGATACAGTGTAAAAAAAATTGCACTGCAAATTTATAAAATTATGTTTTTTTAGCACAATTTTTGTTAAAAGTATCAGGGCGGTAGCCCTTTTGGTTGTGGCACTGCTACCCTGAGAAAATCCGCGTTCATCGGTGAACCATAATAAAAAAATGAAAAAGCATTTCTACACAATGGGTGTTCTTGTATTAAGTCTTTTTATCGGACTGTATAGTTGTGCCACAAACCCGGTGACACAAAAAGAACAGTTTGTTTTAATGTCCGAGGAACAGGAACTTTCAATAGGTAGGTCAATGGATCCTAAAATCATCAAGGAGTATGGCCTTTATGATAATCCTGAACTCCAGAGCTATGTTGATATGATAGGACAAAAAATTGCAAAAAAAGGTGAGAGGCCGGAACTGTTTTACCATTTTAAAGTTTTAAACGATTCTATCATTAACGCATTTGCGCTGCCTGGCGGATACATTTACATTACGCGCGGTATTCTTGCCCTGTTAAATTCCGAAGCTGAATTAGCCGGTGTTCTCGGCCACGAGATTGGCCATGTTACGGCGCGACATGCTGTCCAGCAATACACACAGGCGCAGGGTTATCAAATCATGGCAACGGTTGCGTCTATCTTTGTGCCGGATTTTAGAAGTAGAGAGCTTCAACAATTAGCTGATATTGCTGCAACAGGAATTATTAGAGGCTATGGCCGTGAGATGGAGATGGAATCAGACCGTTTGGGAATTAAGTATTCATACAAAGCCCGCTATAATCCAAAAGCTGTCCCTGATTTTTTATCGGTTTTAAAACTTGCAAGTAAAGGTAAAGAAGAAAATGGAGTTTTTCATGGAATGTTTGATACTCATCCGGATACCAGAAGAAGAATAAATGCAGCAAAAAAAAAGGTTAATGATTTATTGGTCAAAAAAAAGTCGAAAGGTCTGAGTTTTCATACCGATCGATATTTAAATCAGATTGAAGGACTGATTTATGGGAGCGATCCCAAAGAAGGAGTCATTAACGGGATGGTATATCAACATCCTGTTATGCACTTTGAGATAACTTACCCTAAAGGGTGGAAAATATTTAACACCAGATCAGCGGTTATTTCAAAAGATAAAGAAAAAGATGAAAAATATGTTTCTCAATTGTTGGCAGAAACTTTAGGTAAACGAATCTCTACCAGGAATTACGCAAAGAAATTTTTCAAACGAAACAGAATAAAACCCTTAAGCGAGAAGAATGAGGAAATAAACGGCCTGGAAGCATATGTAACTACTTTTCAAGACACACAGAGGAAAGCTCCAATGATGGTTATGGCGGCATTTATACTGTGGCAGGATAAAATGTTTTTTGTTAGTGGATCTTCCAAAGTTAGAGATTTCAGAACAGGAAAGAAGTTCTTTACACAAATCATAGATAGTTTCAGAGGGCTTTCAAAAGAAGAAGTCAACTCTATTAAACCGGAGCGCATAAAGATTTATGTTGCAGAAGAGGGAGATACCATTAAATCCGTCGCAAAAAAATATGCAAAAGAACCTCAAACCATTGCCTTAATTAACGGATATGAAAAAGATACTGTTGCATTGGAAGCTGGGAAAAAAATCAAGGTTCTTGCCAATTATTAGTTGCTTTAGTTTTTTAAGTAACTTGCCTTTTTAGTTGCGTTTTTTGTGCCGTAAACGAGTTCGACAAAAATTTTTTAAGTTAGGGGGTCCTCCATTAGACCTAATTACTCTAATCGATGTGGGATTTGCCAAGCCAGTTATTATATAAAGTACTTAAAATGGTTATAAAAATGACTATTTTCTAAAAAAGGGATGAAATGATCAATTTAACAGTAACGGAAACGAAAGCACACCTGCTGGAGAAAATAAGACAGGCAGATACTGCTATGGAGTCTTTTGTAATACCTAAAAATGGCAAACCAACAGCTATAATTATGAGTATAGACGAATATGAAGGGTGGCTGGAGAGACTTCGGAGATAATGTCCGATAAAAAGCGCTAAAGGAGACACAAGAGGCACGAAAAGAGTTAGCCGACGGCAAACCCCGTACCAATGCGGTTCAGGGCAAGCAGCGGGGAATACGCTAGCTAAACACTTTCAATTCCTCCTTAATCTTATAAAGCAGAGTTTTTATACCTTCTCCAGTAACTGCTGATACGGGATAAACCTGTAGTCCTTTTTTTTTAAAATATTGCTCATGCTTTTTTAACTTATCCACAGCACCGGGGATATCTATTTTATTGGCTGCAATGACTTGAGGCTTTTCAATCAAATCAACGCTGTATGAATAAATTTCATGATTAATTGTCTCAAAATCTTTACATATATTTCTATTATTGGAAGCTGACAAATCCAGAATATGAAGAAGAAGTTTAGACCGCTCAATATGTTTTAAAAATTGCAATCCAAGTCCTTTATTATTATGGGCTCCTTCTATAATACCGGGGATATCTGCCATTACAAAAGATTCGAACTCTTCAATAGGAACTACTCCAAGATTTGGGACAAGTGTCGTAAAAGGATAGTCGGCTATTTTTGGTTTTGCGTTGGAAACACGGGAAATTAATGTTGATTTCCCTGCATTAGGATAGCCAACAATTGCTACATCAGCCAACATTTTTAGTTCTAAAATAAACCAGAATTCCTCTCCCGGTTCCCCCGGTTGTGCGAATTTTGGGGCTCTATTTCTCGATGACTTAAAATGCGCGTTTCCCTTTCCTCCTCTCCCTCCTTTTGCGGCAATATATTGCTGTCCTTCTTTAGTTAAATCAGCTAATATGGCAGAATCATCAGCGTTTCTGACAGTGGTTCCCATAGGGATTTTAATCTCAATATTATCTCCCGCATGACCGTGCATATCGCTCCCAAGCCCATTTCCACCTTTTGGAGCATAATAATGTTGTTGGTACTTTAGGTCTAAAAGGGTATGCAAGTTCCGAACAGCTTTAATAATTACATCCCCTCCATTGCCTCCGTCACCACCGCTTGGTCCACCTTTCGGGACAAATTTCTCCCGCCGAAATGCAACACAGCCTTTGCCTCCGTCACCGGCTTTGACAAAAATTTTTACCTGATCAACAAGCATTTTAATTTACGGGTTATTAATATTCGTGAATCTCCCCGTGTTTCCGCACGGGGCATCTCCACACCTGGAAAACGCAAAACATTTTCCGACCAGTTGCCCCCTTACAAGCCCCATAAAAACTTTGTGCTCCCTGCCCTTTTGGGCGGGGTACTCTGTCGCAGTGTTTATAAAAATATGGAGGTTAGATACTTCACACCACCTGGAATAGGAATGATGGAACATCAGATTTGGTTTTGAAAAGAGGTAGAAATGTCTAATTTACGAGGGGTTTAGTGCATGCACACTTACTAATTTTTTATCTTTTCCTTTTCTTTCAAATTTAATTATCCCATCTATTTTAGCAAAGAGGGTATAATCATTCCCTACTCCAACATTGTTTCCGGCATGGATCCTGGTACCCCTTTGCCTCACTAAAATGTTTCCGGCTTTTACAACCTGACCGCCAAACTTTTTAACTCCAAGGCGTTTACCAGTACTATCCCTGCCGTTAGTTGTACTGCCCTGTCCCTTTTTATGAGCCATGTTTTATCTCCTTTGTAAATTACTGTTTAATCTCTGTAATTTCCAGACGAGTAAAATACTGTCGGTGACCCCGCTTTTTTCTGTGATTTTTTCTTCTCTTGTGTTTAAAAATGATTATTTTTTTATCTCTTCCCTGCTCAACAATAACTCCGGTAACTGAAGCTTTTGGAATAGTGGGTGTTCCGACTTCAATTTTTTTTCCTTCACCTGCCATTAATACATTTTCTATTTTGACACTATCTCCCACTTCTCCATTAATCTTCTCAATTTTTATTATATCGCCTTGAGAAACTTTTAATTGTCTGCTGCCGGACCGAATAACTGCTGCCATGTGAATTTCCTCCAGATGAATATATTGCTTTTGTTTTAAGCTGAGCACTCCCAATTATCATTGAAGCTCCCCGCGGCAGGACTACGGGGAATGTGCTCAATAAGCACGTTTAATAATAGCCTATTTGAATTCGGCTTTTAAGTCAACAGGTTTCTGAGGATTTAATGGATTAAAGAGAGGAACGATCATCTTCGTCCATATCCAATGATGCAAGCAGGGAAGTAAGAGAGTTCAGATGTTTCTGTTCTTCTCTGGATAATTCCCGGCAGCAATTTTTCACTTCTTGAGATGCGGCTTTTTCCGCCAATTCCACGAATGTTTCATGGGCCTTTTTTTCCATACCAATAGCGAGTTCCAAAACCGCTTTCATGTCTCCGTTTTGTAATATTTCCGTCTCATCCGCTGAAATAATGCTTTGCGGAATATGCGATTCCAATAGTTTCACGTATCTCTCGGGATTAAATTCCTCCGGCCAAGGGGTACTTTTGGTTTTGTTGATAAGATGCCGGATGTGGCCTTCTTCCATATCAGCAAGTTCCAGAAAAAGCATACGGGATTCATCGTTTTTCGTAATTTCCGCTGCCTGGTTGAAAAAAACTTCGGACTTTACTTCATGCTCCAACGCTGATTTAAAAAGTTCAGCTGTTACCTGCATAAACTCCTCCTTCAAATTTAAGTATAAGTTCTTTGAAATGAAGAATCAATAATTATTTGAAAAATAATTTATTAATATGAACAGCCAACTAAAAGGTCCCTTTATATTAATACGGATTTTTGGAGTATCATTATGAATATGAAATTAGTTTATTTATTGCGTCACAGCCAGACAGAGGATAATAACAACAGAATTATACAGGGACAAAGTGATTCCCCTTTAACTCCTGAGGGCATGAATTCTATAAAAAAAAGAACTAAAAAACTCAACGATATAACTTTTAACGTAATCTACTGTAGTCCTTTAGGAAGAGCAAGGTCTTCTCTGGATATATTATTAAAAGAACTCAAATAAAATACAAATGTCGCTTAGCTGGATGAATTAATGGAAATAGACTTTGGAAAATATACCAAAAAAAACATTAATGAAATCATAGATATCATTAAAGTTCACAAAAAAAATACGTCAAAACCTTATCCCGATGGTGAAAGCGGGGATATGTTCAAGGAAAGAGTGATACGTTTTATGAGTAAGTTTATTCTAAAAAGTGATGGAAAATGTTTTCTTGTAATGACACATTACGGGGTAATAGAAACAATACTACAACATTATAATAACCTTTCCTATGAAGAAATTCGTTCAAAGAAAGACGCCATTATACGTCTTTCTTTGAATCGGAATAATGCGGACGTTTCTTTTGAAGGAGATAAGGGGCTTTAATGAGAGATCCCTTATAACACCCCTTTCGTGGAAGGAATATCTTTAATCCTTTTATCTATTCTGGTTCCCTGGTCCATTGCCTTTGCAAAAGCCTTGAAAATCGCTTCAACTATATGATGTAAATTGTTTCCTGAAATCATTCTAACATGAAGCGTAGCTCCGCAATTATTGGCAAAGGCCTGAAAAAAATCCTCAACCAATTCCACATCAAACTCACCGACTTTTTCTTTAGGAAGGTCCACATCATAAACAAAATAAGGCCTGCCGGCAATGTCCACTACTACTAACGCAAGTGCTTCATCAAGAGGGGTATAAGCAGAGCCAAATCTCCGAATTCCCTTTTTATCTTTCAGCGCTTTTTTGAAAGCCTCTCCCACTACAATGCCGACATCTTCCACCGTATGATGAAAATCAATCTCTACATCTCCTTTTGCCTTGATTTTCAGATCAAATAAACCGTGTTTAGCTAATTGAGCTAGCATGTGATCAAGAAAGGGGATATTAGTTGAAAGATCATATTTCCCCTCACCATCAAGGTTTAAATCCATTTCAATTTCTGTCTCACTGGTTTTACGTTTTACAACAGCAGTTCTTTCCACAAAAATTTCCTTAAAATTTTCATAATTAGAAATTGAATCTCCCCGTGTTTCCGCACGGAGCTTCTTCACACTTGGAAAATGAAAACCAATTTAATAATTTAAAAACCGCAGGGGGCATACCCCTGCAACCCCCACAAAAACTTTGCGCTCTCCACCCTTCCGTGAGGGGTATTCTGTCACAGTTTTTATAAAGATTAACACAAAGATAAGAAATTATAAAGTAAGAAGATATTTTTAGATCCCAAATTATTTCTTTGAAGCACAAAGGTAAACAACAGGCACGCGGCTTACTACTACGGCCCAATGCTCCGTATTAGCAGGCAGGTCCAAACGATCTCCAGGGTTCAATATAACTTCTTTATCGTTTCTCAGGCCCATTTTAATTGATCCTGAAATAATCCACCTGACTTCCAGATCAGGATGTGTATGCCACGGATATGAAACTCCCGGGTTGTCACTCCAGCGATAAAAATCAAGCCCCTCCTGCCTGAGAGAGTTCTCCAGTTCCTTAGCTGAAGGAGGAATATTTTTATCCCATCTTTGTAATTTCATAAAGCGTCCATGGGACCGCAACTTATGACAACCCCATGTATCAGGGTGTCCGAAAACTAATTTAATAAAACGAGTGAAGTTTTAATCTGAGTTACTAGAACAGTACATAAAGAGGAAAACGTAAATATGATGTGGAACCCACCTTAGGAGATATTAAACAAAATATGGGATTTCGAAAGCTTCTCTTAAGGACAAAACCCAAGGTGAATATCGAAGTCGGTTTAGTAGCTATCGCTCACAATATTAAAAAGATAAAATCCTTCTTGCAGGTCAATCGGATGGCTTTCCAGTTAGCATAATTGGAAAGATTAATACATCCGAGCCGTTCCCAAAGGAAAATAACAAAAAAATAACCCTTTGTGCGTACCTTTTAGGGTTTTAGCCAATATAGAAATTTTTTTCGGACACCCTAGGACTCAGGGGGTGTTAATTTATTTTTGTTGCGGCTATCGATCGTTATGTCATTCCCGACTTGATCTGGAATCCATGATTAAGGATACGAATTTCCGTTATGAAACAGTGCTTCTTTCTGTTAGCTTGTTAACGCACTCAAACTTTTAAGTATTATTTCATCCGGAATATCATCTCTGATTACGACAGATCCAGGCTGTTTCATTAAAACAAGTTTGATCTTATCATTTCTTACTTTTTTATCATAGTATAAAGCCGACAGGATTTTCTCCGGGCTGATATTTGGCAGTTGCGTGGCTAAATTAAAAGATTCTATAAGTTTCTTTACTCTTTCAACATCTTTTTTATCGCATAGTTCCGCTTCATGAGAGATAAAAGCCGCAGCGATCATTCCAATAGCCACGGCCTCTCCATGCTTATACTTCTCATACCCGGTCAGACTTTCCAAGGCGTGACCGATAGTATGTCCGTAGTTTAAGACCGAGCGAAGCCCTTTTTCCCGCTCGTCTTTTGAAACAATGGAAGCCTTGATTTTGCACGAGGCTTCAATAATATACTGCAATGCATTGAAGTCCAGGTTTTTAATATCCTCGACGCGGCTTTCTAAAAAGTTAAACAGCATTTCATCGGCAATTATCCCATATTTTATTATTTCCGCCATTCCACAGCGAAATTCAATTTTTGGCAATGTTTTCAGGGCATTCAGGTCTACAAAAACCCCTGCAGGTTGATAAAAAGCGCCGATCATATTTTTCCCCAGGGGGTGATTGACAGCGGTTTTCCCGCCGACGCTGCTGTCTACCTGGGCGAGCAAAGAAGTCGGTATCTGAATATAAGGGACTCCTCTTCTATATGTTGCCGCGACAAAACCCGTAAGGTCACCAAGAACTCCACCACCCATGGCTATTAAAGGTGAATATCGGTCATGTTTGCCGTCAAGCAGGCGGTCATAGATTTTTTCCGCTTCCCGCATATTTTTGTATTTTTCCCCGTCTGGGACTTCTATAACTTCCATCTCAAATCCATTCTTTTTTAGATTTAAAATGATTCTTTCACCATAAAGCTTTATGAGGTGTGAATTAGAAATAAGTACTGCTTTATGAGAAAAATGAAACTGTTGAATTCGCTCACCTATTGTGTTCAGTGTATTCAAGCCGATATGGATATAATAGCTTCGTTCACCTAATTCTACTTTGACGACTTTTTCATTCACACTGGTTGCTCACTGTTCGTTTCTGGTTGTGACCTGCCCTACTATTTGTACCACTCGTAGAGTCAGTCCTATTTCATCATTCCTTTATTTAATGCGTAGCATAATATGAAGGAATCAACTCAATAAATTCCGGTGCTGCTGGCCTATAACTTAAAGAGCTATGAGGTCGAAAAGTATTCTATCCTTTTCTCCACACCTCAATCAATACTTTTGCTTCCAATAAGGTTTCAAATATTTCACCATTAAGCAGTTCATCCCTTAGTTTACCATTAAAACTTTTAATATAGCCGTTCTCCCAAGGACTTCCAGGTTCAATGTAAAGCGTCCTGACGCCAACACTACCTAACCAATCTCTAACTGCTGTCGCTGTATATTCTGCTTAGTTTTCTATAATCGAGCAGATTTAATTTAGTCACTATCATCAAACCTTCTAATAGCAAGCCCTGTCGCTATTGCTATCATGGGACTGATATAATCTATGTACTCCGGATCAAATATTTTTTTATTGACAGAAACTTTTTTCAAAGGATCAAGTGTTTCGACGCTAACCCCCAACTTTTCACTTAAAAGCTGGTTTATGCCTGATATCTTTGAACTGCCTCCGCTTAAAAATATTTTTTCAACATTACGGTTGGCTGCAGTACTGTAAAACTCAATAGATTTTTGAATTTCAGAAGCAATAACATCCGTATCCTCCATGATAATAGAAACGATTTTATCTTTATTATCTTCAGTAACATTCAACCCTAATTTCATTTTTTCGGCATCTTCGTAATCAACTTTCAACTGTTTTTGGATGGTTTCCGTAAATTTGTTTCCTCCCAGAAGAATGTCTCGGGTAAATCCCGCAGAACCACCCTCGATAATACCAATATTGGTTACAGAAGCTCCTATGTTTACAATAGAAACCACCTCATCCATTTTCTCATCGTAATTAAGGCTGAAGTTGTTTTTTGCTGCGAAAACATCGAGGTCAAAAACCACCGGTTTTAAGCCGGCGTTTAAGAGAATGCTCTCTCGCTGTTCAATAATATCTTTTTTGGCTGCAACCAACAAAACTTCCATTTGCTCATCTGTATCTTCGCTTTCCGCATCCGGTTCTTTTACTACTGTGCCTAAAATAGTAAAATCTATATTGACATCCTTGATGTCAAACGGAATATATTGCTCCGCTTCCATTTTGATGGATTCAGCTAATTCTTGTTCGCTCATTTTAGGTATATTAATTTTTTTTATGACCACTGATTCTCCGGAAATAGATATTACGGCAAATTTTGTTTTTATTTTTTCAGAGGAAATTAGCTGCTTTACAGCTTCTGAAACAAGGTTGGGATTTTTAGTCATTCCATCTTCAAATGTATTTTCAGGAAGAGGAACAAGCCCAGCATTCAAAAGTTCAAACTGTTTCTTTTTTTGAAGTAGCTGAACAATTTTAATGGAATGAGATCCAATATCAATCCCTACTAATTGTGACTTTTTTGAGAGCCCCATATTAATCCTCAGGGAAAATTTTCTCTTTTTGATCCAGTTTATATCCCAAAGCTATAATTATTTTTCTTCGTGTATCCAGACGGCATTGATGTCCTTTTTCAATTCGGTCAATGGTTTGGACTGAAACATTTGCCTGACGTACCAGCTCAGCTTTACTCATCATTCGTAACTCTCTAATTTTTTTTACATGGTTATCGAGCATAATTTCCTTCTAGTTAAAAAGTTAATTTATGCCAAATTAAACACTTTTTATGATCAAAGGGGTATAACTCTATAATAAATATAATATTAGTCAATACTGTTCTTTAGTTACATTTAATTAGATTAAATTTAGTATAATTATATTCTGTTTTTTTGGATGAATTCCTCATGTTTTGAATAGCAGTTTGCATAGCTTTGGCTTTGTTAAAAGTTTCGTAAAACTCTAGTTCAGGTTCTGAATCTGCAACAATTCCCGCTCCAACCTGAAAGTAGGTCTTGCCGTTATTTATCAATACGGTTCTGATAATTATATTTAAATCCATCTCTCCAGAAAAACCAATATAGCCTAAAGAACCCGTATAAAGACCACGGCTAATATTCTCAATTTCGTTAATTATTTCCATGCTTCTAATTTTGGGGCAACCAGTAATGGTGCCTCCTGGAAAGCAGGCATTCAAAATCGCTTTCAAATTAATATTATTTTTTAAAATGCCTTTAATATTAGAGACAATATGCCAGACATGGGAGTATCTTTCAAGAATCATAAATTCATTGACCTTCACACTTCCATATTTACACAATCTGCCTAAATCATTTCTCTCTAAATCAACAAGCATAAGATGTTCGGCTTTCTCTTTTTCGCTTAAAAGCAGTTCATTGGAAAGTGATTTGTCCTGATTCAATGTAATTCCTCTTGGTCTGGTTCCAGCTATAGGTCTTGTTTCAATTCTGTTTTTATAAACTTTAACCAATCGTTCGGGAGAAGAACTCACGATAAAAAAATCATCCAATTTTAAAAAAGCTGAAAAAGGAGAAGGGTTTATATTTTGTAAGCATTTGAAAAGAATAAATGGGTCCCCATCAAATTCTGCTTCAAACCGCTGGGATAAATTGGCCTGATAAATCTCCCCTTCTTTAAGATATGTTTTGACCTTTCTCACCATATCTTCGAATTCCTTTTTAGTAACATTAGACTGAAAAGCTTCCTTTGCTATTACTATTTTTTTCTTGTTGTTGAAGCTTTTTTCTTTAGAAGGGGATAAATGATACTGATTAATTCTATCTGTCAGTCTAAGAATTAAATTGGAATAAATTTGATCGACTTGTTTTACATTGGTTTTGGCTAAACAAATGAATTTGATCTTTTTTTCAAGATGATCGATAGCAACAATCTCATCGACAAAGATAAAATGGATATCCGGAAGATTGAGGCCGTCTTTTTTTATCCCAAAAGATGGTTCTAAGTAATGAACCAGGTCATAACTGAAATAGCCGATACCACCGCCAAAAAAATGCGGTAAATAAGAAAAGTAAGAACTCTTGTATTCTTCAAGTATTGCTGTAAAGGATTTAATTGGATCTGATTTTTCTGAAAAGGTTTTTCCCTTTTTCCAGATTGTTGCATTTCCGTCCTGGTATTTAAAACGAAGAAAAGGATCTCCTCCTAAAAAAGAATACCTGGCGTTTATTTTTTTACCTTTGCCGCTATTTAATAAAAAAGCGTATTTGCATTGATAAAACAGGTCTTCAAAAATTCCGATAACGGATTTTCTTCCGTCTAATGGAAGTTCTGCAACAACAGGAACCAAAGAATGATTTTGAGAAAGGTCAGCAAACTTATCTTCATCGGGATAAAAATTTGCCATAAGCTCTTTTAAATGTTTCATGGTTTATATTGTTACAGTTAAGGGCAAACGGACGGATGTAAAGCTGAAGCTTTACCCTGCAAATGATTTCTAATCAATTAGGTATGCAGGGCAAACCTTTATGTTTGCTTTGACAAACATTAAAACTCCTGCTTGATCACTTTGATGTTTTCGGGAGAAGAAAAAAGATCATAAACCGTCATCGCAAGGGCTTTTGCTCCGGAGACCATTCTTTCAATTCCTTTATCGGACCTGGCTGCTCTTGTAAATTCAGGGGAATGGGCCACTGTTTTTAAGCCGCATATTCCAATATCTATGTGTATAGTAGGCAACATCTGGCTTAAATTTCCAATATCTGAAGACCCTTTCCCACCCTCTTTCTTTGTTGAATCCTCTTTAATTCCAAGGAGGGTTAAGTTTTTTCTAAACAGGTCTGCAAGGGAATAGTTAGGTTTAAAAGGGTGATATGCCAAATCTTTTTTTTCTTTAGTAAGAGTGCAGCCGGTTGATAGTGCAGCTCCCTCAGCGCATTTTATAACTTTTTCGATGACTTTCTTAAAATAAGGGATATCCAGGGCTCTAATATAGAAAATAGCTGATGCGTTATCCGGGATTATATTCGGGGCTGTTCCGCCTTTGATAATAATGCCATGGACACGGGCATCATCCCTTAGCTGTTGACGCAGAGCATTAATGTTGTTGAATGTCTGAATAACCCCGTCCAGAGCATTAATTCCTTCATAGGGAAATGCTGCTGCATGAGCCGATTTCCCATGAAAGGTAAACTTTATTTCCTGAAGGGCAAGCATCAAGGATACACATCTGGTCTGATTGGAAGGATGCATCATCATAGCCACATCGACATTATTAAAAATTCCGTTTTTCATCATTGATATTTTTCCACCACCGCCCTCCTCTGCCGGAGTTCCGATAACCAGTAGTTGTCCATTCATTTTAAAATTTAAATGGTGCATTGCTGCAGCAGCTCCAATACTTGCCGCCCCGATTAAATTATGCCCACAAGCATGGCCCAATTCCGGTAAAGCATCATATTCTGCCAAAAGCGCTACTGTTGGATGTCCACTATAATTGCTGGAAGAAGCTCTAAAAGAAGTGGGCAGCCCTGACAAACCTTTTTCAACGAACAAACCATTCTGAGCCAAAAAGGAGGTTAAGATTTCCATTGAACGGTATTCTTGAAAAGGCATCTCCGGATTATCGTGCATTTCAAGAGCAATATCGGCCAGTGTTTGCTTAATCGTATCGATAAAATTTATAATTGCTTTTTTGTCTTTATCCATGAACGTATCAGACGCGGGGCATATTCCGAAGTATTCTAAGGTAGTTTAGTTTCTCAGGAATTTTATCATCTTCACAATAATTATTTTCCGCCAAAATTTTAAGATCGTCTAAAACCTGCCTATCCCCCTCAAAAATTACTTTTTCATAACCTTTGTCCGAGATAAGACCTGCTGCCATCAAAAGATTGATCACTGATTTGGCATTAAAACGCTGACTCTCCACAATCATCTCCACATCAGTTCCGTGTTCATTAACAATCAATGAAACGTAAGTTGAAGGTTTCGCGTGAAATCCCAGAGGTTTGGGAACAGGAAGTTCATACTGGACTTTTTCAACGTAGGCAGTCATGATGTCTTCTGCCAGTGCGTTTCCTTTTTGCATATAGTAATTGCTGTAATAAAAACAAAAATTTATAATCTTGTCCAATACCTCTTTTCTATCAACTACCGCTGCTATCTTTTCAGAAGCGCTGTTAGGATTAGTATCGCTCTCATGGCGTTCATAAAAATGAGATAGCCATCTCGCAGCTTCTAATAAGTGAAGGGGAATAGATGTAGCCCTTCTGAGGTCACTGAGTTTGGAATTTTCACGTTCCATAACCGTATTTTTTACATAAGTATCGTAATCGGACTGTACGCCATGAATAATTGTTTTTAGTTTTCTTGCCTTTTTTTCATTTATCTTTAAAGGCACAAGTTCGAATAATTCCTCGGAAGAAAATTTACACCCCAGATTTTCTTCTCGACACATTTTAGCTACCTTCCTTACTTTCCGGGCTAACGATAATATCCTTTCTTTTTCTCCATCTACTTTTTTAAACTCAAAATCAACTGGAAGTGGTTGAGTAGCTTCAATATCACTATATTCTTTTTCAGGAGGGACAATTTCTTTTACAGGGATCCTGAGCTCTTTTGCTTCTTCAAGACAAGCGATGAAAAGCTTTTTTATAAACTCATTTACAAACTCCAATGTTTGGCCGGTATCCACAATAAAATCAGAAGAATCCTTTTCAATTTCCTCAATTTTATAATGTTCATAGCGATAAAAGATGTGATGTAATAGGTAGGCTACAATTCCCAGGTTTCTCATGGACGCAATAAGTTCCGAAAAATAAAACCATTTTTTATTTAGCCGCGCACCATGGTCATCTAAAAAACTTTCAAAAGATTGAAGCTGTTGAATGAATATCCCGAATAATTTCTTGCTTGAACGAAAACATTCTCCAGTCCAGTAGTAATAAAGAGGGAATAAATCTTCACCTGCTATTCCCACTAATTCTGTAAAGTTGACGCTATTGTCCTGGTTATTATTTTTTTTTTTGGAATTCATAATAGTAAAAACTTGCAACAGTTTACAGGAGACAGGTAGCGTGACAAATTATGCATTACGGATTACATATTTTTAATTTTTAATCAGGCTAAACCCTAATCCCCTGGCATCTGAGGATTTACTTTCACTCTACCCAACTGAAATTACGTTGTCAAGACGCTGTATTTGAGCTAACCCACAGCAAGACATGTAGGAATCTTTGCAATTTGACATTATTAGATGAGATTATCAGCAACTAACAAAAAGAAGAAAAGCGATTTTTTTAACCTAATATCGGAAATCAAAAAACGTTTTACGTAATAGTACGAATCTACGAATTTATCTAAAGCATATTGCCAATACTTGAATGGAAATTCATTAGCGGTTTTGTAAACCAGGTATCCTGCAATTATTATAACAACAAAATTGGGAAGCCACATCGCTAAAAAGGGATGTAGGTTCCCAGTATCGCCTAAACTCTCTCCGAATAATAACAATATGTAATAAAACACTATTACAAACAGGCTGATTGTAAAACTTCCTGATTTTCCGGAGCGGCTGCACTTCACTCCTAAAGGCGCTCCAATTAAACCAAAGATCAAGGCGGCAAAGGGGATAGAAAATTTTTTATGGAGTTCAACTAACTCACTGTAAAAGGTGATGCCGTCTTTTTTATGTCTTTCAATTTTCTCTTTTAGTTTTGCAATAGAGAGCTCTCTATTACCTCTTAACAGCTTGCCTCCGATTTCTTCAGGCTTGGGAATTTCCATTTCAAGGATATATCGTTCAAATTTCAATGTATGATAATTATTTTTATCTTTCCCAAGTCGGTGAATTGTTCCATTCGTTAAATTCATTTGAACAACAAATGCATTTTTGTCGGAAATAAACGAGCCTTTTTCAGCGTTAATAATTCTGTATTCGTTGTCTTTCGTGGTCTCTGATATAAAAATTCCTTTCATCAGAGGACTGTTCTCATCTTTTTTGTCTACATAAATGACCATATTTTTAAAATCATTATTGAATAGTTTAGATTTAATTTCATAATTTGCTTGTGTTCGTAAAATCCGAAACAGCAATTCTCGAAATGCCTGATTCCCATTTGGCATACCATAGATCATCATAAATTCTGTCAGGATAAAAGCTAAAAGCGATAAAGCCATAACAGGAACCAGGAGTTGGTATAAACTAATCCCCCCTGCTTTTAAGGCCGTCATTTCAGAATCAGCGGAAATGCGGCTGAAAGTCACAACAGACGCTATTAAAACTCCTATGGGAATAGTTAAAACTAAAAAAGCTGGAGCAATATAAATCACCATTTTAGTTACATTATAAAATGAAACCCCTTTGTTAATTATTACCTCTGTTAAGTAAAGCAGCTTATCGAGAAAAAGAGCGCCTGTCGTTGCCAGTATTGCAATGACAAAAACAAGAAACAACTCATAAAAAATATATCTGTTAATTTTGTTCATAAAATTTTAAGGTCGGCGTACTTGGATTTAAGTTTTTTCTTTCCTGCTCCTTTAAAAAATACACTAAGTATCTCCTCATCATTACTGCCATTTACGTCCAAAATAATCCCGTTCCCAAAGGTCGAATGAGCCACCTTGGTTCCAATGGAAAACTTACTGCCATCTATTTGTTGTCTAATTTTCCGAGGAAAGCGGTTATAAGTTAAAGATGAATGGTTGTATTGAGAGGGTGATATTGTTTCTATAAGTTCGGCAGGGATATCTTCAATAAACTCGGAAGGCGGATTTGTCAGTTCCATGCCATAAATTTTTCTCGTCACCGCGTTCAGAAAAAAAAGCCGGTTTTTAGTACGCGTCATCCCCACGTAACAAAGCCTCCTTTCCTCTTCCATTTCCTCTTCGCAGCTCATGGACCTGATGTGTGGAAATATCCTTTCTTCCATGCCGGTGATAAACACAACAGGAAATTCAAGCCCTTTTGAATTATGCAAAGTCATCAGGGCTACCGAACCATGTTTATCATCAAAGCTATCTATGTCTGATACCAGTGCCGCCTGATCAAGAAAATTGCTGACAGAAACCCCGTCATTATTTTCTTCAAAACTTTTGGCAGCTGTAATTAATTCCTTCAAATTTTCGATTCTGTTTCTTGCTTCAAAAGAATTTTCGTTCATTAATTTATCAACATAACCTGTTTCCGCCTGTATATACTTGATTACCTCGGAAACGCTATTTCCTCCGGCAAATTCCCTCAACCTGCCTAAAAGACTGCAAAACTTTTCAACCCTATTTTTAACAGCGCCTGCAAAGGCTTTCGATTGTACCATCTCTCTCATGCCCTGGAACCGGGTGAGCTTTCTTTCACCGGCAAAATTATTTATCTTGTTCAAAGTGACCTTCCCGATACCATGGTTATTCGTATTAAAAATCCTGTTAAGGCCTACCGAATCGTCAGGATTAACAATAACGCGGCAATAAGCAATAACATCCTTAATTTCTTTCCGATCATAAAACTTAAGTCCGCCGATAACTTGATAAGGAATGCCTGATTTTCTTAAAGACTCTTCAATGACCCGTGATTGAGCATTTGTTCTGTAAAACACCGCGATATCGCTAAAGTTCGCTTTCCCCTTTCTTTGAAATTCCAGAGTCGTTCGGCTGATATAATCCCCCTCTTCTATTTCATTAAAAGCCCGGTAGTACGTGATCTTCTCTCCTGCACCATTATTCGTAAAGAGAATTTTCCCTTTTCTCTTCCTGTTTTTGCTTATTACATAGTTGGATGCTTCTAAAATAATTTTTGTGGATCTATAGTTTTCTTCCAGTTTAATAATTTTTGTATTTTTAAAATTTTTTTCAAAGCTCAGGATATTTTCAATATCGGCTCCCCGCCACCGGTAAATTGACTGGTCTTCATCCCCCACCACACAGATATTCTGGTATTTTTTGGCCAGGAGGGAAATAAACAAGTACTGCAAATAATTAGTATCCTGATATTCATCGACTAAAATATATTGAAAACGATCTTGATAATCCTCCAGCACATCAGGTTCAGACTTGAACAGTTTTACGGTTTTCAACAAGAGGTCGTCAAAATCCAGAGCGTTGTTTGCCTTCAATTTTTTCTGATAAAGAGGGAAAATTTTCCGAATTACATCATCATAGTCACTGGTTTCATCAATGGAATTATTATTGTCAGGTTCTATTTTCTCATTTTTTATCAGGCTGATTTTGTTGGCAATCCCCATTGGGGAATACTTTTCATCGCTTAAACCGGTTTCTCCAAGGCATTCTTTGATCAAGGCATTCTGGTCAATAGAATCATAAATAATAAAATCCTTTGAATAACCTAACCGGTCAATTTCCGTTCTTAAAATACGCACGCATGCGGAATGGAAAGTGGAAACCCAGGCATCAAGACTCTTATTACCAAGCAGGGATTCCATCCGCTGTTTCATTTCAGAAGAGGCTTTGTTGGTAAAGGTTAGGGCAAGGATGTTATGAGGGCTGACTTCACCTTCATTAATCAACCTGGCAACCCGGTAGGTGATCACCCTAGTTTTTCCGGAACCTGCTCCGGCAATAACCAAAAGCGGACCATTTTTATGCATTACAGCTTTTTGCTGTACCGGATTTAAATTTTCAAGCATGATAAAATAAGAAAAGCATTTAGCAGTCAGTTATCAGCCTTCAGTCTCTTTCTTTCCTATCTTAAAATATAATAGGAGCCGGGATAAAAGTTACCACAAAAATAGCAATTGAGATCAATCCTACTTTTTTATCTTGGCTGGTCAACGGGATTGATTCGTCTATTAACGGGGGGTGTCGAAACCCAAACACAGCTACAATAGCTGCCCAAATAAACCACCCTGGCCAGCTGAAATAACCTAACGGTATTAAAATAATAAAGGTGATTTTAGAAATAATTTGATAGTTTTTTTCAAACAGGGCATAAATAATATGCCCACCGTCCAATTGTCCGATAGGAAGCAGGTTTAAGGCCGTAATAAATAAACCAAACCAGCCAGCCATAGCAATAGGGTGCAAAACAATGTGCGCATTCTCCGGTGAAACGCCCAATACCATTTTTGTTAGAAAAGAAAGTGCTATTGAAGAACCATATGAGAATCCATGTAGAAAATTGGGTTCTCCTATCTTAGATAATGTCAAACCTATGATGAGAGCGGGGATGCAAACCACAAACCCTGCGATGGGGCCGGCAGCGCCTATCTCCAGTAAAACACGACGGTTTGGAATAGGAGATCTCATTTTAATAAATGCTCCAAAGGTTCCGGCAATAAACGGGGGAGGTGCGGGTATGAAATAAGGCAGCGTGGCAGACACACCCCATTTCCGGGTCATTAGATAATGTCCCATTTCATGGGCGCCTAAAATTAAAATAAGGGTTACGCCAAAGGCCAGGCCACCAGCCCAAAAAGTAGTGATCAGGGTGGCTATAAGTAAAAAGAAATGGAGCAGCAATTGACGGCGAGGTATATGGCTAAACATTTAGGGTAAATTTAAGAGTGGTAAAACTTAAGTTATAAAAATTTAAATTAAGAAGGCTAAGTAGAAACTTTGTCAATTAGTGCATTGATTTTATTAAGTAATTTTGGATTTAAAAAAAATATAATTGCTATACACGACTTATGATAACTAGAATAAGCTCTTTAAAGCAAGAGAAAAAACAGATAACTTTTCACCTTTTTGCTGCCAGAGTAATTTTTAAATAGAAGTTCCAGTCTGTTCTTGATTTTATCAATATCTCTGCTATTTTATCATTAGCTTATTTCATTTCTTTTAAAAAATTGGTCGTCCAATCCGGTAATTTATGAATGATAACGAGCATGTGGCCCGTGCGACAGGTGCTGTAGGGGGGGCAACTTTTATCAGCCGAATCCTTGGATTTGTACGGGATATGATCATTGCCAACCTCTTTGGAACGAAAATGGCGGCTGATGCTTTTTTTGTTGCCTTTAGAATTCCCAATCTCCTCCGTAGACTTTTAGGTGAAGGATCCTTAGGCGCGGCTGTTGTCCCAGTCTTTACTGAATACCTGACTACAAAAGGCAAAGATGAGGCATGGAAGTTAGCAAATATTTTATTAAACACTTTTTTGTTAATTTTGTTTGTTACGATAATTTTAGGAATAATTTTATCTCCGGCCATCGTACGAGTTATTGCGCCCGGATTTCATGCTTCTGCTGAAAAGTTTAACCTGACAGTCAAACTTACCCAACTCATGTTCCCTTATCTCTTGTTTGTAGGGATGGCGGCGTTAACAATGGGGATGCTGAATTCTCTCCGTGTTTTTTTTATTCCAGCAATTGGCCCTGTTTTTTTGAATATCAGCATGATTCTTGCCGCTATCTTCTTAGCTCCTCGCTTGGAACAACCCATTTTAGCCCTTACCGCTGGAGTTATCGCCGGAGGGTTACTGCAATTTTTTATCCAGGTACCCACGTTAATTAAAAAAGGGCTTCAATATAAGGCTACACTAAATTTTCATCACCCCGGACTTATAAAGATCGGAAAACTCATGCTTCCATCGCTTGTGGGATTGGCTGTTATGGAGATTAATATCTTTGTCGATACGCTGCTCGCATCGCTTCTGCCTGAAGGTTCTGTATCTTATCTTTATTACGGCAACCGATTGGTCCAGTTTCCCCAGGGAATTTTTGCTGTAGCCTTGGGCGTGGCCATACTCCCGACCCTTTCACAGCAGGCAGCCCAAAATCAGATGGACAAGTTAAAAGATACCTTATCCTTTGGCATAAGGTTAGTGCTTTTCATAGCCATTCCGGCAACAGTTGGTTTAATTATTTTAAAAGAATCCATTATCAATCTGCTTTTTGAGAGAGGAGAGTTTTCGCATCAATCCACTGTGGCTACAGCCCATGCTCTTTTTTATTATGCTGTAGGGTTGTGCGCTTTTTCAGGCGTTAAAGTAATTGTTCCTGCTTTCTATTCATTAAAAGACACCGTCACACCGGTTAAGGTAGCCGTCTATGCCATGATTACTAATATTCTCCTTAACCTCTTATTAATGGGTCCACTGCAACATGGTGGGTTAGCTCTGGCTACCTCTTTATCCTCTTTATTAAACGTTATGCTGCTGATTTTTATCCTTCGAAAAAAGATTGGTGGCATCAAGGGGAGAACAATACTCGTCTCCACAATCAAATTAGCCGTTACATCAATAATGATGGGTTTTATAATTTACTGGATTAATGCTGAATTTTATGACACGGGAGCGAATATTTTATTAAAGGCCGGAGTGCTTTTTGGAAACATTGTATTAGGAATGATTTTTTATTTTATCGTATCTTTTTTCTTAAAAGTAGAAGAAATGAAGTTTTTAATAAATCTTGTTAGAAATAGTTGCAATTCAAAGTCTCTCTCTTTATGATGGCTGAAAATGTTTTGTGAGCACATTCCCCATAGTTTGCTGCTGAGATTGCAAGTGAACTTAAAATAAAATTAAATTGAAATAATTTTCATCAAAGGAGAGAACATGTCGAAGGCAAAGGAAGGCGATAAAGTAAAGGTGCATTATAAAGGTTCTTTTAAGGATGGGAAAGTTTTTGACTCATCGGAAGGAAAGGACCCTCTTGAGTTCACTATTGGGCAGAAAATGGTTGTTCCGGGGTTTGAAAACGCAGTGGTTGGAATGGCTTCAGGAGAGAAAAAAAAAATCTCTATTCAGCCGAAAGAGGCTTATGGTGAATACAAGGAAGATCTTGTTGCGACTGTTGACAGGTCGGAAATACCAGACGATATAAAGCCGGAATTGGGTATGATGCTTAAAGTTAAGCCAGAACCGGGAAGACCAACTGCTGTTACTGTAAAAGAACTTAATGAAAAAACCTTAACCCTTGACGGCAACCATCCGTTTGCCGGAAAAGAACTTACCTTTGAGCTTAATCTAGTATCCATAGGTTAAAATAGCTTCAGCATTGTTTCTGCCTGCTTTTATGTCTTTCCTTCCGATGCGCGTAAAAGCATTTCAATTTCAGAGCGGCTGCCCATTTGATTGTTAGCCATCCATGGCCTCAACCCTTCGGGCGGCTTTCCTTCGGAGATTGCTCATTTCGCTTTTCTTTGCCTAACCGTGGTTGCGGCCCTGCCGCGCTGCGATAAATAATTATCTGTTTTATCTTATTAAATAATATGGTTCTTTAATGGATTCACCTTTGCATAGGGGGCATTTCCCGGGTTTACTTATTCTTTCCCTCTTTTTGAAGATAAAGCTGCATTTCTTGCAAGTGGCAGGGTCAACGACCATCTTAAGATTATCCCTTAATATTGATTTCTTAATATGTTCGAGGTGCGCGGAAACTTCTTTCTCAGAAATCCGGACATAGCCGGATATTTCCTTCACGGTCAGAGTCTGTTCCTTGAGAAAGGAAACAATTTCCTTTCTTGCGGTCTCATGCCTTTCCGGGGGAATAAACGGTTTTTTCGGTTTCTGATTCATCCATCATCTATATTCGTTCTCTTTGTGACTTCAGAGTTTTCTGTAACACAAAACTGATCGGAGCGATAGCTCCATTTGGTTGCGGCCCCTGACCACGCTGCTGTTAAATAGAAGCCATTGAAAGATCACAAAAAATCTGATAGCTGAATGCTGTTTCCTTTACTTCTTTTCCTCAAGCCAAACTCTCCATTCATTAATCAATCTTTTATCAAAACCTTTTGATTCAGCTAAATTAAAGAGTTTTAATGCTTCTTCAAAATTTTTCAAAAGCGCAATGGAGCTAGCTAAATTATATATGATTTTCGGGTCATTTTTATTAAGTTGATGAGCAATCGAGAAATATTTATTTGCATTCAGATTATCCTGCTTATTAAAGTATGCCGTCCCCAATTCATTAAAAAAATAGGCGCTTTTATTTTTTTTATCTTCCACGTAAGGGTTTAGAAGGTCTATAACCTGTTGATGTTTTTGTTGAGCATTTAAATTTTCCGCTTTCCATGACAGGGCATTATAATCCACATCTGAATTATCAGCATACACATTTTGAGGTACCCCGGCTATTATAAAAAATAATCCCGTTACAAGTATGACGGTAGATATAGTATTAAATTTCCATTGCATAGATTTTTATTCTTAGTTGTTAGCAGTTCTCGACAACTGATTTTGTTCCCTTAATTTGCATCTTCTTTACCAGCGCTTCTTTTTCTGTTCTGCTTAACCCTTTTATTTTGTTCTCTCTCCTGGTTGCTTCTGACCGGGAGCACAGGGATTCCTGATAGACCAAGTTCACCGGGCATCGGGTTCGGGTATATCGTGCGCCGAGCAGACCACTGTTGTTATGTTCATCAATGCGCCGCTCAACATCATTGGTGATACCGGTGTAAAAACTTTGATCGGAACATCTGACAATGTAAACATACCAGTTACTCATAGTTTCTCAAGACGCGAACCACGCATTACGCTTCTCGTACTTTAACGATTTAAAGACTATAGCTAAGTTTAAATAATCAACAATAATTGTCAATTATAAACTGTCTATTACCCAAATCCAAAAAATTTTTAGTTTTGACAGTGTTTTAATTTTATGTTAGAAATTGGACACACATTTGCGGAGAGGAATTAGTGGAATTTAAAATTGCACGTGAAGAATTTTTAAAAGGGCTTCAGAAAGTACAGGGCATTGTAGACACTAAAGGCGTAATGCCTATCCTGTCTAATATCTTAATTAAAACCCAACCAAGCGGCATTGATATCTTTGCTACAGATCTTGATATTGGCATTAGGGGGTCTTACGGGGCAAAGATAATCTCAAAGGGCAGCGCTACTGTTAATGGCCGGAAACTTCATGAAATTGTCAGGGAACTTCCTGATGAAGAAATTCACTTAAAGAGCGATAAAGAAAATAACTGGATAAACATAACATGTAAAAAATCGACTTTTAAAATTGCCTGCCTTCCGGCTGAGGAATACCCTGCATTTCCCGCTTACAAAGAGGAAAAAGACCTGTGTATTGAGATTAACCTTTTGAAAGAAATGCTCAGAAAAACTAATTTTTCCATTTCAACGGACGAAACCCGCTATACATTAAACGGTGTTTTGCTTGAGTCTGAAGGGAAAGACATTTCCATGGTAGGAACCGATGGACATCGCTTGGCTTGTATTAAAAAATCAAATGGGTTTGATAAAAAGGATAAGGTAGAAATAATTATTCCAAAAAAAGCGCAGGCGGAATTGTTAAAAATATTAGAGGCCGGCGATTCTGATCAAGGTAACGGAAAAAAGACCATCAACATTTCTGTTGAAAAAAACCATGCGGCATTTAAAGTGGATAAAATGATTTTAGTAACCCGGCTGATCGATGGTCGTTTCCCTAATTACCGCCAGGTAATTCCGGAGGATAATAACAACAATGTTGTTATTGATTCTGAACTTTTTCTTCATGCCCTGAGGCGAGTCGCGATTTTGGCGGATGAGAAATCCAGGATGGTAAAGTTTGGGGTGCAAAAAAACCTAATGACACTTGTTTCGGATAATTCAGAACTCGGAGAAGCCAGAGAAGAGATTGATGTTGAGTATAAAGGAAATGACATAACTATCGGCCTTAATGCCAAGTATGTCATGGATATTTTAAATGTCATTAACGTAGAAAAGATCGTCTTTAAATTAAAAGACGCTGATAGTTCATGCCTGATAACTCCCACCGATAATGAAAATTACAGATGTATCGTAATGCCAATGAGAATATGACATATTTGCGGCGTTTCCGAAAAAAGCGTCTCCACAAAAAAAGATAACCGTTATTCTTCTTTATTTTCTCATCCTTCAAGCTTCTGTTTTCCTGTCTCAAACACAAATCGACAAAACAAGAACCCGTTACAGCAAAATTGAAGATATGAAGTATCTTCCATCCGGACAATTTTTAAAGGGAGCTGCTTTAGCATACGATGAACTTTTGCCGATTATTTATGGATCAAAGCAATAGTTTATTTTGGTGAGCATTTCAAGACCGATAAATCTTGCCGATGGTTTTATCATCTTCTGGATGTTGTTTCAACGCTGGATCCTTACTTTGAATCTGCTTATGAAATTGGAGGCGTGACCCTTGCCTATTGAGAAAAAGATGAAAACCTGAGCATTAAACTTCTTAAAAAAGGAATGACCAATGTTCCTAAAACTCATGAACGTGATTGGAGAATTCTTTTTTTCTTGGCTATAATTACATGGATAATAAAAAAGATTTTGCCACTGCCACGTATTACCTGGAAGAAGCCATCAAATAACCGGGATACCCGCGATATCTTCCGTTTCTGGTTGCTCGCCTTCATTCCAATACCAAAGATCCTGAAATTGCCATTAAATTCTTAAAGGAGATTTATCGTTCAACAAAAAATGAAGAAGCAAAGAAATATATAATAAAAAGAATCAATGAAATAGTAGTGGAGAGAGATATTCTCATTCTCGAAGATATGCGGAATCAATATCACAAAAAAATCGGTTCATACCCATCGAATATTGGAGAGTTAATTTCAGCGGGATTCTTAAAAGAAATACCCCGAGAACCATTCGGAAAAAAATATTTTATCAAAGAAGATCATTCCATTCACAGTTCTGTTGTTAAAAAAAGAATGGAATTATTTATTGATTAAAATCATAAAAGGGCAAGGAATATCTATCACTGCCAATAAACGGTGAACTTTTTAATCGCCTGTCGGAACAATGCTAAATTCGCGCACACAATCCATTTTATTCAAAGTTTCGGCCAGTTTCTGAAACTTATCTGTTTTTTTCGACCAGATAGTCATCTGGTATTGAAAGGATTTCCCTTTCCCCTCAAGATGATAGCTAAAATTGCTACAGGTAACATTGTGATTATTTATTACTTCATATAATTCTTATGCTGATATGGATTCATTACGCAAAAAGCGTATTGAGAGCCTTCCAAAGTAAAGAGATGGAATCAAATCCTCAATCCATCGAAACAAAGACAGTATTCCTAATGTCATCAAAAAAGCTACTGCGGCCGGGAAGTAAAAACCTATTCCAATAATGATACCGATTGAAGCTGTCATCCAAGTAGAAGCGGCAGTCGTCAAACCGCGTATAGCTAAATTTTCTTTTATTATCGCGCCGGCGCCAAGAAAACCAATACCTGCCATAATGCCCTGCGCCATACGCGTCAGATCAATCCTTATTGTCTCCATGTGCTCATCAGTCACAAACTCCCATTGATTCACAGAAAATAACATCAAAAGGGTAGAAGAGACAAGTGTGTGTTCGAAAGCCGGCCGGACGCCCATGGTAGGAACGCTCAAGGCCAATAAGCCACCCGGCAAATAGAGCAAAAATCAGTCGAAGAATCGTTTCTAAATATTCGGTTCCCATGAAGATACAAGTTCCCTAAATTACCTATTGATGCTGAGGCACATTAATTACACCGGAAATGTAGATATCTACTAGTTATATCAGGATGGGCTAACGATTTCGAGGCTTTACACTATGAGTTGTGGATTCGTCAGCATTTCTGGCACATCGAAAACCAATGTTTGGAAGTTTCGTGTCTGGAGATAAAGGATGGCGAAATGTGGTTCGTGCATTTTCAAGGATATTTTTCCATGAGCCCCCGCGAAGAACTCTATATTGTTTTTGAAACCGAACATCAAGGTCCAAATTGTTTTTATAAGGCAAATACAGGCTGTCGGTCCATTCCCAAACATTTCCCGCCATGTCAAAAACTCCAAAAACACTTGCCCCCTGTGGAAAACTTCCTACCGGAACAAGACCGGCAGGGTTCTCCGCATTTGATTGAGATTCTTCATTTTCAAGGATACTTGCCGCGTTTTTTCTTGAAGAATCGCCCCATGGCCATTTTACTGGCTGTGTACCCCGGGCGGCTTTTTCCCATTCAGTCTCTGTTGGAAGTCGTTTCCCTGCCCATTTACAGTATTTTTTTGCTTCTTGCCATGTAATGCCAGTAACAGGACAAAGATCGCACTCTGAGGCAGGATAGCTTTCATACTGATTGTCAAATAGTTTGTACTGAGCATTTGTTATTTCGTATATATCAATAAAAAACGCCGGTACAAATACCCTTGCGGCAGGTCTTTCATTTTTTTCCCCGAGGTTATCACCCATAGTAAAATTACCGCCTTGCAAGTAAGCCATATCAGAACCATCTTTTTTATTAAAATAAGTTGGCAATATAGCTGGTAATCCGGGAATAATTTTTTTAACTTTTTTCTTTCTTGGTTCAGGTTCCTTGATGATTTCTTCTTTTGATGGTTTCTTTATTATTACTTTAGGGGGTTTTTTGCGCTTTTTTGTCGGAACTATTTTGGCGCAGGAGATTGGAAAAACTAATATCATTATTAAAGCAAAATATTTAATATATTTTTTATTCATGAAGACTTCTCTAAACAAGAGTACAATCTATAATAGTTAATACCATCAAAAGAACACTTATTTGTCCGTTAACGTTAAAAAATGCCACATTAATCTTTGATAAGTCATTGGGCCTTACAATTGAATGTTCATACAATAAAAGAGCAGAAACAATAATTATACCCGATAAATACACCCAGCCAAGCTGTTTTGTAAGTAATAACAGCATCAGAAAAGTAACCATAATCAAATGAAATAAAGATGACAATTTTAATGCTTTTTCTACCCCAAATTTTTCAGGAATGGATAAAAGACCGGCTTGTTTATCAAACTCAATATCCTGGCACGCGTAAATAATATCAAAACCAGCCAACCAGAATATTACTGCCGCACCTAATATTAGAGGCGTTATTGTTATGTCTTCCCTGACGGCAACCCACGCGCCAATAGGGGCAAGGCTTAATGCCAACCCCAAATAAAAATGGGAATACACAGTAAAACGCTTTGTCCATGAATAAAAGAACACAATGCTTAAAGCAACGGGTGATAGAAAAAAGGCAAGGCTGTTTAATTGATAAGCGGAAAAAACAAAAAGAGCTATAGAGCCTAATAAAAAAAACAGATAACTCTGACGGTTGATTTTTTTGGAAGGCAGAGCACGGTTTTTTGTTCTGGGATTCAACGCGTCATATTTTGCGTCTACAATCCTGTTACAAGCCATGGCAGCGCTTCTTGCACCAACCATTGCCAGTAAAACCCAGATAATTTTATTCATTGAAGGGAGACCTTCTGAAGCAATGAACGCGCTCATTAAAGCAAATGGAAGCGCAAAAACAGTATGACTGAATTTTATATCTTCAAAGAGAATTTTAATTTTAGAAAACATGGGATGTGTTAAAAGTTCGTCTTAAAATATTTTAGCGGCTTTGGCTGCTCGACGAATTAATATATAACATAACGCAACGAAGCTGCAATAAAAGGATTTGCCTTTGAAATAAACTGAGGGGGAAGAGTGGCCAACGAAAACCCCGGGAGAGGTGAAACGCTAATAGCCAGGGGTATAAACCCCTGGGACAAAGGTTAAAAACAAATCATAGTCCTTAAAGGGCAAAGCAAATAGCTAACATCTAATCTAAAACCTATATTTTTCTTTTGCAGTCAAAAGGAGACCTGACCTTTTTTTTGGTGTCGTTTCTCGATTCCAAGTTGAAAATAATTTTTCGTGTCTTTCGTGATTTTCGTGGTTTGAAGGAACCACTGCGTTTGAAGCTCCCTTCAGCAAAGCTGAGCTTATCTCTGCAAGACCACAGGGAATGAGCTCACTAAACACTCTGAAGATAATCTTTTATGGAAGTTTCGAGTACCTCAATGTTGATATAGGTGTTTTTACACGGTCCTTCCGGGCGCTTATTGGGAATGGCAAGGACGGGAATTTTCGGAGCAACATCCTGTAAACCGATAACCAGGTCTCTTTCACAGGCTACGGCGATAATGGCCTGCGGCTTCATTTCTTTAATTTTCAGTCGAGCCGCGCTTCCCCCGGCTACGGTAAAAGAAATAAGTTTGTTTTTTTCCACTATCTCTATAATGGTTTTTCTGTTCTCTTTCGAAAGACATCGGGGCAAAAGAACAAGGAGTCTGTTAGGATCAACCTTCCCATATTTGGGACGGCTCTTTGATTTTGCATGAACAATAATATTGCTGACTTTGATTAAAGAATTCCCCATCCGATCACGGGAAACACCAAACCTTTTACCTAATCGAACGGCAACGGGAACCAGGTAGGAAAAAAAGAAATTTTCTTTGATGCAGGAAAGCAGATAGCCTTTTTCCGTAAGAGCTGTAATCGCAACACTTCCCAACATTAGAAAGATCAGGATTGCAAAAACAACAACCCCAATGCCGATTATTATTGTTAAAACCGGGGCGAACTGTTCCAAGCGGGGAATGATCATGTACCAGATAAATATAAGCCCTGTTACTATCAGGGCTGTACCAACGGAGGCGTATTTCAAAAAAGTAGATTTGCTTTCTTCTATCTCGCCTTTTTGCTCTTCAGTTTCTCCGCTCCAATCTGCCCACTCATCTCCCAATTTTCTGTCTTGTGCTGGTGCCACTTGATTTTTTACTTGGCTCATAATTTAAAATAGGCGCTCAGGTGTCAGCTCTCAGCAGTCATTTTTTAAATTTGCTAATCGCTGATAACTAACTGCTGAAAGCTTAAACATTATTATACCCTGTAGAACAGTTCATTTTCCATGTTTTTATAATCGGGTAAACCTGAAAACAACTCCCTCCACATATCCTGATCTTCCATACAGAAGTACAGGTTTAGGTTTTTATCATATTTTCTTAACCAGCCAATTATAAGCTCGTACATTTTTTTTCTCTGAGGACGAAAGTATCTTGCCTTGCCGTCTTCACAGGGAAGGAGCTCTCCAGTCATTAATTTGTTTGTTGGGAATCTTGTTTTTACGATTGGTTTCATGGACGGGCGATAACGCAGTCCGCCAAGGCTGATCCACGGAATGTTTTCAGGAGAAATATGATGAAACAGCTTTTTGATTAATGCTTTGTAATCCTTTTCCCATCCTTTATATAAAACTATCGGATCAAAATGAAAGGCTGTTTTAAATCCTTGTTGTTGGCATTGCGACGCAGCCTCTAATCTTTCTTTTAATGATGCTGAATAAAATTCTTCTTCATTTATGATGCTTTGCGGATTGAGCGACCAGGCAATAATTGTATTATTAATTCCGCGATATTTTAAAAGGTTCTCGATGCGATTGGTTTTAGTTTTTAACTCAAGAAAGAGATTTTTTTTTTCTTCAAAAAACGGGATAAGTATTTCTGAAAATCCTGTTATATGATCCAACGCAAGGCTGTCTGTTAATTCCCCTGTCCCTATTCTAATAAGAGCATTCTTGTTTTCCCGATAAATTTTTTCAACCTGCTTTAAAGCATCTTTTACATTGACATATATTTTCAGAACCGGGTTGTTTTTAAGATATTCCTGAAGAATACAGTAAGTGCAATCCAGAGGGCAGTTCGTTGTCAGGTTTAAAACATAATAATTACAGCAGATAAACCCTTTAGTCCCGGGACATTTTTTTAGAAAATCTCCTTTGAAACCAGATAAAACAAGGACTTTTTTCCCTTCTAGAAAAGGATCTACGTGTTTTTCAACAAGATCATTATAAATGGGGCTTGGAGCATTGAAGGTTTCAGCAGGGATACCTGGAAACCGGCCGAGTATAACTTTCGTCAGTCTTTTATTTCTTACTTCCTTGTCTATATAAATTTTTTTTATAATCAGATCTTGCATCAAGGAGCTCTAAAGTCTTTAATTTTCGGTAGAATCATGCTATATTCAATAATTTCAATATGTTATACGATTATTTGCTTGTTTGTTCAATAAATGTTTCACGTGAAACATTTATTTTTTAACTCCACAAAATTAAGAGCAGCCCATCCGATGATCCAGCAATAAGGCGCAAAAATGTGCAATTGTCCTTTTTTGACAATAAACAGAAGCAACTTCAAGGAGAAGTATCCTACTGCAAATGCTAAAACAGTGCCCATAATCGTTGCTGGAAAGAAAATCATCGGATCAGATAAATCTTTCAAAACAAGCATCTCGGCCCCAAAAATGGCCGAGATTGATAGCAGAAAAGAGTAGCGTGCTGCCATTTCACGGTTTAGTCCCAAAAATATTCCTCTACAGCAATGGTTGCGCCGGATTTTGATATTCCGGGCATAACAGCAAGTCCCTAACTATTCCAATCAACAAAGCCTTTTTCATTGGGATATCAGTAGTTCCGTCTTTTTTGATCCGATGCGTGCTCACAGCAGCAGCCCGGTAATTAGCAGCATGGCACCAATAATTGCAGATGAAAATATTTTGTCTGCTCCTTTACTCAACAGAAGCCCGATAATTGCGGTAGGAATCGACCCTATAACGATCATCTGAGCAATTTTTTTCGGCATTTACATAGATATTGGCAAAAGAGACCTCTTTTTTTGATAATGATTTGAAAAAGTGAAAAAGAGAGACGGTAATAGAGCGAATTTCCTTCTAAAAAAAATGACAACTGCCGCTAACGTTCCTATGTGAGCGCTGGAGTGGAAGCCCCTTTTGATTTCTGTCATCCCTGGACTCAACCCTTTGGGCAGCTCATGCCTCGTTATCCAATTTGGTTTTCCTTACCAAATTGTGGTTGCGCAGCCTTTCCGTTTTATGAGATTATAAGCTTTAGCAAATTTTTTATATTCAAACATAGCAAACCTGATAAGTCAAATGAATTGCAAGTGCTTTGCTCTACCAAGGAACCCTTTTCAATCAAATAACATCCATAATATCATAGTATTAATTCAGGATTAGTTGCTTTAATCATCGAATGTTTCACGTGAAACATCATTATAGAAATATCTATGCTTCTTTTATCTGCATTGTAAGAAATTAAGTTCTCAAAAAAATTGCAAAAAAATCTCTTGCAATAGCAAAATTTTTAGTATAATTTCATAGGAACGACCGGCGGAGTTGGAACAACCATTCGGCGTGAAAAGCCGGATTGGAAGGATTCCGAAGGAAAGCCACCCAGAGTGTTGAGTCCAGGGATGACAGAAATCAAAGGGAGCTTCCGCTGCGGCTAGTAACAAAAAATCTTTCTGAAATGAGACCCCCGTGAGGTATCCCACTGTGGAAAGAAGCTTTTGTAGTGTAAAAGTATAAAGATCATGGGAAAGATAATTTGTATAGCTAACCAAAAAGGGGGCGTTGGGAAAACCACCACCGCCGTCAATCTTGCCGCTTCTCTTTCTATAGCAGATTTAAAGATATTGCTTGTTGATTCTGATCCACAGGGAAATGCCACCAGTGGAATGGGAATTTCAATCAATGGAAGCCCTACAATTTACAGCTCTTTAGTCGGCGATGAACCCCTTAGTAATATCATTATGGATACGGAACTGGACAATCTTTTTATCTGCCCGTCAAATATGGACTTAAGCGGGGCTGAAATTGAGCTGGTTGGAATGGAAAAAAGAGAATTCAGGCTAAAAAATTCCATTTCCTTTGTGAAGAATAATTATGATTTCATTATAATTGATTGTCCGCCTTCATTAGGTTTACTAACTTTAAATTCCCTGGTTGCGGCTGATTCTATAATCATTCCACTTCAAAGCGAATATTATGCGCTCGAAGGACTGGGGCACCTTTTAAAAACCGTTCAATTGGTGAAAAACAGTTTGAATCGTAATTTGTCTATAGAAGGGATTCTTTTGACTATGTTTGATTCCCGAACCGCTCTTTCATCAGATATATATGATGAAGCGAAAAAGCATTTTTGTAATATTTTGTTAAAGACTGTCATCCCTCGCAATGTCCGGCTCAGTGAAGCCCCAAGCTATGGTAAACCGATAATTTTTTATGACAATACCTCAAAAGGCGCTCATGCCTATTTAGATCTGGCAAAGGAAATTATTTTCAATGCAAAGAAAAGCTTTAGGGAGAGGGCTGGAAGCGCTCATTCCCAAAACGAAAAATTTAACTGATTCTTCAGGGATCATGCAGGTTCCTATCGAAGACATTTTTCCGGGAAAAATGCAGCCCCGGAAAGACTTCGATGAAAAAAGCCTGAAAGATCTGGCTTCATCAATAAAAGAAAAGGGCATTTTACAACCTCCAATTGTGCAGAGCAAAAATGACGGATATGAGCTGATAGCCGGGGAAAGGCGATGGAGAGCAGCGCAAATAGCCGGACTCAGTAAAATCCCTGTAATAATTAAAGATCTATCGGGTTCAGAAGCTCTGGAAGTAGCTTTAATAGAAAATATTCAGAGAAAAGATCTGAATCCCATAGAGGAGGCCTCGGTATATAAAAGATTAATTGATGATTTTAATCTCACCCAGGAAACTCTTTCGAAAAGGGTTGGAAAAGACCGCTCATCTTTAGCCAACTACCTCCGTTTATTAAAGCTTCCTCGACTTATTAAGCAGGATTTAGTTAATGGTGCTCTTTCGATGGGACATGCAAGGGCTTTGCTGGCTCTATTCTTGCCCGGGAAACTCTTTGAGGTCAGAGATTCTGTGGTTAAAAAGGGGCTGTCTGTCCGTGCAACTGAAGCTTTAATAAAAAGAATGAATAATCCCCAAAAGAAACCTGACAAAAAATCAAAAAATGTTTTTATCGTGGATTTAGAAAATAAACTTCAGAAATCTTTTGGAACTCGTGTTAAAATAAAAACATCTAATAAAGGCGGAAAAATTGAAATTTCTTTTTTTTCCAATAATGACCTTAATAGAATTATAAAAATAATAAGCTAAATAACCCTGCTTGGGAGAGTAGATTATGGGGAAAAGTGAGTTTGAAGGAAAAGAAGTAAAGGCTTTTTTAGGAGAAGGCACAAAATTTAAGGGAGTATTAAAATTTGACGGCACTGTCAGGTTAGATGGATTTCTCGAAGGTGAAATTATTACGAATGATACTTTGATCATCGGTGAGAAGGCGCACATTCTCGCAGAATTATCCACCGGCACTATAATAATCCTGGGAAAAATTGAAGGGAATATCTCTGCGTCAAAAAAAATAGAAATCAGAGCAAAAAGTCAACTTATTGGAAATATAAAAACCCCTGTTCTTTTTATTGAGGAAGGCGCGTCTTTCGAAGGCCAGTGCGAGATGTTGGGCAAAGAAAATAAAAAAGTTATGAGTATTGCAAGTAAAGAACTTCCTGAACCTGAAGAAGATAACTTTCCCGAAGAAACTGTTACTGCCTGACATTATCTTAAAGGTTTCAGATTATTACACAAGACAAATGCATATTCTGAATAATTTTTTTTAATATCTATTTTCCTTGCAAAATATAAGTCTTGATGCATTTATAGCAAATAGACTAATCTCGCCTGCGTTCCAATCTATTCCCATGGTTTCGTTTTTTTGGAATTTAACAAAAAGCTTGTTCAGCGTTTTTTTAAATGTCCTTCCTATTCTTATCGTTGTTACTTTCTTTCAACTATTTGTAATCAAACAGCCCTTCCCTAACTTGACCGCGACTATTTCGGGATTGTTTTTTCTACTAGCAGGGCTATTTCTTTTTATCCAGGGTTTGGAAATTGGCTTGTTTCCTCTCGGTGAAAAAATGGCTTTCCAATTTTCTGCTAAAGGAAATCTATGGGGGATTCTTATTTTTGGGTTTGCCATTGGATTTTCTACTACCATAGCTGAACCGGCATTAATCGCTATTGCAGCGAAAGCCGGAGAAATAGCAGCTCACGGAAGCGCCATTCCTAATTCTAAAGAATCAATTGAAAGTTTTACATTTGGGCTCCGAATAACTGTGGCTTTATCAGTGGGAATAGCTATTTCCGTTGGAGTTCTCCGTATAATCAAGGGCTGGCCGATTCACTGGTTTATTATTATCGGATATTTTTTCATTACCGTGATTACCGCTTACGCGCCAAAAGAAATTATTGGAATAGCTTATGACTCAGGCGGCATCACAACATCAACTATCACCGTGCCTTTAGTAGCAACCTTGGGCGTTGGATTGGCTGCCAGCATAAGAGGAAGAAGTCCGATAGCCGATGGGTTTGGACTGATTGCCCTTGCAAGCTTAACGCCCATACTTTTTGTAATGGTATACGGGATGATTATTTATTAGCCACATCATAATGCAGCGTAGACGCAACCACAATTCGGTAAGGAAAGCCACCCGAAGGGTTGAGGCCATGGATGGCAGAGCTAAGCTCAGCTTTACCGATAATCAAAAATGATTTGCTGAGCTAAACTTTGTCACTAAGACACAAAGAGAATGATGACAAAGGCGTTGATGAAATACTGTTTTTTCTTGATCCTTGATTCAGAAGTTAGCGGTTAATAAACTAATAGATAGTTAAAAATTTTTTCTGAGAAACAACGATTTTACATAGTAATAATATATAAAAAAATGGACCTAATTTATCATTCATCAAATGTAGTACTTAGTACAATAAAGGATATTTTACCGATTTTCGGTGTTGTTATTTTTTTTCAATTGCTGGTTATAAAGAAAAAAATTGAAAACCTGGGCAGGTTAATATATGGGTTTGTGCTGGTGATCATTGGTTTAGCTGTTTTTTTAGTCGGACTGGAAGAAGGGTTATTTCCTCTTGGAGAATCTATGTCTAAACAATTAACAAACTTTCATTTTTTAGCAAAAGGAAATGCGCTACTTATAGAACATATTGAAAAAAAAGGAATTATATATCCTTCTTTGTATTATTGGACATATATCTTTGCTTTTTTTATAGGCTTTTCTACCACGATAGCGGAGCCCGCCCTAATCGCAGTAGCGTTAAAAGCGAAAGAAGTCTCGACTGGAGCTATCTCATCCTGGGGGCTGCGCATTACTGTGGCTTTCGGGGTAGCAATCGGAATTTCTCTCGGCTGTTACAGAATAATTATTGGAGCTCCTCTTCACTGGTATATTGTTTTTGGATATATTTTAGTCATTTGCCAGACATTCTATGCCCCAAAGATGATTATTCCTTTAGCTTATGATTCAGGAGGGGTCACTACGTCCACTGTTACTGTTCCATTAGTTACCGCATTAGGAATAGGACTGGCATCCAATATACCGGGACGATCTGTTCTTATAGATGCTTTTGGTCTTATAGCATTTGCCTCTTTATTCCCTATTATTACGGTACTTTTCTTTGGAACAGTGGCGGAATGGCTGGCAAAAAGGAGGAAAAGAGAAAAGGCATTATGATTTAGTGAAGTTTTTATATCATTGTAATTTATGCATGACGACATAAATAATTGCGAATATTTAAAAGGCTCTGAATGCTGTCATTTCCTCCAAAGGGAGAAAATCTTGTTTCGACGACAGGAGATATCTTTAAGATTTCTCGCTTTGCTCTAAATGACATGGCAGTGATATTTTTTTTAATGCTTCGCTACATACGCAAATATATTTGACGTTGTACATATGTGGGCAAACATAAAAAAAGTCCATAATTTATTTTATGTTTGGTGTAAAATATTAATGTTTATTTTGGGAGGGGTTTTATGCGATTTAAAGTAATAATAGCAATGGTAGAGGAAGACCACCAGGAAGATGTTATTGCAGCGGCAAAATCTGCTGGTGCTACCGGAGTTACAATCCTTAATGCCAGGGGAGAAGGCTTACATAAACACAAATCTTTTTTTGGGTTACAGATGGAGCAACAGCGGGATGCTCTCCTGTTTATAGTAGAGGATTTTCACGCCAACGAGATCCTGGACGCCATTTATAAAGCAGGTGATTTTCATGAAAAAGGGCATGGCATAGCATTTTCATGGTCGGTCGATCGGGTTGTCGGCACAGAAAGCCAGATGAGGGTTCTAGAAGGAAAAGCTGAAAAAAAGTATATTTAATTTAGCGGAGCGGAGCCGCAACTAAAAAATCCACCCGCCCTTTTTAATCATTCCTTCTTAGGAGTGATTAAAAAGGGTGGATAAAGAACTTTAAAGAAGAAAGATTTTGCAAAGCGAGTATTTATTTTAGGAGGGGAAAAAAATTATGCAACAAGTAAAAGATGTTATGCTGAGAGATACCATTACGGTTCAAGGGCTTACTAAGGTATCAGAAATATTAGAAATTTTTAAAAAGCAAACCGAGCTTCAGACTGTTCTGGTAAAACCACGAAATGATGAAGATGTCTATGGCCTAGTAACATTAAGAGACATCGCACGAAAGGTTATCGCATTAGGCAAAAAATCGAATGAAGTCCATGCCTATGAAATTATGTCTAAACCTGTCTTAACTGTTAACGCAAACATGTCTGTAATGTACGCCGCCCGTTTTCTCACAAACTTTGATATTTCCCGAGCAATAGTTATGGAAAATGATAAATTAGTCGGCATCATTTCCTTAAACCACATCGTTTTAAAATGCAAACTGGATTAAACTCTTAAAAAGATTGGGTCGTTTACATAACTCTCTAAAAAACGCTTTACTAGCTATCTTGACAAAGATACTATAAAAGTGATACAAAAAATCTTTTATAAGAAGGAATCTAAGTGAAACAATATGATATTGATCAATTAAGAAATGTCGGGTTAGTGGCTCACGGGGACGCAGGCAAAACCTCTCTGGCAGAAGCAATGCTCTATACATCCGGAGCCTCAGACAGGCTGGGAAAAGTGGGAGATGTGTCCTGCGTAATGGACTTTGACCCCGATGAAGTCAAGCGCGGCATTACTATTAATGCATCTCTTGCCTTTTGTGAGTGGGATAGTTATAAAATTAATATAGTCGATACACCGGGTTATGTAAATTTTATAGCAGAAACCCAGGGTTCTATGCGCGTTTTAGATACCGCTATCGTAGTAATTTCTGCTAATGAAGGAGTTCAAATCATTACTGAAAAAGTATGGAAATGGGCAGACGAAGAAACCCTTCCCCGTGCTATTTTTATAAATAAAATGGATCATGAGCGGGCCAACTTTGCAAAAGTAGTTGATGATGTTGAGAAAATTTTAAAAAAGAAACCTGTCAAATTCCAGATTCCTCTCGATACCGGCACAAATCTTAAAGGCGTAGTTGATTTAATAAAGATGAAAAGCTACTCATTTGCTAGTGACCAAAGCGGAAAAGTAACAGAAGGAGAAATTCCTTCAGATTTAAAGGATGAGGTGGACCAACATCGTGAAGAACTTATAGAAGCTGCTGCTGAAGCAATTGACGAGTTGACGGAAAAATATCTGGAGGAAGGCAGCCTGACAGATGATGAGATAAAAAAGGGATTGAAAGCAGGTATAAATAATGCTTCTGTTATTCCGGTGCTGTGTGGATCAGCGCTTAATAATCAAGGTGTTTCTTTATTAATGGATACTATTGTTGAGTACTTCCCTTCGCCGGATACCAGGCCGCCAATCAAAGGGAAAGATAATTCACAAAAAGAGGTCGACCGGAAAAATTCTCCCGATGAACCTTTGTCCGCTCTGGTTTTCAAGACTATTGCTGATCCTTATGCAGGTCAATTGACTCTATTTAGAACTTATTCCGGAGTCTTAAAATCAGACAGTGTTGCTCTGAACAGCACAACAAAATCAAAAGAGAAATTGGGCAGTCTTTTTTGCATTCAGGGGAAAAAACAAACTTCGGTACCAGGTATTTCAGCCGGTGATTTTGGTGTCGTAGCGAAACTTAAAAAGACTATGACAGGAGATACTCTTTCAGATGATAAAAAAGTAATCATTTTTGAGCCTATCAAGTTCCCCCGTCCTGTTCTTTCTCTTTCGGTTGTCCCAAAAAAAAAGCAGGATGAAGAAAAACTGAGTTCTTCTTTGCAACGGCTTGCAGTTGAGGATCCTACTCTTCAAGTAAGCCGTGATCCCCAGACAAATGAATTAATTATTTCCGGAATGGGACAACTCCATTTAGAGATTATTGTAACCAGGCTTCAAAGAAAATTTGGGGTTGAGGTAGAAGTCAAAACCCCTAAGGTTCCGTACAAGGAAACAATTCGTGGAAAAACAAAAGTTCAGGGGAAGTACAAAAAACAATCGGGCGGCCGTGGACAATTTGGCGATACCTGGCTTGAACTGGCGCCACTACCTCATGGTGATGGGTTTAAATTTATTAATAAAATCGTTGGAGGAGCTATTCCAAGGCAGTACATCCCCGCAGTTGAAAAAGGTATAATTGAAGCTATGAATGGTGGCGTTTTAGCAGGCTATCCCATAGTTGATTTTCAGGCTACTCTTTACGACGGATCATTCCATGAAGTTGATTCATCTGAAATGGCTTTTAAAATCGCAGCTTCTATGGGATTCAAGAAGGGGGTTGCAGAATGTAAGCCGGTACTGTTGGAACCAATCGTGAGTATGGAAATAACTGTGCCGGGCGATATGATGGGAGAGGTAATAGGCGACGTAAACTCCAGAAGAGGCAAAGTGCTGGGAGTGGACCCGGCTGGGAGCAATCAGGTAATCAAGGCAAACGTACCTACGGCAGAGGTCTTAAAATATGCTCCAGACCTGAGGGCTTTAACCGGAGGCAGAGGAAGTTTTTCGATGGAGTTCTCTCATTATGAAGAAGTGCCGAAGCATTTAACGGACAAAGTAATCGAACAATCCAAGAAAGAAAAAGAATAATCAGTTGTTCCAATGACTATTGACTGGGACTACCTACTAATGATATATGATTGAAATAAATTTATTGAAACAAGGGCATGGTATACTTTACAGACAAAAATATATTAGAACAAACGTTGCACATCGACGTACAAAGATTTTCTTGCTTTTGATTCTCTTGCTGTCATCCCTTGCCGTGTATTTTACGCCGGCAAAAATATCAAATATTAACAAATTTATAGCAGCCAAACTCAAAAAAGTGTTGATAGCGTACTAGGTGCAATTACTGCTCCTAATGCAGCCTGAGAAATACAAGTATCAGAAAATAAAGAAACTGAGCTTATTAGCCAATCATTTTTTTTCATGAAAAAGCTGAACAAATAAAAAAACGGATTCTGAAAAAAGGTTTAAAAGGAAAGATAATTAAAAAAAATCACCAACTATATTTCATGAGGTTCGAGCTGGTAAATTTAAAGATAGGGAGCATGCGATACATCTGCTAAACCAACTTCAAAAAGCAGGTATGGAGGGAACTATCGTAAGAAGATAATGAGCCTTTTATTTCTTGACATGAACAGCAGATTGTATGTAATAATTGCGCTACTGATTAGAATGACATTTTAATATTTCCAAATGCAAACTTGCCAACCAACAATAAAATCAACTATAGCTTCAATGACTTTTGATGAAATTTATGACCTTGTTCGCGAGGACATGAAAAAAGTGGAAGAGGGTCTCTATAGGAATTTTCAATCGGATGTTCCATTGATTCCTACAATTACCAGTTACTTAAACGATGCAGGCGGCAAAAGACTCCGCCCCATGTTTCTTGTTTTAAGTTCTAAAATAAGCGGTTATTCCGATGGTAACCGTCATATTCTAAACTCCTGTATAGTTGAATTAATTCATGCCGCTACTCTATTGCATGATGATGTTGTGGATGAAGCGTTTATACGTCGTGGAAATCCCTCTGCAAACAGAAAATGGGGAAACGAAGCCTCTGTTCTTGTCGGTGATTTTCTTTTCTCAAAATCCTTTTTACTCTTAGCGTCAGAGGATGATTCAAAAATTAACAAATCAGTATCCGCGGCTTCCAAGGAGGTGGCAGAGGGAGAAGTGTTAGGACTGGCTACCAAAGGTAATTTCGATATATCAGAAGATGAATACATGGATATTATTTATAAAAAAACAGCGTCTCTTATTTCAGTAAGCTGCAGGATTGGCGCTATTATAGGGAATGCTTCACAGGAAAAAGAAAAAGCTCTTGCCGATTTTGGTTTAAAAGCTGGAATTGCCTTTCAATTAGTAGACGATATCCTGGACTATACCGGCAATCCAGAAAAATTCGGGAAAACCATAGGATTAGATTTCCAAAAAAAAAAAATGACCCTGCCTCTTATAAATCTTTTCCAAAAGGCTCCAGCAAAAGAAAAAAAGAAAATACAAGAGCTGGTTCGATCCAATGATAACTTGTCCTGCAGATTGAAAACTTTAGTGGGTATGATGAAACACTATGATTCCATTAACTATGCTTTAGATAAAGCTAGAAATTATGTAACAGAAGCTAAAAAAGAAATTGTGGCTTTTGATGAATCTCCTTCCTTGACCGCCATTTTATCTCTGGCGGACTATGTTGTAAGCCGGGATATCTGAAATTAAGATATTTGTTTGTCAATGGTCATTTGTTAACAGTAAATACAATATTCATTGAAAACCAATGACAAATGTCTAATAATCCATTTATAAGATTAGCAAAGGAAACTATCCGGAGTTATCTGACTAATGGAGTTATACCTCAACCTCCCAAGGATTTAGCAGAAGAGTTTATGGAAAAAAGAGGGGTATTTGTTTCAATAAAAAAACATGGACAGCTAAGAGGCTGCATTGGAACGGTTGAACCGACAAAAAACAATGCAGCAGAAGAACTTATTCACAACGCAGTCAGTGCTTCCACACAGGATCCACGCTTTCCTTCTGTAACACTTGATGAGTTGGAAGATCTTACAATTTCTGTCGACCTGTTATCCCCTCTTGAAAAAGTAACCGATCCAAGTCAGTTGAATCCAAAAAAATATGGGATTTTAGTAAGCAGCAAATCTAAAAAAGGGGTATTGTTACCCGATCTTGAGGGAGTTGATACGATCGACGAACAACTCAGAATCTCTAAAAGCAAAGGAGGCATTGCTCACCGGGAGAAATTTGAAATACAACGGTTTGAGGTAAAACGTTTTTATGGCCAATAGTAAAATAATAAAAGAATTAAAAAAAGAAGTTAAAAAGATTGAAAAAATGATTCATGAGCTGAAAACTAAAATACAGAAAATAGAGAAGGAAGGATGTCTTTCAGATCAAGAATTAAATGAAAAAGATAAAAAAATAGGCACAATTAACAACGAGATCATTTATCTCAATAAAGAAAAATTTTTTCTATCACAAAGTATAGTTAGCATAGAAGGAACAAAGTGGATAAAAAAAAGTAGCTTCAATAACAGACAAATATAAAGAGTGGACCGTTTAAAGCAAAAAGACCTGTTTTCTTAATTCTTACTCCCTGTCTTATCGTTTTTCATTGAAAAAAATCCCCCATTGTTCCACGAGGTTAAAGACACAGGACGTTAACCATATCTCTGTGTATCCCTCTGTTACTGGCAAGGATATTATTTGAATATATAGAATAACTTTCTCCTGCCATGTTGGTCACCCTTCCGCCTGCTTCCTGAATTAAAAGAACTCCGGCTGCAACATCCCATGGGTGGAGGTTGAATTCCCAGAATCCGTCAAACCGTCCTGCAGCAACATAGCATAAATCAATTGCCGCAGAACCGGGGCGACGAACAGCCCGGGCTTGTTTGAGAAAATTTTTAAAATTATTCACATTATCCATATCCGTTTCATGGACGTCATAAGCAAAACCGGTAGCAAGCATACTTGTCTTTAACATATTGCATTTTGAAACTTGAATTTTTTTATCATTTAAAAAAGCTCCATTTCCCTTTTGTACGGCAAAAAGTTCATCCAAAACCGGAACATAAACTACTCCTATTTGTATAGTGCCTTTAATTTCAAGAGCAATAGAAGAACAATAAAAGGGGAAATCATGGGCAAAGTTAGTAGTACCGTCAATAGGATCAATAATCCATTTATAATCGGAATCTGTCGCGATCTCGCCTCTCTCCTCCGCAAGAATTGAATGATCAGGATAATTATTTTTTATAACTTCAATGATCTTTTTCTCGCACAGAAGATCGACTTCGGTAACGAGATTTATACGACCTTTATAATCGATTTTTCCCGGATAGCCACGGCGTTTAAGCATAATCTGTCCAGCTTGTTTTGCCGCTATTACCGCTGTTTTTAAGAAATGATCCATTTAAAGGGGTTTTCTGGCATAGATGGTTTTTACAATATCCTGAAAGATATAATTGACTGATAATACCTCAAAACCTGAGTTATGGACATTTAATGTTGTTTTCCTGGTTAAATCCGGCCCGGGTAAAAAGTTCATTAATTTCAGGGTAAAATGAAAGAACGGATTTTTACTGTCCGTATGTTCAAACATGGCAAGGTTTCCTCCCGGCTTTAAAACCCTGAAAACCTCTTTTAACCCTTTTACCGGGTCAGGCACAGAGCAGAATACACACGAGGTAATTGCTGAATCAAAAACCTCATCTCCATATGAAAGAGATTGCACATCCTCCAGTTTGAGTTCCAAGGGGGATGGAGAGTCATCGCGTTTGTTTTTTGCGATATCCAGCATTTTTTGTGAAAAATCTATAGCTGTTATTTTTACGTCAGAAGGAAAAAGCTTAAAATCATTCCCTGTACCGGCTCCGATCATAATGACATTGCCAGAAGCTTTTGAGAAAATCTCTCTTTTGAGCTCATGCCAACGCCATTCACTGTACCTGGTCAACAGGTTAAACTTGCCGGCAAAATCATCCCAGAACTTCGCACTTTTTTTATTATCTAATGTTTTCATACTTTCGAATTAAATAGAACGCTGATTTTCGCTGATACACGCAGATAGAAATTTTATTTATCCTTGAAAATCTGCGTTCATCTGCGTCCAAAATTCCAACTCATATACTATTCAGTCAATTCATACTTTACTTTGTTTGTAATCCGCAGATAATATTCATCTGATACAACTAAAACAAGCCATACAAAAAAGGTTAAAAATACCGATGTTGTATAACTTGCCTGTGAAAAAGCCATCATGCCTGAAAGCATTCCTATGGTCATCGTATGCATCATTAAATTAAACATTATATTTATAAGACTTAATATAAGACCACATATCATTCCAATGATTCCTCCTAACGTCATTCCCAGGGGCATTGAAAAATAAAAGGGAACCGTCTCAGGCAATATCAAAGGAGTGAGAAACGAAACTACAATAGCTGTCAGTAGAGTAGCGATGAGATCAAAAAGTCTTCCGAGTAACAATATTTTCATTGTTGATTAAATGATAAAAAATTATTAGACAAGATTACAGGATAAACAAATCGTTTAGTTATTCAAATTGCTGACCTTAAGTTCTGATTATGCTTCTTTGATTGGAAACAATAGACTTTTCTATTTTTGAGTTTTCTGTAATTGTAATATTATCCCACAGGATAGAATTATTTAATATACATCCGTTATGGATAATACAATTGTTGCCAATGGAAATATAAGGTCCAATGATCGAATCTTTACCTATTTTTACATTTTCTCCAATACTCACCGGCGGAACTACCCTGGAGCCACTAAATCCACTTTGAAGATTCGTGCCCTGTACATCTCGTACAGTATTTTGAAAAATCTTCTTTGATAATATTTCTTTTTGAAGAAAAAGATATTTTTGTGGGTTTCCCATATCTACCCAATATTTATTAGTAACGTACCCAAAGAGTGGCAAATCATCTGTTAAAAGCTTTGGGTAAATCTCTTTAGAAATATCACAATACCCTTTGTCAGGAAATTCCTTTAAAACATCAGGGTCGAAAAGAGCAATACCGGAAAACATTGTTTTTTTAAGCGTTCCGGTCTGCAGTGTATCACAGAAATCCAGAAACCGCCTGACCCGGCATGATGAATCTATTCCTATAACACCAAATTTTTCAACGTCTTTATCTTCTCTTACTACCATAGTTATTAAAGCATTATTTTTTTTGTGAAATTGAATAACATCAGCAAAATCCAGTTCAAAAGCTATATCGCTGTTTATCACGAAAAAAAGATCGCCCTTTAAAAACGATTCTGCCGCTTTTATTCCTCCTGCTGTCCCTAATATTTCCTTTTCTATGGAATAATTAATTCTTACACCAAAAGCTCTCCCATCCTTAAAATAATCTTTAATTATATTCGGACGATGATGCAGATTAATCACAAGTTCTTCAAATCCAGCCTGTTTCAAATAGTCTATGAGGTATTCTAGAAGCGGTTTGTTGGAAATCGGAACCATGGACTTGGGTATTAAATCGGTTAGCGGACGAAGACGAAGTCCAAGACCAGCAGCTAAAATCATTGCTTTCATTTGTGATAACTCCCAAGAAATTAGTTGAAATACGAAAAGATCAGGGACTCCATAATACTGTCCCCTGACACCCAGTCCCCTGCCCCTTGACCCCTATTTTTTCCTAAGAAATTGGTTGATAACTTTAAAATACTCGCTTCCGCCAATAATATAAGTATCATTATGATCAGCACCGTCAACTTCATAAAACTCTTTAGGTTCCGGTGCCGCTTCAAACAGCTTTTTCCCCAGTTTAAAAGGGACAACATTATCTTTGTTCCCATGAATGAAAAGCTTGGGACAGGCTATATTCTTGATTTTTTCAATCGAATTAAACTTTGTCTTGATAAAATACTTCACCGGCAAAAAAGGGAACATTCTGCCTGCCATATCTTCCGCGGATGTAAAAACCGATTCTAAAATTAATGCTCTGCAACCAAGCTCTCTGGCCATCTCCACGGCAATTGCGCCACCCAGAGACCTGCCGAAAAAAATGATTTTCCCCTTTGGTATTTTTTTTTGTTGAATTAAATATTCATACGCGGCTCTTGAATCAAGATAGATTGTTTTTTCCGATGGAAGTTTCCCTTCACTTCTTCCATAGCCACGGTAATCGAAAATAAAAACATTAATATTAAGTTCATGTAGTAATTTAATATTTTCAAGTCGATGAGAAAGATTTCCCGCATTTCCATGAAACCATAACAGAGTAATTTTATTCTCATTAGAGGGCACAAACCACCCATGAAGCATCAGTCCATCGTCTGTTTTAAAATAGGCATCTTCTGTAATTACTCCATAATCTCCCGGGTTCCAAATACCTTCAGGATATTTTTTCGGGAAGTATATCATTTTATCCTCTATCATAAGAAGGACCACGCAGAACAACAGGATAAAAATAATTATTAATATAATTGAAGACTTCATTTATCAAATAATTAATCTAACTTTCAGCGAAAATAGCATTTAGAGAATATGAACAGATTAAAAGGATGAATATGGAAAATTGATCAATCCATTAAGCTTTTTGTTGCCGGAAGGTATTGGCTAAAAGATTTTCGCCCTTTATCTTTTAGAAAGGATTCCAGAAATACCAGAGAAGCGCCGCCTCCTGTGGAAATAAAAAAATTTGTTACAAAATAGTTCACAAGCGTGTAAAGGTCATGATCAGAAAATTTAATCTCAAAGAGTTTGTGATTAATATTGTTTCCTATTACTTTATTTAATTCTTTTAAGAACTCTTTCTCAATACTGGAAAGATTGAACTGTTGAACAATGGCGGCAGTATCCCCTCCCCCTATTACAACCAAAGAATCTTTGTCCCGTATGCATTTATTAAAAAGAGATTGGGCTATCCCAACAGAACCCTTCGCATACCCTTTATTGGTAGGATGATCAAAAGCTCCTAGAGGGCCGTTCCAGAAGATATTTTTTACATTATTATTAAGCAGGATTTCTGAAAATTTCTTTATGGAGTTTGGCCCGATATCTAATTGCAGCTCTTTGTTAAAATCAGGGGCCTCTGATATTGAAAACTTTGGAGAATCGAAATCCGATGAAACTTTATAGTCCACAGGGAAGATGATCTCAACTCCCTTATCCTCGGCCATTTTAATGATTTTACCGGCCAGCATGACCTCTTCATGGATGTTATTCTCCTTCCCCGCTTTTGCTTTCAACTTAGCCGGGATTTTTATTTGATCTTTTTTCAAGTCCCTGTCTAAAAGAAAGGCATTCACCATTTTTCCACCAAGTATAATACGGCCAATACCGGATTGAACAAACTGCTTTATTATACTTATTTTATCTGACACTTTTGCTCCGCCGACTATAAAAACGGTATGTTCAGGTTCTTTAATAATCCTTTGCGCCAGTTCACCAAGTCGTAAAATCTCTTCGTTTAGGAGCATGCCCGCTACAGCAAGCTTGTTCCTTTTTTTCATAAGATTGGGAAGCTTTATGATGCTCCTGGTCTCTCTATGGCTGGTTCCAAAAGCACAGTTAATATATACATCACATATATTGGCCAAATCCTTTATAAATTCATCCCTGTATGAAGTTTCTCTTTTCAGAAGATAACGCAAGTTCGGCAGGAACTTAATTCCGCCAAGAGGCAACTGGTTCTTTTTAACCATCTCGATTGAATGCTTCAATTGGGAATCCATAGATTCCGGAGGGAAAACGATATAAGAATCCTCATATTCTTTTTTTAAAAGGGTTTCGAAATGAGAGCAAACAAACTGCAGATTAAATATTCCGTCCCAACTGTTATCACTCAGATGTTTATGAGGTCTGCCAAGGTGAGATCCGATAATGATCCTACAGTTTCCCTGTGTGAGTTCATGTATTCTTTTAAAGCATCTATCCAAAAACCTCCTGATGCGCTCATCGTCCGTGACCAGAAATCTACCCGGTGTATCTTTTTTGAGCGGTACATTGAAATCCGTGCGTATAAATATGGTTTTGTGTAAAAGGTCTTTGGCTTTTAACTTTTCAAGCAGCTTCATTGTTATTTTTTGTGAATTTTATGCAATATTATTAATACCCTTTTGCTAGATAGATTAGCCCTCGCTATTATATTAAAGCATTATGCTTTTGTAAAATATTTAACCGATAATTTGAAGTTTCCCGTAGCAAAGCTGAGGCTCAAAGCCAAGCTTAACTTCGTAGCTTTGCAAAGTTTTTGACACACACTCCATCCCAAATAGAAACCCCTCTTGTCAGAAGGGAATTCTCTCCCTAAACTCCCCCTTAAAAAAGGGGGATGCAGGGGGTTGTAATTGGTTTTTGTCCATCCCTGGACCCAACCCTTCGAGCGGTCTTCCTTCTGGATTCGTCCAATTCGGCTTTCCATGCCGAATTGTGATTGCGGCAACTTGCCGCTTTATGTTCTAATGATAAAAAAAATGGAAATCCTTACTGCAAAAGAAATGAGAGAAGTCGACAGGAAATCCATAGAGGACTACGGCATCCCCGGGCCTGTCCTTATGGAAAACGCAGGAATTCAGACGGTTATTGCCCTTGAAGATAAGTTTAATAGCTTAACTCAAAAGAATGTCTCTGTTTTCGCCGGCAAGGGAAATAATGGTGGAGACGGGGCTGTAGTTGCAAGACATCTTTTTAATAAAAAAGTAAAGGTTGAAATATTTCTTTTTGCTAAAAAAGATGACACATCCCATGATGCAAAAATCAATTTAGATTTAGCCCAGAAGATGGGGATTCCTATTCATGAAGTCGAGAGCCTCGACAAACTTAAAACCTTTAAAAGCCACCTGGCTCATGCCCATATTTTTATCGACGCCCTCTTGGGAACCGGGATAACCCCGCCGGTAAAAGGAGTTTTGCAGTCTGTTATTTCATTTTTAAATGATCTCAATAAATTTACTTTAGCAATCGACATTCCGTCCGGTTTGAGTTCTGATCATGGAAATGTGGAAGGAAAGACTTTTAAGGCTGATATGACTGTCACATTCTGCCGTCCTAAAAGATGCCATTTCTTGTATCCTGCGGCAGATCTGGTTGGCGAATTAAAAGTCGTTGATATCAGCATTCCCGATAAAATTGTTAGAAATGAAAAGATAAAAGTTCATACGATCGATCGAAATGATATTTGTTTTTTATTTCAAGAAAGAAAACGGTCTTCCCATAAGGGTACATACGGTCACTTGCTCGTTATTGGCGGATCTGCTGGGAAGGGGGGGGCAGCGGCCATAGCAGGTCTATCCGCTTTGAGGATAGGAACAGGTTTGGTCACCTTAGCGGTTCCGCAATCAGTCAATTCGTCCATTGAAATGAGCCCCATTGAAGTAATGAGCATCCCTCTTCCTGAGACCCAAGAGGGAAGTATTGATATTGCGGCAAAAGATAAACTTCTTGAGTCAATAAATGGCAAATCATCCGTATTAATAGGGCCTGGATTATCTACTCAACAGGAAACCATTGAGCTATTGCTTATGATTATTCCTGAAATTAAAGTACCGCTTTTAATAGACGCGGATGGCTTGAACTGTTTAGCAGATCATTTAGAAATTTTAAAAAAAGTAAAAGGCCAGGTCATTATTACTCCCCATCCGGGAGAAATGTCGAGGCTGACACGAAAAACGGTCAAAGACGTGCAGGCAGATAGAATCGGAATAGCTCAAAAATTTGCAGTGGATTATAACCTTATTGTTGTTTTAAAAGGAGCCGGTACAATTATCGCTTTACCTGATGGCAGCACTTTTATAAATACAACAGGAAATCCGGGTATGGCTTCAGCAGGAACAGGGGATGTCCTGGCGGGCATGGCAGCAGGGTTATTAGCTCAAAATATTACTCCTGCCGACGCATCAACAAAAGCAGCGGTCTATCTTCATGGCTTTGCCGGCGACAGGATTTCACAAGAGAAAGGCCAGGTTTCCCTTATTGCAAGCGATCTGATTGAAGTTATTCCTTCAATTTTGAAATAGAAACTATCGTTTCTCCGAAGAGGACACTGGGAAAATAACTCCCGGAGAAAGAACTTAAATCTGCTCCTTAACGGTGAAAAAGGACTGGTGTATTTCTCTCACCTTGCGAGTTTGGCGAGCATAATCATTTAGAAAACCTTCCCTGTTTTTTTCCCATCTTCACTTGAGTGCCCCATTCTGAATGCCAGTTTGGACAATTTCTCGTTCGTCTCCGGGAGTTTGCTTTCAGAACGTTCGTGTACAATTCTGATACCATTAATTACACGGCGTAAAAAATCATAGGATTCTTTGAGTTTGTTATAGCGTTCCAGAGATAGAAGACCGATACGTACTGCTTCTTTATTGATAGACGTATCTGATTAACTGGATTTATATCATGTTAATCCTGTAATCCTGTCTAATATTTTTTAATGGGTTACAAAAACTTTGCTCAAAAAATATTCCGCAGATTAGTAATACAACACAACGAAGGCGCAGTCCCAAAACGACCATAAAAGTACAAAGGTCACCAAGAAAAATCTTTGAATATTCCAAGAAATATGATAGTTTCTAAGATTTGTTCTTGACAATTGCATGGTGTCAGTTATAAATTGCTTTTTCCTTCTTTCTTTAGAACTAACAGTATTAGTGTATTTAGCATAGGGTTTCTAATCTGAAACAATTATTAGGATAGCAAAGTTATGATTGTTGGTGTACCAAAAGAAACATTTCCAGGCGAGCAGCGAGTTGCCTTAATTCCACAAAACATATCAAATCTCACAAAGACCGGTTTCGAGGTTTTAGTAGAATCAAAAGCAGGAGGAAGTTCTGGTTTTAGCGACTCTGAATACACCGATAAGGGCGCAAAGATTACAGGGAACAGAAAAGAACTTTTTTCTAAAGCTGATGTAATCCTGCAGGTTCGTGGGTTCGGCACTAATCCCGATAAAGGAAAATCCGATCTTGTACTGATGAAAGCTGGTCAAATTGTCGTTGGTCTTCATGAACCACTTGCCGCGATTGATGCCATAAAAATATTAGCAAATCGCAAAGTTACCGCGTTTGCTATGGAACTTATACCGCGAATTACTCGTGCCCAGAGCATGGATGTCCTTTCTTCTATGGCTACAATAGCAGGTTATAAATCTGTTATGATAGCCGCGGAATCACTCCCCAAGATGTTCCCCATGTTAATGACTGCTGCCGGAACAACAGCGCCTGCCCAGGTGTTTGTGGTCGGGGCTGGAGTTGCGGGACTTCAGGCGATTGCAACAGCGAAACGTCTTGGATCTGTGGTGAAAGCCTACGATGTGCGCCCTGCGGTTAAAGAACAGATTGAAAGCCTGGGCGCCAAGTTCGTGGAACTGCCTGTTGACGCCAAGGAATCTGAAGACAGCGGGGGATACGCGATAGAAATGGATGAATCCTTTTATAAACGGCAGCGCGAGATGATGACCAAAATCGTAGAGGAAAGCGATGTTGTGATCACTACCGCCATGATACCGGGCAAAAAAGCTCCGGTATTAATTGCAGCAGGTATGGTCAAAAAAATGCATCATGGTTCGATAATAGTAGATCTTGCAGCCGAATCGGGAGGAAATTGTGAACTAACAAAATCAGGAAAAACAGTGGTGACAACCGGGGTAACTATTATTGGTCCCGTAAATATTGCTTCTACCATACCGTATCATGCAAGCCAGATGTATTCAAAAAACATTACAACGTTCCTTCTACACATTATAAAAGAGGGAAAGTTGAGTGATGATGCTGATGATGAAATCTTAACTAATACGATGGTGACAAAAGACGGAACAATCGTGAATAAACTTGTAAAAGAACTTGCCGGCGCTTGATATTTAACCGTAGAGCGGCAGGGCCACATCCACAATTCGGCAGGAAAGCCGAATTGGACGGATTCCAAAGGAAGGCCGTCCGAAGGGTTGAGGCCGGGGATGGCCGAAATCGAATGGAGCTACCGCCCTGATGCTGCTAAAAAAAAATTGTGCTAAAATAACACAATTTTATAAATTTGCAGTGCAGAGAAAGGACTCGCCACGAAAACACAAAATTAAAGAATATTTTTTTCTTTGTGACATTGTGTCTTAAGTGGCTAAAACTGAAGGGGAAAAACAAATGACAATTTTTGTAACAGCATTAACGATTTTTATATTAGCAGTCTTTGTTGGGTTTGAGATCATTACAAAGATCCCTCCGACTCTTCACACACCCCTTATGTCTGGTTCCAACGCAATTTCGGGAATCACGCTTGTTGGAGCAATATTATCTGCCGGTTCTCAACATACTGTTTTTACAACTGTTCTAGGCTTTATCGCTTTGGTTTTGGCTACTATTAACGTGGTTGGCGGGTTTCTTGTAACAAACCGTATGCTGGCAATGTTTAAGAAAAAGAAATAACATTACACGAGAGAGGTTATGCAACAAGCTACAATTATAAACTTATCTTATCTTATAGCGTCAGTTCTTTTTATTTTCGGATTGAAAGGTCTTACCCACCCCCGAACCGCGGTAAAAGGCAACCTTACAGCGGCAATTGCTATGCTGATTGCTGTAGTCGTAACACTGCTAGATCAAAATATTGTCGGCTTTGGAGTTATCATAGCCGGCATTATCATAGGCGGCGCGATAGGCATGCTCCTGGCTATAAAAATTAAGATGACAGACATACCGCAGCTAGTGGCGCTTTTTAACGGTTTTGGCGGCGGAGCTTCAGTTTTTGTCGCGGGCGCCGCGCTTATCGAAGTAAGCGTAAAGACAAAAAACCCTGAGCTGCATTTAACAGTTGCTACGGTAGTATCGGGTCTGGTAGGCGCGGTAACTTTCTGGGGAAGTCTTATCGCCTTCGGAAAATTGCAGGGACTTAAGTTCGCTAATGATGTAAGGTTCCCGGGCCAGCAGCTTGTCAACTCCTTATGCGCACTTAGTGCAATCGGAGCGGGTATTCTTGTAGTTTTAAATCCTACGAGCATAATTTTTTACTGGCTGTTGGTAATTGTGGCGTCTGTCCTTGGAGTCCTTACTGTAATTCCTATTGGCGGGGCGGATATGCCGGTAGTTATCGCTCTTTTAAACTCCTATTCAGGGCTTGCAGCAGCCGCAACCGGATTTGTCTTAGGTAATAATATATTAATTATTGCCGGTTCACTGGTAGGCGCGTCCGGAATGATTTTATCATCTATTATGTGTAAGGCCATGAACCGGTCTCTCGGAAATGTTCTGTTCGGTGTGCTTGAGCCCACAGCAGATACGGCATCTGCCGATGAGGTATATGCCGGAAAAGTAAAATCCACTTCCGCGGATGAAGCTGCCATGCTTTTTGACGACGCAAGACGCGTTGTTTTTGTGCCTGGTTATGGAATGGCGGTTGCGCAGGCACAGCACGCAGTAAGAGACCTGGCAACCCTCCTTGAATCAAAAGATGTTGAAGTAGATTTTGCTATTCATCCGGTAGCAGGGCGAATGCCGGGACACATGAACGTGCTCTTAGCAGAAGCGGATATATCTTATGACAAGTTAAAAGAAATGGATGATGTCAATCCTACTTTTCAACAGACAGATGTTGCAATTGTGTTAGGAGCTAATGATGTGGTCAATCCGGTAGCGCGTACTGATCCAAAAAGTGCTATTGCCGGCATGCCGATTCTGGATGTTGATAAATCCCGCACAGTTATTGTAATTAAAAGGAGTTTAAGCCCCGGATTCGCCGGAATTCCCAATCCTCTTTTTGCCATGGATAATACCCTGATGTTATTTGGTGACGCCAAAAAGGCAATCCTCGATCTGATTACAGCAATCAAAGAATCATAAAAAAATCGTTTCATTTTTTGGTTCAACCAGCAGAGCCTTCTTATATTCAACAATCGCCTTCACCCACTTCTTTTGCCTTCTAAGAGCAATACCCATGCGGTTATACACATGAACGTCCTCTTTTTGGGCCAATGACGTACGGAAAAACATTTCAGCCTCTTCGACCTTATCATTTTTCAAATATATTTCTGCAATGCCTTCGCCCAACCACCAGTTTCAAAAATATGGTTTTCTTCAATCCCTATATGTTTAAGCATTTTTTTTATGGCTCTTCTCATATTCGGCATATCATCGACAATAAAAACATTTCTTTCTTTAAAATACTCAAGAAGAGATTTTTTTCTGTATTTCCATTGTTATCAGAAGTTCTTCGTTCATATATTTCATAAACCATTATGAAGGGTTAATCTTTTGTTTTACATATAGATAGCTTATTCTATAATATTAACTTTAAAGTGATTAAATCAGCAAAAAGATTTTATTTAATAGTACACCTAAAATTCTGACATAAATAAATTGGAAACCGAAAGAAACAGATATATTTAAAAATTTTTTATCTTGTTGGTTCTTTCATAATTGCTTTATATGTTAAAATAGAATTTATTTTAAAAATATCTATACGGTAGATATTGGGATTTTATTATGGCGTCTAAAGAAAAAACCCCCATGATGAAGCAGTATTTAGATGTTAAGTCCAAACATCCAGATTCTATTCTCTTTTTCCGGATGGGGGATTTTTATGAGATGTTCTATGAGGACGCAAAAAAAGCCTCCCGGATTTTAGATATTGCCCTGACATCGAGGAATAAAAACGCCGCAGACCCTGTGCCTATGTGTGGAATTCCCTATCACGCTGCCGACAATTATATCGCCCGTATTATAAAAGAAGGACTTAAAGTAGCAATTTGCGAACAGGTGGAAGACCCGAAGTTAGCATCAGGAGTTGTCCGCAGGGAAGTTATCAGAATTGTGACTCCGGGAACAGTTATCGACTCATCCCTCCTTGACTCCAAAAGAAACAATTATTTAGGAGCGGTTTATCCTTTTAAAAATGCTTACGGCCTTGCTGTATTGGACATCTCCACAGGTGAATTCAAAATTACGGAATTTGCAGGTACTAACGCCTTTGAAGCCCTCTCTAATGAAATTGATACCCTTGACTTGGAAGAAATACTTTTCCCGGGAAATACCGCTGAAAAGGATTCTGGTTTAAATAGCATAAAAGCGCTAAATAATAAAATATATAACTCTTATGAAGAATGGGTCTTTGAATATGATATTGCGTATAGTGCACTTAAAAATCAGTTCCATACTATTTCTCTCGACGGATTTGGATGTGAAGGATTGAAGTTGGCTATTCCAGCAGCCGGCGCAATTATCCATTATATAAATGAAACTCAAAAGTCCGTTCTGGAGCACATCAACCGCCTTTCTTACTATGACAAAAAGAATTATTTGGGACTTGATAGTTCCACAATCCAGAGTTTAGACCTGACTCACGAAAAAGGAAATATCAAAAAAGATTCTCTTTTGAGCCTCTTTGATAAAACAATTACTCCCATGGGAGCAAGAAAGCTAAAAGGTTGGATTTTAAAGCCTTTGATTGATTTAGAGCAGATAACTCTCCGCCAGAAGGTCGTAGAAGAGTTTGTAAAAAACATCTTTCTCAGGAGCGACATCAGGGACCTGTTAAAGGAAATCCATGATTTGGAACGGATTATCGGTCGAATATCCTTCTCCCTATTTGGAGCAAGAGATATGATCGCATTAAAAAAGTCAGCCCTGATTTTGCCTAAGCTCTGGAGAAAATTAGAAGAGACATCATCACACCTCATACAGAAAATACTAATGGATTGGGACAACCTACTTGACTTGATCGATCTAATTGACAAAGCTGTTGTGGAAAATCCTCCCGCTGTAATGAAAGACGGCGGGGTAATAAAAGATGGATTTAATAAAGAACTGGATGAACTGAGATCCATTCTGCGGGATGGAAAATCATGGATTAGCCGGCTGGAAGAACAGGAAAAGAAAAAGACAGGTATTACCACCTTGAAAGTTCGTTATAACAAGATTTACGGCTACTACATTGAAGTAACTAAGAAAAATCTGGATGCTGTACCGGAAAATTACATCCGGAAACAATCGTTGGTTAATTGCGAGCGGTTTGTATCACAGGAATTGAAGAAATATGAAGAAAAAATCATGGGGGCGGAAGAAAAAATAATCGCTCTGGAGAACAAAATCCTACAAATATTACGAGAAAAGGTAGCGAAAGAAGGAAAAAGAGTACAAAAAATGGCAGCTAAAATAGCGGAGATCGATGTTCTGCTGACCTTCTCGGAAGTTTCCTCAAAATATAATTACTCAAAACCGGAAATGAATAATGGGTTTGAACTAGTAATTACTGACGGCAGGCATCCTATTATGGAAAGGATGGATCTGGAAACCAGGTTTATTCCTAATGATACTAATATGGATTGTGATCAAAACCGGATTATGATTATCACGGGTCCGAATATGGCAGGGAAGTCTACTTACCTGAGACAGGTAGCGCTGATTGTGCTAATGGCTCAGATGGGCTGCTTTGTGCCGGTAAAAGAAGCAAAGATAGGGATAGTGGACAAGATATTCAGCAGAGTGGGAGCACAGGATAATATCCTGAAAGGACAGAGCACTTTTATGGTGGAGATGAATGAAACTGCTAATATCCTGAACAACGCCACTAACAGAAGTCTTATTATTCTGGATGAAATCGGAAGGGGCACTTCTACCTTCGACGGGATTAGTATTGCCTGGTCTGTTGTCGAATACCTGCATGATAAATCAAAAGCAGGAGCAAAAACCCTTTTTGCGACTCATTACCATGAACTGACGGAATTATCTATGATTTTAGATGGGGTGAAAAATTATAACGTCCTGGTTCGTGAATGGAATGATAAAATCATTTTTCTCAGAAAAATCACGGAAGGGGGATCGGATAAAAGTTATGGAATTCAGGTAGCTCGGTTAGCGGGACTGCCGGACGAGGTTTTAAGCAGGGCTAAAGAGGTATTATCCAACTTAGAAAAAAAAGAATTCAATGAAGTAGGTATCCCAACACTTGGACAAAAGCAGGAATCCCCAGATAATGAAGAGAAACAACCAGATCAACTCCAACTTTTCAGGGAAAAGCAAAATGATTTACTACTACAGGAATTAGAAAAAATTGACATTAACAGCACGTCACCCATCAAAGCATTGAATATGTTGAATGAGCTGAAGAAGAAAATAAAGCAGGAGGAATAGAACGCAGATGACTTATATCGCAAGTTATTATAACAATGTTTTTTAGGGTCAAAGCTGAACTTTTTCCTGCCAACGGACCTTCATACATCAAGCCTCCTTTAGCAATAGTGAATATAGCAACACCATTATCATAGCCTGCGTCAGCGGAAACTCCAGAAATCAGTAACCGATTGCTGAAGGGTTTCTTTACGTCTTTTACGGTTTAACGATTTAAAAATGTCCTTCCTTATATCTTGGTGGTTAAACCTCCGGTGTGATAACATTTTAATGTGAAATCGCAAGGCCAAAAAAGATTATTAAAGATATATAATCGGCTTTTTAAGCATTTTGGTCCACAGTCCTGGTGGCCGGGTGAGACTCAGTTGGAAATCTGCGTAGGGGCGATTTTGACTCAAAATACCGCCTGGTCTAATGTGGAAAAAGCGATCTCAAACCTGAAAAAAGAAAATTGTATGGAGCTGGGCCGATTAAAAGAGATAAAAATCAAAAAGCTCGCTTCTCTTATCAAATCTTCCGGTTATTTTAATGTTAAAGCAGAGCGATTAAAGTCGTTTATCGATTATTTTGCTAACCACCACAGGGGAAATTTTAAAAATCTCTTTAAAGAGAAACCTGAGGATGTCCGTCACTCCTTGTTATCCGTCAAAGGAATCGGACCGGAAACAGCCGATTCAATTCTTCTTTACGCGGGAGGAGTTCCAATCTTTGTTGTGGATACCTATACAAAAAGGATATTTTACCGGCTAAGCTTAATCGTCAAAACCGCAACTTATGATGAAGTACAGTCTTTTTTTATGAAAAACCTGCCGCGTAAGACCAACCTATACAATGAATATCATGCGTTAATAGTGATGCTTGGCAAACATTACTGCAAACCAAACCCTGTTTGCAGCCCATGCCCTTTAAAAAAATGTCCGGCAAGAAAGAACAAAAAATTTTAGCAGACCCGTCGCTCGGAAGACTGTCCAAATGGCTCCGGATACTTGGTTTTGATACTGTTTATTTTTCCAACCCTTTAGATGAGCAGCAGTTTTTTGAAAAAGCAAGATATGAAAACCGTCTGATTCTTACCCGTAGTGGGAAAATAATAAGGCAGCTTAATAAAATAAATATTGAAACTGCCCAACCATCAGAAAGTTCCGATCTGTTAATAAATTATTATTTTATTACTCACAATCATATTTATGAACAATTAGAAGATCTAATAGGCAAAGAACTTATTCTTCAGCCAAAACATTTGTTTGCCCGCTGTTCGGAATGTAATGAAATTTTAAAGGAGATTAACAGGGAAGAAGTCCACGGTAAAGTTCCCGATTACATTCGGGAGACACAAGAGAGTTTTCGGCAATGCCCTCATTGCAAAAAAATCTTCTGGGAGGGGACACATTGTAAGAGAATGAAAGAGAAAATAAATAGATTGTATGGCAAAGAAATATAATCCTGAAACACATCATCGACGCTCCATTCGTCTTAAAGGATATGATTACCGACAGGCTGGGGTATATTTTATAACAATTTGTTCATGGGACAGGCAATGTATGTTTGGCAATATTTTAAATAAAAAAATGCCGTTGAATAAATTCGGGCAGATTGTGGAAAAGGAATGGTTGCAAACAGGTGTCGTCCGGACGAATATAAAATTGGATGTATTTATTGTAATGCCCAATCATATCCATGACATTACAATGTGATCAATAATGTTGTAGGAGCGATTATCGGACAATTTAAATCTATCGTTACAAAACGAATCAATAAAATGCGTAACACCCGTGGTATTCCTGTCTGGCAACGCAATTATTATGGACATATTATCCGCAATAATGACAAACTGGATCGTATGCGTGAATACATCATTAATAACCCTGCAAAATGGGCAGAAGATGAAAATAATCCATTAATATTTGAGAAAACAGGAAAAGACATGCCAGGTTAACCATCATTAATTACAGAAACTGCTCATTAATGGTAATATTCGCGTTTTTTCTTAAATTTTCCAGCCATGCTGACAGCACTTCGTTCTGCTTATTCTCAAGAAAAGATTTTAAAAAATCATCCCTTTCTTTTTTGTACATCTCCTCGTCAAATCCAGATCTTTCAATCATCAAAATGACGTAGTATTTCCCTGAAACAGGGACCACAGCAGATTCTTTCACCTTTAACTTAAAGGCAGCGTCTAACAAAGACCTGTTCATCCCGAACTTATTAATTGCTTGCTCCCGGTCAAAATAGAGCGTGTGTGATACTTCAACCTCTGCCTGCGCTGCCAAAGCGTCTATAGGCTTACCTTCATCAAGTTCTTTCTTAAGACGATACGCTTCCTCTTTTGCAATTTTTTCTCTCTCAAACTGTGATAAAGATTTTTTTACCTCATCTTTAACTTCATCCAGTTCAGGTATATAAGACGCTTTTTTCTCTTTAAGCATGAGTAAATAGTATCCTTTTGCCGTTTCCACAAGGCGGCTAAGCTCATTATCCTTCAATAAAAAAGCTTCTGACTTGAATTGAGAAGATGTTCCGATCGTAGGAATTTCATGATCTTGCATACTAAAAAAATCTGTAGAATTTTTAATTAAAGAATCCTGAGAACCGGATTTTTTAAACTCATTAACAGGACTCGGATTTTTCAAAATTTGTAATAGGGATCGTTTCGAAAGTTTTTTGCTTTTTCTATCAATTAATTTCCCCTTGATTTCATCTTCCACATCACTTAGTGGCTTTGTGCCGGCCTCTTTTTTATCAGTTATTTTTATAATATGGTACCCGTGCTTTGATTCCACAACATCGCTTATTTCACCAACGTTAAGTGAAAAGGCAACATCTTCAAATTCTTTGATCATTCCCCCTCTGGAGAAATAGCCAAGATCTCCCCCTATACCCGCGTTCGAATGATCTTCTGAGTATTTTTTTGCCAATTCTTCAAAGTTTCCATTTTCCTTTACCTCTGTTAATATATCTTCCGCTTTTTTTCTTGCTTCCTCTTTTTGTTTCTCAAGATCCTCTTCAATTTTCTTTTTCATTTTTTCACTGTCTTCTAAATCAACATTTACCGGTAAATTTTTAGTCAAAATATGACTGGCGCGCACTGACTCAGCAACAATAAACTCGTCCATGTGATCCGTGTAATAATTTTCAATACTCTGCTTACCTATTTTTATCTCTTTTCCAAATAAAACAGGATCAGCGAAAAGATATTCGACTTTAATCTGATCCGATTTTTTAAAACTTTCTTTTTCTTTTTTAAAATATTCGGAAACTTTTTCATCTGTTATTTTTTCTTTGCCCATAAAAAGATCGGGCGAAAGCACAAGATAATCCATATTTATTTTTTCATGCTTCCACTCATAGGCTTCTCGCATCTCCAGTTCTGAGACTTTAACGCTATTCCTTATTAAGCTTTCTGTTTTTTCCGTAAGCATAGCTGTTCGTTGATTGTTTTCAAAATTTTTCGCTCCAATTCGATTATATTGCAGAAAATTATGGTAATAGCTTTTATCAAACTTCCCATCATTTTGAAACGCAGGTATACTTTTGATTCTTTCAATCACTTCCTCATTGGATACTTCTATACCCATTTTTTTTGCTTCATTTAAAAGCAACTTCCTCTGGATTACAGAATTGAGCGCCGCTTTTTTCAATTGTGACTGGGGTATTACATCTTCCACATTTCTGTCTTTCATAGCGTTTCTATAAATATTATATAAATTGTCAAGGGCCTCCCTGTATTCATCATAAGAAATTTTCTCATCAAGGACTTCCGCAACCATTCCCTGTCGCTCGGCAACCCGCCCCATACCCCACGAATAAAATATTGTCCCGACAAAAGCCGCCACAACCAACCACAAAACCGATTTTATCAGCCAGGAGTGGGCATGTTCTCTCATTAACTTAAGCATAAAAAAATTCTCCTAAAAAAAATCCCAAACATATACAAAACAACCACAAATTATATTTTACCTAATTAGTTAAATTAGCACTATTTATGGTCGCAGAGATTGATAAAACTATTCCAAAACATTAGCAAAACTCATGTAGAAAATCAAAAAAATTCCGGCTCATTCCACTAAAGACAATAAAACAAGGTTATATATGCAACGATCTCATCGCTGATATCCACGTTAGGCATTTTCGAATCTTTTTTAAATGCTGAGGAATCTTTGATTACTTTAAAAATTTCCTGTGGCTTCATTTTAAATTTTATATTGTCCAGTTGTGGTCTTGATTGATCACCAAGCATATATTTTTTTGTGACAGCTATTGCAACTGTATTTTTTGAAATAATTTTTCCCAATTTTGATTTCTCTTTCCTCTTTCGGAATTTCTATCTCTACTTCTTTTAAGCAGAGTAGTCTATCGGCTCTCCCTCGTTAGGGTGAAGGGTTCGCACATAACCGGCTAACACTCCAGCTTCATACTCAGAAAGGGTCTTTCTTCCCCACGAAGGCATAGCAATCGCTTTGTCCATCCCAGCGCCTCCTTTTGTAATAACGTTACCAATGCTTGATTGGATAATTTTGCCAAATATCTTTCTTCACTGTCATTCAAATCTCTCGGTTTGGGATTAAGGAATTCCGAGTTGACCCCATCACCCTTTCCTTTCTAACCATGACACTGAGTACAAAAATGAATAAAGAGTTTCTTTCCAATATCTTGCGGTTCTTCTATACCAGCGGAAACAAATGGGAAAAGTATAGATTGGCTCAACAGGCATATCAGCAAAGCATCGCAAAGAAGCCGCTAACTATTTGCAGTGAACCGTGGAAAGGACACTGAAGAAAATGAATTCATGGGGTCAATTGCCCATAGCACTATGAGCCAGGCGAAATCCGATGGAGTAGGATTGATCACGCGGGGCATATTCGAGGCGCATGGTTGACCGGAGATGTTTCGGCAAATCCCCCCAGGAACCGCCCCGCAACACACGGTAAGACCCTTTCAAAGATCCTTGAGGATTATCACGAGGACTTTTTTCATAATATTTTCTCCCATACCAATCAGATACCCATTCCCAAACATTACCCGACATATCATACAAACCAAGAGAATTCGGTTTTTTTGTTTTTACAGCATGGGTTTTCATTCCTGAATTATGCTCATGCCAGGCATGATCTTCCAATTCCTTAAAAATGCTTGTCCCTGACCATACTACCCTTTTCCCTCTTCCCCGTGCCGAATATTCCCATTCCGCTTCTGTGGGAAGTCTATAATTCATACCGGTATTGCTGTTTAGCTTTTTAATAAACTTCTCAATATCATTCCAGGATACTTTCTCAACGGGGCAGTCTTTCCCGCATTTATTAAAATTAGATGGATTATTTCCCATTATTTCCTGCCATTTCTCCTGTGTTACCTCATGCTCTCCAAGATAAAAATTACCCACACATACCTTATGGACAGGTCTTTCATCCGAATTTCCAACCTCATATGTGTCTCCCATATTAAAACAATCTCCTTTGATAAAAATCATTCCTTCAATGGGCCTGTCATTGTTATGGGAAACGCCACTTACTTCAGGATCTGTCTTAATGACTTGAGAGTCTTCGGCAAAGGCACGCGATAAAGGCGCATGAATTAACAACATAACATTCATGTAAAAAATTATTCTAAATATGATTTTATTTATTATAAATCTTCGCAAGAGAACTTCCTATTTTCACATTCTCAATAAAAAAACATACAAACATCTCTCAGATATTGCAAATAAAAGTTTCAATAAATGGTTGAAAGAATAATTTTTCTATGATAGACTTTAGCTCTTTTTTTTTGTTGAATTAATTACTCTTAATTATATTAATTATATTAATTATATTAATTTTTTTGTCAACTTTCCACTTCGAAACAGTGAGAAAGATGAGTTTTATAATTTAGTAAACTTTTTTTAAGGAATCCAAATGGGTAATAATGAAAAAACTAATAGATATGACATTGAGCAAATAAATGAAGCCAGGCGTTTGTCTGGTTTAAAAGAAATACGAACAAAAGGTCGCAGTTGCCTTCGCTGTGGCAGAAAATTTGTTTCAGAAGGGGATCACAATCGTTTGTGCGATACCTGCCGCAAAGTCAGCGTAAGTGAATTTGTATGATACCTATAGAAGGTTTTCTTAACCTCTTGATTCACTTGCATCTTTCACAAAACTTTTACTACCATTCCCCTGATAGACATATTGCATAGTGTAGCAACTGCTTATTCTTTTTTCCTCTTTCTTGCAATAAAAATTTATAACCTGCATTTTGGCGTAATTTCCCTCAGCAGTTTTTATTATAAAAACATTTTTATGTGACTTAAGGTAATGGTCCCAGAAACTATATTTATACCATTTTTCTAAGTTAGCATTATTAGAATCTGGTACAGGGGGAGGACTAATATTTTTTATAAATTTCGAATCTTCAGGAACTTGAGTTAAAGAATCAAAATCTGTGGTTCCCAGTTTTGCGACTGAAACCTGCCCCTTTTTACTTTTATCTCCCCAATTAGATGCAATATTCGCGCGGCTAAATGCCAGATCCCAACTCTCTGGTGCCGACTGATTTGTAACACCTGGGATAACACTTCCCCTGGAAAAATCAAAAAATACCCAATTATCTATATCAGTTGCTTCAAAAGTATATATTACTGTGTCTGTTAATTTTTTGCCTACCTTTATTGGATCAATAGATGATACGGTGTATAACTTTTCTGGCTTTTCCTTTAAAAGATCGGGCATTTGAATATTCATTTGACCCATCATAATTCTATAACCGATCTCAATTGAAAGAAGCATAAGAAATATATAAACAATATTAGGAAGATATTTCAATAATCTTTTCATATGACTAAAGTTAAGGTATTTAGTAATTCTTGCAATCAGTGAGTATAATAATTAAACTACCTTGCATAAGCTATGAAATTTCCGAGACGTGAACATTATTTTGGCTCTATTCTTAATAGTGTAAAATATATATGATTCTATTAAAATATTTTAGCTACTTTAAAAACAATTTTTTTTTAAACTATTTAAGATCTATCGCAATGGTCTTAATTATTTTATTAGTTTTTTTGGAAAATAACGTTAGTGGACAGAAAAAGACATTCACCGCAAAAATAAATAAAGATGGTGTTCAAGTAATTGAGATGAAAGCAGGTGACTACTACTTTTCTCCTAATTTTATTACTGTAAAAGTTAATGTACCGGTAGAAATTAAGCTTATCAGAAAATCAGAATTCACACCACATAACATAATGCTAAAAGCGCCTGAGGCAGGTATTAATATTTCTACGTCTATAATGCGAGAGCCTAAGGTTATAAAATTTACACCTGTCAAAACCGGGAAATATCTTTTTATTTGTGATAGAAAAGTATTCTTCTTTATAAAACACAAATCAAAAGGCATGCAAGGCATACTTAAAGTAATCGAATAAATTTTTTAGAAGTTTTTTCCGCATTGTCCGAGATTTTGTCATCCTTATCCCCTGTAGTGTTTATGGTGCATATGGAAAAACACCAAAAATCTAAAATAAGTTCTTTTGCTTTTTCCAAAACTGACGACCCTTCCACAAAAAAATACTTTTTCATAATCATTTCCGTACTGGTTGTGATATCCATTATATCTTTTACGGCATGGAATAAGGCGAGGGTTGAGCTAACTGAGATACATATTTCTTCGGAAGATAAACAGAGATTGGGAGAGCTTGTCCTTAAAGTTGCAAGCAATCCCAGAGACCTAAAGAAGGTTTATAATGGTTTTTGGAATGTTTTGGATAAATACAACTCATTATCCGCGTATCAGCTCTCTCATTTGAAAGAAAATATGAGAGAGTTATTTTATTTACCAAAACTATTTTTGGAGGATGCCGGGAATACTGTAAAAAACCAGAGTCCCTTTAAAAGCATTGAGAGAGATAGACTCGAAAAATATTTTCTACAGGAAGGCTTTTTAACTGAACAACAGGTTGAAGATGATAAAGAGACCATGAAACTTATCGCGCTAAAGAAACCCTTAAAAGCGTCTCATGGTTTGGAAATAATTATTGAAGAAAAGCGTATCGGTGAAATGCTGCAAAATTGGAATGATAAAGAGATTGAAAAAATTATAGACAGGCTCTTTACTCCTTTAAAAGATTCCCCTACCGCGGAGGCAGGGGGGAAATAAATTTTTGTCACTTTTATATGGTGTTTACTTGCGGATTGTAATATTCAGCTGACCAATAATTTAACAACCCCCTATATCTCCATTTTCTAAGGGGGGACACCATTGCTTAATTTACCCTATTTAATATAGCGCAACTAGGATATAAATGCCATAAAGACATTTGGTTTCTCGTGCCTTTTTATCCCCACAAGTCTTCTATTGACTGTAACGGCAGTGGTGCAGCAAGCTTTTGATTTTCCGGCTTTTTATGAAACTGGCTATCGTAAGTAAGAGCAAGCCAGATGGCCAGAGCGGGATAGTCATCTATCCAGGGCATCATTGGGGTCTCTTCCACTCCTTCCGAGACGCTTTTGAACCAGTCCGCATGGGTCCAGTCTTTCATTGGTCTGTCGTGGTTTCTTGATTTAGACAGTGGGTTTCTCAAGTCGCGTGCCCCTTCCATAAGCACAACACCGTCTTTCCCATGGCAAACAGAGCAGTTTAGATCTTCATAAATTTCTCCTTCGAAGACCTTTTGGCCAAGGGCAACCATTTCAGGATCTTCATCCCATGGGACAAGATTTTTTACATTTCCCCGCACAGGCATCTTTTCACGATTCCAGAGTGTTCCGAGATATGCTAATAATGCGTCCATTTCCGGTGGGGAAATTTCTTCCCCGAAATAAGTCGGCATGGCTTTCTTTGATTTCTCATCTTCAAATCCCATTGCCTGCTTTTTCTTTGGATCCAAAATATGCTCTTTTAAATATTCCGGTGTCTGAAGCCCTATTTGCCATAAATCAAAATCAGGTCCTCTATCGGAAGAACCTTCACCGGAAGCTTTATGGCAATTAATACATTTATTGGCAAGAAACACTTCTTTTCCTGCCGCTATGAGTTTCGGGCCGGGTTCAACTCTTACAAAAGGTGGCTTATTAATTTTTGCAATCTCAAATTGTGGATCAAACTGGGGTAAAGCAAAGCCAACAACGGTGTAAATAAGCCCGCCTAACAAGAACGTCCCAAGTAACAGAGCCAATCGTCCGCCAGTACTTTCCGGATTTTTCAAGGGCGGCAAGTCAAGAAGGATGTAAAGTAGAAAGCCGGCAAATACGAAGATATTAAATACAAAAACGAAAGGATATGTAAAACCCACATAGCTGGTGCCAACAGAAACAACTACCGCACTAATAACATACCCAATTACATTTTTAAGCCAAATATTCATTTTTCCTCCTAGAAGTATAAAACGGAGAGGCTCCGCAACCGAATGGGGCTACCGCTCCAGTAAGCAAATAAAAAAAAATTTCAAAAAGCAAGCTTTTACAGAGTAGTAATCTAATGGACTAATGTTCACTGCCTGTTTTACCTGCCTTTAATTGGAGCCAGATAACTCCGCTTAGAATCAGAAAATATACCAGAGTTATCTCGGTTATTAATAATGATGAGTCTTTTAAAGCAGGCGTATAGGCATCAGGCGTCATATCCTTAAAAACCCTGTAAACATGGAAGTTTCTACGCGCCAGGGACCTGATAGCACCCATTAAACTCATCAGCCATATTCCGGAAAATGCTAAAAAGATTAATCCCACTTGGGAGATAGGGTTAATTTTCCCCCATACGACTGTTCCTTTTCTCATGGCTACCCTGTATAAAACAAAATTGACAAAGGTAATAAAGACCAGACCAAAAGAAGCCTTAATTTTTATTCCCATGACACCCATAAAGGCCAGATCACCGGATAATTCCATGATACGCATATACTCGCTTTTTTCCATACCCTCAGGGATCATGCCCGGCTCCGGTACCATGGTGGCAAAGACATGCCTGGGGCAAAACCAGAGAGCGGCGCAAACAAACATAATCGCAAAGTTTATTTTTACCCATCTTAAATATTTTGGATCCCCTTTAATACGTTGCATACTCACATATATATAATAACTGCTGCCGATAAATAAAAAGCCAACCAGCACCGCCTGAAGTTCCATATACATGGAAAGGCGATCCGACATAATATACATACCGATATTCGGATCGTAGGCATATAATTCCCTGGCCAGATAGTATCCCATCAGCGGGAGCGGAAGTAAAAAACCAACACCTAAAGTATTTCCAGTATATCCCTGCCAATCGTAAAAAGCCCTTTCTTCGTCGTTTTTCGCGAAAAGATACATAATCGCGGCGATCACACCTACAAGATAACCTCCAAAGGTAAGGTTTCCAACCAGCCTGTGGTAATTGAGGGGCCACCATGAATAATTATTAATCCAGGCCCATTCTCCAAATGTGGCTATCTCCTTAATGGAGCCCTCAACTTTGGGGGGGGTTGTCATCATAGCGGCCGGGCCGTCCATAAGCAGAAGGAGCGAAATCCCCGCCACATTTAATAAAATCCCGATAAGAATATGTACGCCCTTTCTGTTGGCTTTGTTGAGAGGATCCCAAGTATAATAATAAAGATACATAAAACCAGTTTCTACAAGAAACAACATGGGGTACCAGAAGGTTATCAGGTCATTAAAACCTCGAAAGAAC
>Ga0208894_1000049_pt1 | contig 103874 bp, 118 predicted proteins | sample ETNtaG_12_FD_185752 | JGI IMG/M metagenome (GOLD analysis project Ga0208894, IMG submission 185752) | Marine microbial and viral communities from oxygen minimum zone, Eastern Pacific Ocean - ETNP201306SV49 (SPAdes) (version 2) | ecosystem: Environmental > Aquatic > Marine > Oceanic ...
GAATTCTAAATCACCAAATCAAGAAAATCAACAAGATCGTGAGATTCAATCAAAGCAAAGCGCTGAAAATATCCTCAATGCGATAAAAGAGAACGAGAAGGTGAATAAAAAAAGAAAACAAACTAATTATAACAATGAATCAGGTAAAGATTGGTGATTAGGTATCTACTGTTCAGTTTAGGTCTATTCTCTTTTCTTATTTCTCAAGAGATTGAGACCTTTGTAGTTAGTAAAAATATTAACATAGATGAATCCTTTAATTTTACAATTAAGATTAGAGATATTGATGTAGATCCTGAAGTTGATATTTCTCCAATGTTAGATAATTTTTCAATCATTATGGGTCCTAATCTGGGAAGTGAGTATAAGTTTATTAATGGAAAGAAAAGCACCTCAAGATCTATATCATGGACTATTATAGCTAAAAAATCGGGACAGATAGAGATTCCAAGGCTTGAAGTCATTTTAGATGGAAAAAAATATTTTACAGATGAATTGACCATGAATATATCAAAGGAATCCCAAGATGCAACTGCAAGCGATATGTTTCTGAAAATTGAAGTCAGCGATCTTGATGTTAGGGTAGGAGAGCAAGTTATTGTTACATATACATTTTTTACAAGAATTGCATCGAAAGTATTATCAACAGAATTTCCAAAGTATAAAGATTTTTGGGTTGAGAAATTATTTGATCCATCAGGAAAGCAAATTACTCCAGATGCTTGGAATGATGTGGAGATTAATGGATATAAATACAAATCTATTAAGATGTATGAAGTTGCACTATTTCCATTATCAGAAGGAGTCTTTGATCTGGATTCTATGATTATGAAGATTGAAACTAAGGAAAAGGACCCTGGATATAGGAGATTATTTTGGGATGACCCATTTTTTGATACATTTTCACAAAGAACTAAGGCAAGGATTCTTGTTTCAGAACAGAGAACAATTCAAGTTTCTGAATTATCAAATCAACCTCAGAATTTTACTGGCGCTGTAGGAAATTTTACTATTGATGCATCGATTTCCTCCAAGAGCGTAGAAAATGGCAATCCAATAACTTTCTACCTCGAATTAAAAGGAGAGGGCAATTTAGATAATATTGGTAGACCTCAAGTAAAATTTCCAGATGAATTCGATGTATTTGATGGAGAAATAAAAAAAGAAAGAGATATTACTGACTCTGTATCAGGAGCGATTAGTTGGGAATATAATTTGATTCCCAGAAGAGAAGGAGATTATATAATTGAACCTGTGTCAATTTCTTTTTTTGATACTCAGTTAGATAGTTGGAACTCGGTAATATCAAATCCAGTTAATTTGAGTGTTTCTAAGAGCAGTTATATTAGAAAAGACTTTAATAGTAATCAGATAGCCGATAACAAAGATATTAGATATATAAAATTAGACAATCCGAGTTGGAGAACTACAAATTCTAATAATATTTATAATACATCATTTTTTATCATTATTGGGTCTATTTTTATTCTTCTAGCACCACTATTTATTAAGCCATTGAATCATATTATCGAGAATCAATCGGTAGTATTCAAGAATAAGACTGCCCTATCAAATGCAATTAAAATTTTAGAATCCTCAGATAATTTATACAAAGATTGTCCCACAGTAATTAGAATGTTTTTTAAAGATAAAGATTTAATTGACTCTATTAATTTAGACTCGCTTTTATTGAAAGATAAAGTTCAAGACAAAATTAAATTAAAAGACTTAGAGAATGTTGAAAGCATTTTGGATGAATGTAGTAAATATAATTATGCAGATATCTCTGTAAAGGACAATATAAAAATTCAGAAAAAAACTATAAAAGCGTTAACTAGAATCAATGACTATGTATAAGGCGTTTAATATATTCTTTTTGACGTTGGGAATGGTTTATTCTCAGAATATGGATTCATTATTTTCTAGCGGAAATAACTCTTATAATAAGAATCAATTTGATGCTTCTGTTGATGCATATGAAGACATTCTAAGTCAAGGATTTTACAGTGTAGATTTGTATTATAATCTTGGGAATGCTTATTATAGATTGGAAGATTTTGCAAATGCAAGATGGTCCTATGAAATGGGGATAAATATTGATCCTAGGAATAAGGATATCATTCACAACTTAATGTTAACAAAAAAGAAGATACCGAATACAATAGAGCCACCAGATTCACAAATTCTAGATTTAATTAATAATTTTCTAACAAGTTTTACATATAGCGATTTTGTATTCTTTAGTTCGATAATGCTCTTATTGTATTCTGGTTGCTTTATCATACACAGACTTATACCATCTAAGCCCATAGTTGTATTATACTATATCTTTATAGTATTATTTTTTATAGGCACATCATTTTCTGTAATCAAGTTTTTATGGGAAAGAAATAATAATTTTGGAATTATTCTAAATGATGAAACTAAGCTATACTCCGCTCCATTTTTGAATGAGAATATTAAAATTTCTATATTTTTCTCAGGCAATAAAGTTAAAATTGAACAAACAACTGATAAATGGATAGAAATATCTTCTATTGATGGAAGAAAAGGTTGGATTAGACTGGAAGATATAAGAACTTTAGACTAGTATGAAATTCTTAATTATTGTATTTGCCACCAGCTTCATCTATGGACAGAGTGATTTTATTCTTCCAAGTGATTTTGTAGACAATCCACCCAATCTTCCCAATGTAGTCTTGCCTTCTTTCGATGATGACAACGATTCTGATGTTATTGTCGATACAGATCTTACTAATTCAGTGAAAGGTTATCGTATACAAGTTGCAATCTCACAAGATGAGAATGACTTAATTGATGTTAAAGAAAAGCTTGAGTTAACCATAAAAGAAAAGATTTATATTAAGTTTGAACTACCAAATTATAAACTTCGAATTGGTGATTTTGATAGCAGAAAGAAAGCAGAAGCTTATCGCAACAAAGTAATTCGGCTTGGATATCGATCTGCATGGGTTGTTCCTACTCTAATTGAATTGGATTATTAATGTCAGGTCATAGTAAGTGGTCAACAATCAAACGAAAAAAAGGTGCTCTTGATCAGAAGAGAGGAAAAATATTCTCTTCCGTTGGTAGAGAAATAACAATATCTGCAAGACTCCTTGGTGGAGATATAGAAGCAAATGCTAGGTTAAGACAAGCAGTCAAAAAAGCAAAGTCAATAAATATGCCCAGTGCAAATATTGAAAAAGCTATTAAAAAAGGTACGGGAGATCTAGATAATGTTACTTATGAAGAAGCTTCATATGAAGGGTATGGTCCAAATGGTATTGCTATTTTTATAGATACTATCACGGATAATAAAAATAGAACGGTTGCAGATGTAAGGCACGTATTATCAAAGTTTGGAGGTTCTCTTGGTCAGTCAGGAAGTGTCGCTTGGAATTTTGATAGAATGGGTATTATCTTGATTGAAGAATCAGTTGTAGATGAAGATAAATTATTTAATCTTTCTATTGAGAATGATGCTAAGGATTTTAAAAGAGAAAATGGATATTATAAGTTATTTTTTGATCACAATATTCTCTATGATAAGATTGAGTTAATTGAAAAAATACCAATAGAGATTGATTCTTCATTCATTGCACTGATACCAAAAGATTTTATTAAGGTTTCAAAAGACGAAGGCGAAAAGGTCGAAAAGTTAATTGATGCTTTAGACGATTTAGACGATATTCAGGATGTTTACTCAAACTATGAAATTGAGGAATTATCATGATTATAATGGGTTTTGATCCTGGGTTAACCAATACGGGATATGCTGTGCTTGAAAAAAAAGCAAATAATATTACCTTAATTGAGTCAGGCCTAATCAAACCTAAAAAAGGAAAAGAGCTTTCAGCGCGGTTATTTACTATTTTCTCAGAAACTACTAAGTTAATTGAGAGTTTTAGTCCTAATTTGATAGTTATTGAGAATGTGTTTTATGGTAAAAATGTACAGTCTGCCATAAAATTAGGGCAAGCAAAAGCATCAATAATGCTTTCAGCAGAGAAATTCGATGTTGATTTGGTTGATTATTCTCCTAGAGAAATTAAACAATCAATTGTAGGAAATGGATCAGCATCAAAAGAGCAAGTTGCTTTTATGGTAAAAAAGATTTTTAAACTAAATGACCAGGCTTTCCAAAGCACTGATGTTTCAGATGCTATTGCTGTAGCTTGGTGTGGAGCTAATAGGAAAATAAAATGATTGATTCAATTACAGGTATTATCCAAAGAAAAGAACCTACAAACCTTTTCATTGATATGAATGGTCTTGTTTTTAATATATCTATCTGTCTTAAAGATTATGAAGAACTTCCTGATTCGAATCAAGAAATTACTATACTCACCTATTTAAATGTACGAGAAGATTTGATGGAGCTTTATGGTTTCTTAGAGCATGATAGAAGAAATTTATTTATCCAACTGATAGGAGTTTCAGGGATTGGACCAAGAACAGCTATTAACTTACTTTCAAATATTTCTGTTGCACATTTCAAGGAAAATATTGTTGCTGAAGATGTAAAATCTTTAAGCTTAATTCCGGGTATTGGTCCCAAGACTGCAAAAAGGATTATTCTTGACATAAGAGAGAAAATAACAAAAGATAAAGCAACTACAGAAGATTTAGATGTTTCAAAGATTAACTTTACATACGATGATATTTATACTGCACTTTCTTCTTTGGGGTACAGAAAGAATCAAATTGATAAGGCAATCAAGCAGTTAACAAAAGAAGATAGCTTTGAAGGCAATATTGAAGATGTCATTAAAAGAGTGTTAAGTATAATTCGATGAGCGATTTTCTCAGAACAACATTATACGACTGTCATGATAATTTGAAAGCAAAGCTGGTTCCTTTTGCAGGGTTTTTAATGCCCCTACAATATACCGGAATCATCGATGAGCATAAACATGTTAGATCAAAGGTTGGTTTGTTTGATGTAAGTCATATGGGTGAATTCATTGTAAGCGGAGAAAATGCTAAAGAATTCTTACAGAAGGTTACTATTAATGATATCAATGCTTTGAAGCCTGGAAAAGCGCAATATACTGCGTTATGCAATGAAAATGGTGGCATACTTGATGATTTCTTAATCTATCATTTATCGGACCATTATATGCTAGTAATTAATGCATCTAATATTGATAAAATTTTTAGTTGGCTTCAACAACATTTATTCGAGGGAGTGACATTGAAGGATATATCAAAGGATACGGGTCTATTAGCAATACAAGGTCCCATGTCTAGAGATGTATTACAGAATTTTTATCCAAATATTGATTCATTAAAATATTATGAAACATTAATGCCAGATGCTGATGGAACAATTGTTGCACGAACGGGGTATTCAGGTGAATTGGGTTTTGAGATATATGTATCAAATAATAAAATTATTGATCTATGGAATCAATTATTATGTGCGTCAGGTGACATACGACCTGTTGGTTTGGGATGTAGAGATTCTCTGAGGCTAGAAATGGGATATTGTCTATATGGCCATGAACTAAATGAATCAATTAATCCTATTGAAGCAGGTCTATCTTGGATTACAAAGATAGATACAGGATTCATTGGATCGGAATCTCTTGCAAGTATTAGTATAGAAAAAAAATTAGTTCCATTAATGTTGAATGATAGAGCAATTCCTAGAGCAGAATATAAAATTTTTGATGACAATGATAATGAAATTGGATTCATCACAAGCGGAGCGATGTCTCCTAGTTTACAATTGGGTATTGCTTTAGCTTATATAGACTTACCTTATGCAAAAGACTTAAATTCTTTTAATATTAAGATTCGGAATAATACATTTGCTATGGATAAAACAAAACTTCCATTTTACAAAGATGGAACATATTTAGAATAATGGATAAGAGAAGAATACAGATTATTGGATGGTTGCTAGGTTTTTGCTCTCTATTGATTTTAGGATCAATGATTGGTTATGATGCTTCTGAAGAACCTTCTCTAGTGTCTAGCTCCATTAATAACCCTTTTAATATTGTAGGAGTTTATGTCGGATATTACTTAATAAAGTTAGGTTTTGGATATGCAGCATATATGATACCTATCATTGGATTAACTGCCTCTTTTTATCTGATATCACATTTTAGTTTTATGCTATCAAGACTTATAAGTTACCAATTAATATTTCTTCTCTACTTATCAATCACGCTGGGACTATTTCAAAACTACACTCTATTTTCATCTGATATTAGCTATGAATATTCAGGTTTATTAGGCGGTCTAGCACTCAGCCTATTGCATGATTGGATTGGATTAGCTGGAACTATAAGCTTTTTAAGTATCTTATGGATACTGCTTTTTGTAGGATTCTTTAATTTAGATCTTTATAAGGTTTTTCAATCTATAACATCATTCATTGAATCTAAAATTGATTCATTAAAAAATATTGAGTGGAGAACTAACTCAAAAGAAAAAGAGCAAGTAGAGATAGTAGAGGATAAAAAGATTATTGACGATGAATCTTTTCTTGATAATATAAGCAAACAAGATTCAGAAGAAGATATATCGACTAATATTGCAGAAGAAATTCCTGAAGAATCAATAATCTCTGAAGAAGTTAATGAAGAAGATATTGATATAGTAGATTCAGATTCTGAGATGTCAATTGAAAAGGGTGTTATTGAAAAAGAAGTAGATATTGACCAGAAAAGATCAAATTCTATTATTAGAAAAGATTGGAAATTTCCATCTACAGATTTACTAGAGCTTGTTTCAGATCAATCAGAGGAATTAAGTAGTAATTACCTTAAAGATAGAGCTGAATTCTTACGTAATTCTATTTCAACTTTTGGAGTAGAAGGACAAACAGGTTCAATCAAAACAGGTCCAATTATTACATTGTTTGAAATAGAGCCAGCAGAAGGCGTTAGAGTAAATAAGTTTGTTCAGCTTTCAGATGATATTGCAAGAGTAATGGAAGCAGATAGAGTAAGAGTTCTAGCTCCTATACCTGGAACATCACTTGTCGGAGTCGAAATTCCAAATGATAATCCTCAAACAATTTATTTGAAATCTGTCATTAATTCTGAGAAATATTTACAATCAAATGCAAAGCTAAAACTAGCTATTGGTAAAGGTATTCTTGGAGATATTTCTATTCTAGATTTAGTAGAAATGCCACACCTTTTAATTGCTGGAACAACCGGATCAGGGAAGTCTGTTTCTTTAAATACTATTATCGTTAGTCTTCTTTATCAGCTAAAACCAGATGAAGTAAAATTTGTAATTATTGATCCTAAAAAAGTAGAAATGTCTCTATATAAAGGTCTTGAAGATCATTATTTATTGAAATTTGATGGGATTGATGAGTCGATTATTACAAAGAAAGATAATGCGATTCTCGCTTTAAGATCTCTCGAAAAAGAAATGGATGCAAGGTATGATTTGCTTGCTGAATCTGGTAAAAGAAATATCTCTGAATATAATAGTATGATGAAAAAGTCTAAAAAAGATCTTATGCCATATATTATTCTTATGGTTGATGAACTTGCTGATTTAATGATGTATAGCCCTAGAGATGTTGAGGCTCCTATTGCTAGGTTAGCTCAGTTAGCAAGAGCGGTTGGTATTCATTTAATTATTGCTACACAAAGACCTTCTGTTGATGTTATTACAGGTGTTATTAAAGCAAACTTTCCTGCTAGAATAGCATTCCAAGTAGCTACAAAAATTGATTCTAGAACAATTTTAGATGTTAATGGCGCAGATAAATTAATTGGAAAAGGAGATATGCTTTATCAGAAACCAGGATCTTCATCTCCTGTAAGAATGCATGGCGCTTTCGTAACCTTAAAAGAAATAGAAAATCTGGTTGAATATATATCAAAGCAACCAAAACCAAATGAAATTATTCTTGAGACTATTCGAGATAATACAAGCACTTTGAATGGCAATGAAGATGGTATTGAGGATGAGCTTCTTGAAAAGGCAATTGAAATTGTTGTAGTAAGCAAACAAGGATCCATTTCGTTATTACAAAGAAGGTTATCTGTGGGTTATTCTAGAGCTGCAAGGTTGATAGATGAGATGGAAAGATTAAAGATTGTAGGACCTTTCACCGGTAGTAAGGCACGTGAAGTTCTTGTAGATGAATCTTATCTAGAAACAATCAAAGATGATCAAGAAATATAGCTTAATTCTCTTAATTAGCGTCTCCTTTACGCAAAATATAATCGAAAAAGATATCGCTCTATTTATCGATAGTATCAATAATAGAACTTTAGATTTAGTTATTGAAAAAGATAATGTTGATAGCGATGCAAAATTATCTGTTCTAAATGAAAATATTTATTTTGACACATCAAGTGAAGACGGAACAATTGCTATCATAGATAGTGTAAGTATTGTAACATACGACTTTAATAATGAAGTAATAATAATGGAAACTGTAGATAATACATTTTTAGATATCTTTAATAGCAATAATCTATCAAAATACAAAGTAGTGCAAGAAAGTATCCAATATGGAATATGCAGTATTGATTATGAATTGGAATCTCTATTAACATCCGTTGAATTTGATATAAATTTAAAAGAGATTATATCGATTGAGGTAAGAGACGGTGATGTCGTTTTATTTAAATCTCGCATAAAAGATATCTCTGGGTTTAATAACTCTATTGAAGGTAATAATTTTGATGATTGGAAAGTATTAGATTGGAGAGAAGTTAAGTAATATGTTTGATGCAATATTTCTAGATAGAGATGGAACAATTAGCCATGATCCTTATGGCTATATTAATAGTCTTTCTGACTATAAGTTTTTTGACTACACATTTGAGGCTTTAGAGATATTAAATAAGCACACTGATAAATTTGTCATTGTTACCAATCAGTCAGGATTGTCTTCAGGCAAGATTGATATAGAAAATCTAGAAGAGATAAATCGTTTTATTTATCAAGAATTTAAGAAAAGAGACTTGCCTTTGAAAAAAATATACTTTGCTGAAGATTATGATGGAAGCTATCACTCAATGAGAAAGCCTGGAATTGGAATGTTTGCAAAAGCCAAAGAAGAATTTGATATTGATTTATCAAAAAGTTTAATGATTGGCGACTCTGTAGTTGATATGCAAGTAGGAGATAGGCTTGATATGAAAACTATTTTCTTATTAACTGGTTTTGGAAAAGAATATCTAAACGAAGTAGAAGAAAAATGTAGTCCTAATTTCATAGCAAAAGATTTATTACATGCAGCAAGGGAGGTTACATCAATATAGGAGTTATATATGGAGGAAATTCAGAAGAAAGTGAAGTTTCTATAAAATCTGGAAAGGCTATATCTAGTGCGTGCAATAAGATAGGTCATCATATCTCTGAATTTCATATATCAGAAAATAGCATTGATAGCATTCTTCCTTCGCTTAAAGAGTTAGATTTTACTTTTTTAGCATTGCATGGAGTTTTTGGAGAAGATGGGTCTATTCAAGAGATATTGGATAAAAATAATATCATATATAATGGCTCTCAATCATCTTCATCTAAGAATTGTTTTGATAAAAATTTTACGAAAGAAATTGCCCAAGACAATGATATTTCAACACCTAGTTTCACTATTATAAACGGAGAAAGTTCTAATATCGATTCTTTTAAGTTCAGTAAGTGCGTTATTAAGCCAAACAAACAAGGAAGTTCAGTTGGATTTTCTATTATAAATGATAGCAAGGAAATTGAAGATGCATTACAATCTGCTCTTGAACATGATAGTCATGCTCTCATAGAAGATTATATTGAAGGTCGTGAGATTACCGTTTCTATATTAGGTAATCAGGTACTTCCTGTAATAGATATACAGCCAAATCATGGCATATACGACTATAGAGCAAAATATACAAAAGGAGAAACACGGTATATTTGTCCTGCACAAATTGATAGTTCTTTATCAATAGAAATCCAAAACGCTGCACTGGAAGTTCATCAATTATTAGATTGCAAAGTATACTCAAGAGTGGATTTTCGACTAGATAAAAACAATAAATTTTGGCTATTAGAAATAAATACACTTCCAGGCATGACAGAAACAAGCCTATTTCCAATGGCAGCAAAAGCTAGCGGATTATCTTTTGAAGATTTAATTGATAAAATTATTAAATTGTCTTTAGAAAAATGAAACTACAATTTTATAATTCAATTACATCTGAAAAAGAGGAGTTTAAACCAATATCAGACAATGAAGTATTGGTTTATGGTTGCGGTCCAACAGTTTATAATGCTCCACACATAGGAAATTTTAGAACATTCGTTTTTTATGACTTGCTCAATAGAGTTCTTATGCAAAATGGATATACTGTAAGGAATGTTATTAATATCACCGATATAGATGACAAGATTATCGATAGAATTAATAATGAAGATGTTACGTTTGATGATTTGACCAAAAAATATGAACGCCTTTTCTTAGATCAGTCAGCATCGCTTAATATTTTACCTTCTACTATCAATCCTAGAGCATCAGAATACATATCAGATATGATTGACTTTATTAAATCTTTAATAGATCAAGGTGCTGCCTACGAGGTAAATGGCAATGTATTTTTTGACACAAAATCATATAACAAGTATGGAAAATTTGTCAATGTTAACGATGAAAATTTATCGAAAGAAGATGATGGCCTGGGAAAGAAGCATCCCAATGATTTTTCATTATGGAAAGCATGGAAAGAATCTGACGGTGAAATTACATGGAAATCAGATTGGGGTAATGGTAGGCCTGCATGGCATACAGAATGTGCTGTATTAGGTACACAATTATTAGGAAAATCTATAGATATTCACTGTGGTGGGATTGATTTAAAATTTCCGCATCATGAAAATGAATCAGCTCAAGTAGAAGCATTGCTAGATAATCAATTTGCAAACTACTGGCTTCATGCAGAACATCTAATTTTTGATAGTGAAAAAATGAGTAAATCTTTAGGAAATACATTAGATATTTCCGATTTATTGGAACAATGTTCTCCGGAGACACTGAGATTATTTTTATTGTCATCTCATTATCGATCAAAAGTATCATTTTCAGATAAAAAATTAGACGATTCATCAAAAATGATAGATAAGATCAATAGATTTAGGAATAATTTTGATTTAGATGCTATTGATACTGAAGGTAGAGAATATAGCAATTCTCATTTAGCTTTTTTAGATGCTTTAAACGATGATTTGAATACTCCAGAAGCTCTTGGTGTATTTTTTGATTTTATTAACAAGATGAATAAAAACATAGATAATGAGTTAATGACGGAAGATTTAAAGGCGGAATCAAAAATATTTATCAATTTATTCAATGCAATTTTTAATACTATTAATATATCTTTATCTGACAAAGATAATATACCTGGAAATATACAAAATCTTGCCTCTTTAAGAGAAGAGATGAGAGATAATTCTGACTGGAATGAAGCAGATAATCTAAGAGAAAAGATCGAAAAATTAGGGTGGATTATTGAAGATACAAAAGATGGTCAGAAGCTCCTCAAAAAGAAATAATTTGTTTTCCTGCTAATTCTTCTTATATTTCGTCGCTTTTACCTACGCGTGCGTGTATAGGTGTATATAAAATTGCATTGCCGGTGTAGCTCAGTTGGTAGAGCAAGTGATTTGTAATCACTAGGTCGGGGGTTCAAGTCCTCTCGCCGGCTCAGTTTTTTAGGTAGAAGTGAGTTATTTGAAAATTTTTTGTCCTACTATCAGGTAGTATTGAGTATTAGGATTTCGGGCAAATGGCCGAGTGGTTAAAGGCAGCAGACTGTAAATCTGCCGACGTAAGTCTACGGAGGTTCGAATCCTTCTTTGCCCACAAGGTTTTGCGAGTGTAGCTCAGCTGGTAGAGCATCAGCCTTCCAAGCTGAGGGTCGCGCGTTCGAATCGCGTCACTCGCTCAAGAATTATTGCCTGCGTAGCTCAGTAGGTAGAGCACTTCGTTGGTAACGAAGAGGTCACCGGTTCAATCCCGGTCGTAGGCTCACAAAAAATTGAAAATTTGTATTTTATAAAAATAAAGGAGATAAGAAGATGGCTAAAGAAGTATTTAAAAGAGATAAGCCTCACTGTAATGTCGGTACAATTGGTCACGTTGACCATGGAAAGACTACGTTAACTGCAGCTATTACGCAAACTCAAGCGAATTTGGGATTAGCTGAACTACGTTCTTTTGATACGATTGATAATGCACCTGAGGAAAGAGAAAGAGGAATTACAATCCAAACTGCTCACGTAGAGTATGAGACTGCAAATCGTCACTATGCTCACGTTGATTGTCCTGGTCACGCCGATTATATTAAGAATATGATTACTGGCGCTGCACAAATGGACGGTGGTATTCTTGTTGTGAGTGCTGCAGATGGACCTATGCCTCAAACTCGTGAGCACGTTCTTTTAGCTCGTCAGGTTAATGTTCCAAGTCTAGTGGTTTTCATGAACAAATGTGACCAAGTAGATGATCCGGAACTTCTTGAGCTAGTAGAAATGGAGCTTAGAGATCTATTAACTGAATACAAGTTTGATGGAGATAATGTTCCAATCATTAAAGGAAGTGCTTTAAAGGCTCTTGAAAATCCTACAGATGCTGAAGCAACAAAATGTATTACTGAACTAATGGACGCTTGTGACTCATATATTCCTCAACCAAAAAGAGCGCTTGATAAACCGTTCTTGATGCCTGTTGAAGATGTATTTAGTATTACAGGTAGAGGAACTGTTGGAACAGGTAGAATTGAATCAGGTAAGATTAAAGTCGGTGACGAAGTTGAGCTTATTGGTATGGGTTCTGATATGACTACTACTATTACAGGAGTAGAAATGTTTCAAAAAACACTTGATGAAGGAGAAGCAGGAGATAATGCTGGTCTTCTAATGAGAGGTATTGAGAAAGATGACTTAAAAAGAGGTATGGTTGCAGCTGCTAAAGGTTCAATCACTCCTCACACTAAGTTCAAAGCAAATGTATATGTTTTGAAAAAAGAAGAAGGTGGCAGACATACTCCATTCTTTAACAATTACAGACCTCAGTTCTATTTTAGAACTACAGATGTAACTGGAGTAGTTACATTACCTGAAGGAACTGAAATGGTTATGCCTGGAGATAATGTTGAAATGTCAGTTGAATTAATTACACCGATTGCTATGAATCAAGAGCTAAGGTTTGCTATTAGAGAGGGTGGACATACAGTAGGGGCTGGCGTCGTTACTGCTATTGAAAGCTAAACTGTGGCAGGCAATAGTAAAAGAGCAATTGTAAGACTTGAGAGTTCTGCAGGGACAGGGTATCGCTATACTGTTACTAAAAATAAGAGTAAGCATCCCGACAAACTTGAATATAAAAAGTTTGACCCTGTAGCTCGAAAGCATGTTCTTTTTAAAGAAATAAAATAAGATAGCAAATAGGTGAGTAGCTCAATTGGTAGAGCATCGGTCTCCAAAACCGGGGGTTGCGGGTTCAATTCCTGCCTCACCTGCAAAAAGGGAAAAGTATGTTGAAAGCGGTAAAAGATTTTTTAAATCAAGTATACCTAGAAATGAATAAAGTTTCTTGGCCAAGCTACTCTGAATTGAGAGGATCAACTTATCTGATTATTATTTTTTTCTTAGTGTTTGCATTATTTTTATTTGGAATTGATTGGGTAATTCAACGATTGGTAAGAGTGGTATTATGAATTGGTATAGTTTAAGAGTGATGTCAGGTAAAGAGGAAAAAATTAAAGATAGCATTTTCCGTGAACTTGCATATGAGAAAGAGATAGCAGAAAACGTTGAAGATATCTTAATACCAACTGAAAATGTAGTAGATATTAAAAATGGGAAAAAACAGGTAAAGAAAAAAGTATTCTTTCCTGGATATATTCTCTTAAAAATGGAAATGAATAACGAAACAAAATTTTTTATTGAAGGAATCAATGGTGTAATGAGCTTTGTTGGACCTAAGGGTAATCCACAGTCATTAAATGATGCTGAGATTAAAAGAATCGTTGGTTCTTTTGATCCGGACGATGATTCAGTAGATGAGATTGAAGAAATACCATTTAAAGTTGGGGATTCTGTCAAGGTTACTGATGGGCCTTTCAAAGATTTCAATGGTCTTATTCAAGAGATTAATGATAAAAACAGAATTAAAGTTAATGTCAATATTTTTGGTCGTCCAACACCTATTGAGTTAAACTTTAACCAAATATTAATAGAGAATTAAAAAAATGGCAGAAAAAGAAAAAACAGGACTTATTAAATTACAAATTCCAGCTGGGCAAGCAAATCCTGCCCCGCCTGTAGGACCTGCTTTAGGTCAACATGGTGTGAATATTATGGATTTTTGTAATGCTTTTAATGAGGCTACAAAAGAATTACAGGGAATGTTAACTCCTGTGATTATAACAGTTTATAAAGATAGATCTTTTACTTTTGAAACAAAATCTCCACCAGCATCTACTTTGATTATGAAAGAATTGAATATGAAAAAAGGGTCTCAAGAGCCAAATAAGGATAAAGTGGGATCAATAACTATTGCGCAATGTAAAAAAATTGCTGAAATGAAAATGAAAGATTTAAATGCTCATACATTAGATCATGCAGCTGAGATGATTGCTGGGACTGCTGTTAGTATGGGGCTTGAGGTGGATAGATGAAAACTACAAAATTTTCAAAATTGGTTTTAGATAAAATAGATAATTCTAAGTTTTATGATATAGAGGAAGCAATGTCTTTGTTGATGGAATTCAGAAGACCAGCTTTTGCTGAGTCTGTTGATGTTGCATTCAATCTAGGAGTTGATCCTAGACATGCAGAAGAAAATATTAGATTAAGCTTAGTTTTGCCTCATGGAGTCGGAAAAGATGTTTCAGTTTTAGCTATAGTTAATTCTGAGAAGGAAGCAGAAGCAAAAGAGGCAGGAGCAGACTTTGTAGGAAGCGAAGAATATCTTGAGAAGATCAAATCAGGATGGACTGATGTTGACAAAATAGTAGTTACTCCAGATTTAATGGGAAAACTAGGTAAGTTAGGTAAAGTCTTAGGTCCTAAAGGGTTGATGCCAAATCCTAAATCTGGTACAGTAACAAACGATATTTCCAAAGCAATTAAAGAATTAAAAGCAGGCAAGTTAGATGCGAGAGTTGAGAAAAATGGTATTTTACAATCTTCAATTGGTAAAACATCGTTTTCAGAAGAGGAATTGAAAGAAAACTTTGAAACTCTTCACTCTGCATTGATGTCTGCAAAACCTAATTCATTTAAAGGTAAATATTTGAATTCAATTAGTATATCTTCGACATTAGGTCCAGGAATCAAGATAGGAACTGAATAATTATGCCAAGCATTAAGAATATAGATAAAGTTAAAGACTTGAGCGATAAGCTAGGTAAGGCCAAGGCAGTATATTTTACTGATTATTTAGGTCTAGATGTGGTTAGTATCACTCAATTGAGAAAAGAATTTGTGATGAAAGATGTAGAATTCACAATAGCAAAAAATACCTTAATTAAATTAGCTGCAAAAGAAGCAGGTATGTTAGGTGTTGATGATTTTCTAAAAGGGCCAACAGCAATGGCTGTTAGTTATGAAGATCCTACTAATCCAGCACAAGTAATTAAGAATTTTTTAAAAGATTTTGATAAGCCTTCAGTGAAAGGTATGATTTTAGATGGAGAAATATTCGACGCAAATGAGTTTGACAGAATAGCTAATCTACCATCAAAAGATCAGCTTTTATCTAAATTGGTTGGAATGTTAAATTCCCCAATGTCAAAACTGAGCAGTACTTTAGGAAGTCCTGTTTCTGGCTTATTAGGAGCACTTGAACAATTAAACTCAAAGAAAGAAGGGTAGTTAAAATGAGCACTAAAAGAGAAGATGTGTTAAAGTATCTTGAAGAAGCAAATATGATTGAAATATCTGAGCTTGTAAAAGATATCGAAGATAAATTTGGCGTAACAGCTGCTGTACCTGTTGCTGCAGTCGCAGGAGCGGCTGGTGGTGGAGATGCTGCTGCAGATGCTGCTGAAAAAAGTGATTTTAATGTAGTCTTAACGGCTGCTGGACAATCAAAAATCGCTGTGATTAAAGTTGTTAGAGAAATTTCTGGTTTAGGACTTAAAGAAGCTAAAGAATTGGTTGATTCTGCTCCTAAGGCTCTTAAAGAAGGCGTTGCTAAAGATGAGGCAGAAGGTTTAAAGTCTCAACTTGAGGAAGCCGGAGCTACAGTAGAATTACAATAATATAAACAAATATATTAATTAACCAATTTTTTGGAGGAATAGGTACTTTGAACTTAGATAAGTTGAATAACAGACATAATTTTGAAAAAATAAAAACAGCCGTAAAACTACCAAATCTTCTCGATTTACAGGTAGGTTCTTTTCATGATTTTTTACAGGAAGATGTTAAACCAAAAGACAGAGTAATGTTTGGTTTACATGAAGCTTTTTCTTCAATTTTTCCATTACAAGATAATCATGAGAACTACATACTTGAATATAAAAGCTATACGATTGGAAAACCTAGATATACTCCAAGAGAATGTGCGGATCGTGGTATTACTTATAATGTGCCTCTTAGCGTAAAATTACGCTTAAAGATTACCGATGAAAAAGATAAAAAGAAGTTTTCTCAAATCATAGATCAAGATGTTTATTTTGGTAATATGCCATATATGACCGATAAAGGTACTTTTATCATTAATGGAGCTGAAAGAACTGTCGTAACTCAACTACAGCGATCTCCTGGTGCTTTCTTTGATCAAAAATTCCATCCAAATGGTGCGAAGCTTTTTAATGCTAGGATTATACCGATTAGAGGTTCTTGGATAGATTTCACAACAGATATTAATGATGTCTTGTTTACTATTATTGATAGAAAGAGAAAGTTTCCAGCAACTTTGCTATTAAGATCTTTAGGATTTAGTTCTGACGAAGATATCTATAATGCATTTGATCTAGTTCTTGAAATGGACCCTTCTAAAATAAAGCAAGATAATCTAACTGACTATGTTACTGTTGAAGATACTATAGATATGGAGACAGGTGAATTAGTAGTTGAGGCAGGAAAAGAGTTAAATGAAACTATTGTCAGTGCTTTAAAAAATAATAAGACAAAAACTGTTAAGCTTATAGATGTAAGAAATAATATCGATAGTATGATGATTTATAATACTGTCAAAAAAGATCCTACCAAATCTACAGAAGAAGCGTTGCTAAAAGTTTACTATTTGCTAAGAGGTAGCGAAGCTCCTAGCGCTGAATCTGCTCAGAAATTTATCGATAGAATGTTTTTCTCTCCTAAAAAATATGATTTGGGTCAAGTAGGAAGATATCGCCTAGATAAGCAGTTTAACCTAAACAACAAAGGAAGCGATTCTGTCTTAACTCATGACGATTTCCTTATCACTGTTCAATATTTAATATTAATGAGAAAAGGATTAAAATCCCCCGATGACATTGATCATTTAGGGAATAGAAGAGTAAGAACAGTTGGAGAGCAGCTCAAAGTACAGTTTAATTCTGCTTTAGCTAGAATGGTAAGAACTGTATATGAGAGAATGAACCTAAGAGAATCTGAAACAATTACACCTCAAGATTTAATTAATTCTAGATTAGTAACGACTGTGATTAATACGTTTTTTGGAACCAGTCAATTATCTCAGTTTGGGGATCAAACAAATCCGCTAGCAGAAATTACTCATAAGAGAAGAATTTCCTCTCTTGGGCCTGGAGGTCTTTCGAGAGAAAGAGCAGGTTTTGAAGTTCGAGATGTTCACTATACTCATTATGGAAGACTATGTCCAATTGAAACTCCTGAAGGTCCGAACATTGGTTTGATATCATCTCTTGCTTTAATGGCAAAAATTAATAGACATGGATTTATTGAAGCACCTTATAGAGTGGTAGATAGTCAAGTAGTAAAAGATGAATTTCTTTATCTTTCAGCTGATGACGAAGATAGAACAAACATTGCGCAATCAGGTTTAAGTACTGATAGTAAAAATAAGATAAGCGACTCAAAAGTTAGAGTGAGATCTAAGGGAGATTTCCCTATTGTAGATCCAGAAAATGTGCAATATACAGATATTGTACCAAACCAAATTCTGAGTGTTGCAGCTGCTTTAATTCCATTTGTTGAGCATGATGATGCTAATAGAGCATTGATGGGTTCAAATATGCAACGTCAATCTGTGCCATTAATGAAAACGGAATCACCTATTGTAGCTACCGGAATGGAGAGGAAGGTTGCAAGAGATTCTAAATCTGTAATTATTTCACCTGTTTCAGGTACAGTTGTGCATGTTGATTCAAATAAAGTTGTGATTAAAGATAGTAGCCATCCTGATAGCACATTGCTAAAAAAAGATGCAAATCTCTTTACTATAGATTTAATTAAATATGCTCGATCTAACCAGAACACATGTTACAATCAAAAAGTAATCGTTACAGAGGGTGATAAAGTAAAGAAAGGTCAAGTCATTGCTGATGGAGCTTCAACAGATAAAGGTGAGTTAGCTTTAGGTAAGAATGTATTAGTAGCTCTAATGCCTTGGAATGGATATAATTTTGAGGATGCTATTGTTATAAATGAGAGACTTGTAAGAGATGATGTGTTTACATCTATTCACGTAAACGAAATTGAGCTAGAAGTTAGAGATACAAAAAGAGGAGAAGAAGAATTAACTCCTGAGATTCCTAACGTAAGCGAAGACGCAACATCGCAGCTAGATGAAGATGGTCTTATTCGAGTGGGAGCTATTGTAGAAGAAGATGATATATTAATTGGTAAGGTGACGCCTAAAGGTGAAACAGATCCTTCTCCAGAAGAAAAGCTTCTTAGAGCAATTTTCGGAGAAAAGGCAGGAGATGTAAAAGATGCTTCTAAAAAAGCTGAACCTGGTGTAAAAGGTGTAGTCATTAAGACTGATCTTTATGAAAAAACCTCTAAGCAGTCTAGAGCAGAAGTAAATGAACAGATTAAAGCATTGCAAAAGAGCAAGAGAGATGATGAAAGGTCTTTAAGATCTAGCAGAGATGAGCTTCTTAAATCTATCCTTGACAATAAAACGACTCTCGGAATAAGAGCTTCTAGAGATGGAAAGGTCCTTGTGAAGAAAGGAAGTAAGCTAACATCAAAGAAATTAGATAGCTTCAATTTTCAACTATTCTCTACTGAAGATCCATGGATTTCAGGTGAAAAAACTTGGGAAAAAATACTAAACATTCTTAATTCCTTTGATCAAAATCTTGTTGATCTTGATACAAAATTAGAATCAAATATTTTTAAACTTAAAGAGGGCGATCAGCTTCAGCCAGGCATTTTAAAATTAGCTAAAGTATATGTGGCTAATAAAAGAAAGGTATCGATTGGTGATAAGATGGCTGGAAGACATGGTAATAAAGGTGTTATTGCTACAGTAGTTCCTGAGGAAAATATGCCTTATTTAGAAGATGGTACTCCAGTAGATATCTGTCTAAATCCTATGGGTGTTCCTTCTAGAATGAACTTAGGCCAACTATATGAAACTATGTTAGGGTGGGCTGGAAAAATACTTGATGAGAAGTATGAAACTCCAGTTTTTAATGGTGCGACACCTGAAGAGGTAGCAGCAAAAATGAAAGAAGCCCAATTGCCAGATACAGGTAAAGTTACATTATATGATGGTTTAACAGGAGAAAAGATTGATAATCCGGTATTAGTAGGTTACATGTATATAATGAAATTATTCCATATGGTTGATGACAAAATGCATGCTAGATCAACTGGTCCATACTCACTAGTGACTCAACAGCCTTTAGGTGGTAAAGCACAATTTGGCGGACAGCGATTTGGTGAGATGGAAGTTTGGGCACTTCAAGCATATGGTGCTGCTCATATTTTAAGAGAGATTTTAACAATCAAGTCAGATGATATTGAAGGTAGATCAAAGGTCTACAGTGCGCTTGTTAAAGGAGAAGATTTACCTGATCCAACAACTCCAGAAGCTTTCAATGTATTTATGAAAGAGATTCAAGGTCTTGGATTAGACATAACTTTAGATTAAAGGAAAGAAAATAAATGTACAAAGCAAATAACAGTATTTCACTTAAATTGGCTTCACCAGAAAAGATTCTTGAAGGATCGTTTGGTGAAGTTTTAAAACCTGAAACGATTAATTATCGCTCTTATAAGCCAGAAAAAGACGGACTATTTTGCGAAAAAATCTTTGGTCCAGTAAAAGATTTTGAATGCCATTGCGGTAAGTATAAAGGTATTAGATATAGAGGTATTATATGTGATAGATGTGGAGTAGAAGTTACTACAAAGAAGGTGCGTAGAAATAGAATGGGCCATATTACTTTAGCAGTACCAGTTGTACATATTTGGTTTCTTAAGTCAATACCTAGTAAGCTAAGTTATATCTTAGGTAAAAGCGCAAAACAGTTAGAAAGTGTAATATATTATGAAAATTATTTAGTAATCAATCCAGGAAAAAGCGGTCATAATCGTTTTGACTTGCTTGCAGAGGAAGATTATATAAAAGCAGAGACCGAATTTGGCTATGAAGCTTCTTCGCAAGAAGAAAGAGAAGAAGAATCTCACTTCTATGCAGCTATGGGTGGAGAGGCTATCAAAGACGGATTAGCTGAAATGGATTTACTAGAGCTTAAAAAAGAGCTAGAACTGATTAGCACGACAACAAAGTCGAAACAAAAGAAAGAAGATGCATTAAAAAGATTAAAAGTAGTGAAAGATTTTGCTAGAGATAGAAACAATAAACCTGAATGGATGATTGTTTCAATTTTACCTGTTATGCCTCCAGAATTAAGACCTCTAGTTCCGCTAGAAGGTGGAAGGTTCGCAGCTAGCGATCTAAATGATCTTTATAGAAGAATTATTATTAGAAATAATCGTTTAAAACAGTTGATGGATATTCAAGCTCCTGAAGTTATTCTAAGAAATGAAAAGAGAATGCTCCAAGAATCTGTTGATGCACTTTTTGATAATACAAAAAGAAAAACTGCAATAAGAAGTGGATCGAAAAGACCATTAAAATCTATATCTGATATGTTAAGAGGTAAGCAGGGTAGATTTAGACAAAACTTGCTAGGTAAAAGAGTTGATTATTCAGGTAGATCTGTTATTGTTGTCGGTCCTGAACTAAAAATGACTGAATGTGGAATTCCAAAGAATATGGCATTGGAACTATTTAAGCCTCATTTAATACGAGAATTAATTAGAAGAGATTTAGCTGCGACACCTAGAAGTGCTAAGCTTATGATTGAAAATAAAGAGTCATTTGTATATGAGATCCTAGAAACAGTAGTAAGAGATCATCCTGTATTATTAAATAGAGCACCCACTTTACACAGATTGGGTATTATAGCTTTCCAGCCAATATTAATTGATGGTAAAGCAATTAGAGTGCATCCACTTGTTTGTTCAGCATTTAATGCTGACTTTGATGGTGACCAAATGGCAGTTCATGTACCTTTATCTGTTCCATCTCAATTAGAAGCTAGAGTGTTAATGATGGCCAGTCAAAATGTTTTACATCCTGCAAGTGGAAAACCAATCACATTACCTTCTCAGGATATGATATTAGGTTGTTATTACCTAACAAGAGAAAAAGCGGGACAAAAAGGAGAAGGAAAAACCTTTGGTTCTATTGATGAGGTCAAGATAGCATACGAAAATGACAAGGTTGGATTACATGCTATTGTGAATGTAAGACATAACGGAAATTGGCATAAGAATACAACTGCTGGTCGCGCAATATTTAATTCGATTATTCCAGAAGAGTTAGGTTATTATGATGAAATGATTTCAAAGAAGAAATTAAGTTTTATTATAGGAGAGTCTTTTGTAAAAGCTGGCAATGAAAAAACAGTAAAATTATTAGATGATCTTAAAGATATTGGATTTAAAACAGCAACAAAGAGCGGAATATCTATATCTATAAGTGATATCATTATACCAGATGAAAAACATGCTATCATAGATAAAGCAGAAGAAGAAGTAGATAAAATCCAAGGAAGATTTAATCGACATATTCTTACAGAAGGTGAAAGATACAATAAAGTGATAGATGTATGGACAAAAGCAACGAGCGATATAGCTGGCGAGATGATGAAAGGATTAAAATCTGATGATGAAGGATTTAATTCAGTCTATATGATGGCAGATTCTGGTGCTAGAGGTAGCGGAGACCAAATAAAACAGTTAGCTGGCATGAGAGGGTTGATGGCAAAACCAAGAAAATCTATGATTGGTGGTGGAGAAATTATTGAGAGCCCGATTCAGTCTAACTTTAAAGAAGGTTTATCTATTATGGAATATTTCATATCAACTCATGGAGCTAGAAAAGGTTTAGCTGATACAGCGTTAAAAACAGCAGATGCTGGATATCTAACACGAAGATTGGTTGACGTTGCTCAGGATGTAGTTATATCAGAGTCTGATTGCAAAACAATTAATGGTATTATCGTTTCTGACCTTAAAGAAGGAGAAGAAATTGTTGAATCTTTATCAGAAAGAATTCTTGGCAGAACATCATCTGAGAAAATTATTATTGATGGAGAATCGATCGTTAAAGCAGGTGAAGTTTTTGATGAGAAAAAAGCTAATATGATTGTAAATAATAATCTCAATAGTGTAAAAATTAAATCAATTCTTACTTGCGAATCTAGAAGAGGTGTTTGTGCAAAGTGTTATGGTTGGGACTTAACAAGAAGAGAGATCGTGACAATCGGTACAGCAGTAGGTATTATTGCAGCTCAGAGCATTGGAGAACCTGGTACACAGTTGACACTTAGAACTTTTCATATTGGAGGAACAGCGACTAGAATTGTTGAAGAATCTGATATGAAATCGAGAAATGGTGGTATAGCAAAATTTAACGATGAATACCAGAGCGCTAACACTATTGATGAAGATGGTCTAAAGGTAGTAAGATGTTTGACTAGAAATTCTAAATTACACATTACAAACTCAAAGGGTGATTTGCTCGAAGAATACACTGTTCCTTATGGTGCTAACATACATATTCAAGATGGTGAAAAAGTCAAAAAGAAACAAGTTCTATTCTCATGGGATCCATATACAGACCTGATATTAGCTAGACAATCTGGTGTTATTAAAATGAAAGATTTCATTGAAGGGGATACTTATCAAGAAGAAGCAGTAGATGGCGGTAAGAAGCAAAAAGTAGTTACTGAATCAAAAGATAGAAGATTAAGTCCTCAAATTGAAATTTACAGCAATAAAGGAGACATTCTTTCTGGTGGAACTATCTTACCTGTGAAAGCAACATTGGTAGTAAATGATGGTCAAGCAGTGACTCAAGGTCAAACATTAGTGAAGATTCAAAAAGAGGTTGGTAAGAGTCGAGATATTACTGGTGGTCTTCCAAGGGTAGCAGAATTATTTGAAGCAAGAAAACCTGCTAATCCTGCCGTTGTCAGTGAGATTAACGGTACAGTAGAATTCGGTGAGATTAAAAGAGGAGTAAGAAAGGTGTCGGTAATACCTTCCGCTGGTAAAGCTGTTGTTTATAAGATTCCATATGGTAAACATGTCGTTGTTCATGAAGGCGATTTTATTACTGCTGGAACCGCATTATGCGAAGGTGCAATTTCTCCTTCTGATATTTTAACTATTCTTGGTCCAAATGCTGTTAGAGAGTATTTGGTTAATGAAATTCAAGAGGTATACAGATTGCAGGGAGTAGGTATTAATGATAAACATATTGAGGTTATTGTTAACCAGATGATGAAAAAAGTCATTATTAATGATCCAGGAGATACTTCATATCTTCCAGGTGAAAGATTAGATAAAACAACCTTATTCAATGACAATGACTATATGAAAGGTATGGTTGTAGTAGATGAATCTGGAGATTCAAACTTAGAAGTTGGCATAATGATCTCTCAGAACGAGGTAAAAGAACTTAATAAAGAGTTTAAGGATCAAGGTAAGAATCTGGTAAAATTCCATAAGGCAAAATCTGCTACGTTTGAACCAATTTTAATGGGAATCACCCAGTCTTCTCTTAATACTACTAGTTTTATTTCTGCAGCTTCTTTCCAAGAAACAACAAGAGTATTAACAGATGCAGCAACTGCATCAAAGACAGATCATTTGTTAGGACTAAAAGAGAATGTTGCTTTAGGACGATTAATTCCTGCTGGAACAGGATTTCCTGCCTTACAATCTATTCAAATCGAGCAAGAAAATCAGGAAGAAGAATAAATTCTCTCTTCCTGATATTTTTCTAGATATTTGCTAAAAAACACATGCTTTCTACGCGTTCGAGAAAACGTTTGTTTTTTCTCTCTTATAACAATATATTTCGCGGTACTTTTAAATTTATTAAAGGAAAAATAATTTATGCCAACAGTAAACCAGTTGATTAGAAAGAGCAGAAAAAAAATTATTAAAAAGTCTGCTAGTAGAGCGCTTGAGAACAGCCCCCAGAAGAGGGGTGTGTGTACTCGAGTATATACAACTACGCCTAAAAAACCTAATTCTGCGTTAAGAAAAGTAGCTAGAGTTAGATTGACAAATGGTATTGAGGCAAATGCATATATTCCTGGAGAAGGCCACAACTTACAAGAACACTCAATTGTTTTAATAGAGGGTGGTAGAGTAAAAGACCTTCCTGGTGTTCGTTATCATATTGTACGCGGTTCATTAGACACTGCGGGCGTTAATGATAGAAAGACAAGTAGATCACGCTATGGAGCAAAAAAACCTAAAAGTTAAATATGAGAAGAAGAAGACCAGAAAAAAGATCAATTAATCCAGATCCAAAATTTAATGATTTGCAAGTATCAAAATTTATGAACTATCTACTTGTTGGCGGAAAAAAGGGTATTGCTGAAAAAATTCTTTATGACGCTTTCGATATTGTAAAAGAGAAAAGCAGTAAAGATCCAGTCGATGTTTTTAAGAAAGCATTAAATAATGCGGCGCCACATGTTGAGGTGAAATCAAAGAGAATTGGTGGAGCTACTTATCAGGTGCCTATTGAAGTGCCTAATAGAAGACAATTTTACTTAGCAGCTCATTGGATTATTGATAGCGCAAAGAAAAGATCAGGTAGTCCCATGTCAAATCGTTTAGCCGGAGAGCTAATTTCAGCCTCAAACAATGAGGGAAGTGCTATTAAAAAGAAAGAAGACACACATCGTATGGCAGAAGCAAATAAAGCTTTCGCCCACTTTGGGAGAGGAAGATAACCATGTCTACTGATTTAAATATTGTCAGGAATATTGGTATTATGGCTCACGTAGATGCCGGTAAAACTACTCTAACTGAGAGAATGTTATATTATGCTGGTAAAACTCACAAAATTGGTGAGGTACATGATGGAGCTGCTACGATGGACTGGATGGAACAAGAGCAAGAAAGAGGGATTACAATTACTTCAGCTGCTACAACTTTTTACTGGGACAAGAATCGCATCAATTTAATTGACACGCCAGGTCACGTTGATTTTACTATGGAAGTAGAAAGATCATTAAGAGTTCTTGATGGAGCTGTTGCAGTATTCTGTGCTGTTGCTGGAGTAGAACCTCAAAGTGAAACAGTTTGGAGACAAGCAACAAAATACAATGTACCTAGAATTGCTTTTATTAACAAAATGGACAGAACAGGTGCAGACTTTTATAATGCTATTGACACGATGAAGAAGCGTTTAGGCACTAAACCGCTACCTATTGCACTGCCTATTGGTGCAGGAGAGACTTTCAGAGGTATTATAGACTTAACTAATATGAAAGCTATAGAATACAATGAAAGTAGTCAAGGGGCTGAATTTGAATATATTGATATACCGGAAGAATTATCAGCAGATGCAGACAAATGGAGAAATTTCTTAATTGAAGAAGTTGCTAGTTTTGATGATGCTTTAATGGAGAAATATTTAAACGAAGAAGAAATATCTTCTGAAGAAATTAAAGAAGCTCTAAAGAAGGGCTGTTTAGAGAATGCTTTTGTTCCAACTTTATGCGGATCAGCTTTTAAAAATAAAGGAGTACAAAGAGTCTTAGACGCTGTTATTGATTTTTTACCATCTCCTGTAGATGTAGAAAGTATTGAAGGTTCTTCGGTTGATGATCCAGAAGACAAAGTTACTATTAAAAATTCTACAGAAGGTCCATTTACTGCTCTTGCATTTAAAATTGCTACAGATCCTTTCGTTGGTAAACTGACTTATATTAGAGTGTATTCTGGTATACTTAAAAAAGGATCTTTCTGTATCAATTCAAACACCGGAGATAAACAAAGAATCTCAAGAATCTTGCAGATGCATGCGAACAAAAGAGAAGAATTAGAAGAAGCAAAAGCGGGTGAAATTGTAGCAGTTATTGGATTGAAAGATGTTAGAACTGGACATACTTTGTCAGAAAAAGGTGATGTAACATTAGAATCAATGGAGTTTCCAGAACCTGTTGTAGCAGTTTCAATTGAACCTGTATCAAAGAGCGATCAAGACCAATTAGCTAAAGGAATGAATAAATTGAGTGAGGAAGACCCTACTTTCCAAGTAAAAGTCGATAGCGAAACTGGTCAAACAGTGATATCAGGTATGGGAGAAGTTCATCTAGAAATCATTATTGATAGGCTAAAGAGAGAATTTAATGTGAATGCTAATGTTGGAAAGCCTCAGGTCTCATTTAGAGAAGCAATTCAAAAGTCAGTCGAGAAAATTGATGAAAAATTTGTTCGTCAATCTGGAGGTCGTGGTCAATATGGTCATGTTGTCATTAATGTTAAACCAACAGAACAAGGTACTGGCTATAAATTTATAAATAAGATTGTTGGTGGAGTTATTCCGAGAGAATATATTCCTGCAGTAGATGCTGGTATTAAAGAGCAATTACAGAATGGAGTGTTACATGGATATCCTATTCCAGATGTTGAGGTAGAGCTTGTATATGGCTCTTATCACGATGTAGACTCTTCAGAGATTGCTTTTAAAGTAGCTGGTTCACGAGCAATTAAAACTGCTTGTAAACAGGCAAATCCTATCTTAATGGAGCCAATTATGGCTGTAGAAGCAACTACTCCAGATGATTATCTTGGAGATGTAATTGGAGATATCAATTCCAGAAGAGGTAAGGTTGAAAATATGGAACAACAAGGTGCCAATCAGAGCATTAAAGCCGCTGTGCCATTAAGTGAAATGTTTGGTTATGCAACAGACTTAAGATCTCTTTCTCAAGGTAGAGCAAATTTTCATATGGATTTCCAACAGTATGCTAAGGTACCTGCTTCAGTTGAAGAAAAATTAATGAAATCACAGTCACAAGGCGGAGGATAATAATGGCAAAAGATTTAATTAGAATATCATTAAAAGCTTATGACCATAGACTTTTAGACAAATCTGCTGAAAAAATTATTAGAACAGCTAAGTCTACAGGCGCAATTATTTCTGGACCAATTCCTATGCCAACTAAGAGAACAATTTATACAGTACTGAGATCACCGTTTATTGATAAGAAATCGCGTGAACAATTCCAGACAAAAGTACATAAGAGAGTTGTAGATATTGTGAATTCAACTCCTAAAACTGTTGAATCTTTAATGAAGCTAGATTTACCATCTGGTGTAGATATCGAGATTAGAGGATAGCAATGTACGGATTAATAGGTAAAAAAATTAAAATGTCGCAAATCTTTAATGAAGAAGGTCATGTCGTTCCAGTTACTTTAGTTCAAGCTGGTCCATGTGTTGTATCTCAGATTAAGACAACCGATATAGATGGATACAATTCTGTTCAATTAGCTTTTGGTGACAAATCAAAGAGAAACATTAATAAGCCTACAGCAGGACATCTTAAAAAAGCAGACGTTGAAAGCGCTAAAGTTTTAGCTGAATTTCAGTCAATTGATACATTTGAATACAAATTAGGTCAAAAATTTGACGCTTCAATTTTTAATATAGGAGAGATTATTGATGTGAAATCAAAGTCTAAAGGTAAAGGTTTTGCTGGCGTTATTAAAAGACACAATTTTTCGAGACAAGACGCTACTCACGGTAATAAGCATACCGAAAGAGCTCCTGGTTCTATTGGACAGGCATCTTGGCCTTCAAGGGTATTTAAAGGTATGAAAATGGCAGGTAGAAAAGGTTCTGGAAATGTTACCGTAAAAAACCTTGAAATTGTTGATATCGATAAAGAAAATAATTTATTATATGTTAAAGGAGCTATTCCTGGAGCAAACAATGCACCAGTGTTTATTCTGAAAAAATGAAAATTAAATCAATAAATAGTAGTAAAGATTATAGCTTAAATGATTCAGTATTTAAGGTTCCTATGAATGATCAAGCTGTATATCAGTGCGTCATAGCAGAATTAACTAATGCAAGACAAGGAACTCGATCTACAAAAAATAGATCTTTGGTTTCTGGTGGTGGTAGAAAACCATTTAAGCAAAAAGGTACTGGTAATGCTAGGCAAGGTACAAGCAGATCTCCTCTAAACAGGGGTGGTGGTGTAATTTTTGGTCCTAGTCCAGCATATTATTTCAAGAAAATAAACGCCAAAACAAAGAAATTAGCCTTCAAATGCGTTTTATCAGAAAAAGTAAAAAATGATGCTTTGAAAGTGATTGATTCAATAGAGTTAGAAACAAACAAAACGAAAGATTTTGTTTCATTCTTAGGTTCTAACAGTTTAAGTGGTAATAAAATGACAATTGTAGTATCTGAAGTAGATCAAAACCTAGAGCTAGCATCAAGAAATGTTGAAAGCGTAAATGTTGTGAAAGCATCATCATGCTCTGTTGCAGATTTACTTAATAATGATACCTTACTATTGGATGCAAACGCGCTTACTTTAATATCAGAGAGATTTGGAGATAAGAAATAAATATGAATCATTTTTCACAGATTTTAATTCGTCCAGTAGTGACTGAAAAAATGACATCTCTTCAAGAGACTGAAAATAAGTACGCATTTGAAGTACCTGTCGATGTAAACAAAATTGAGATTAAAAAAGCAGTGGAAGAAAAATTTAAAGTTAAAGTCCTTAAAGTTGCTGTGAGCAATAGAAAAGGAAAAGCTAAACAGATGACTGTAAAAAGCAATGGAAGAACAATTAGAACGAATGGATATACGAAGCTAAAGAAAAGAGCTATTGTAACTCTTGTAGAGGGATACAATATAGACTTATTTAGCGTATAAATATAGATTATGGCAATAAGACAATTAAAACCAGTTACTCCAGCATCAAGATTTACTTCTAGACCCGATTTTTCTGAAATTACTACTAGTAAACCTGAAAAATCATTGGTTAGAAAGCTAAATAAGACAGGCGGTAGAAACAATAGAGGTCGCATTACTTCTCGAAGAAGAGGTGGTGGACATAAGCGTAGTTATAGGGTTATTGATTTTAAAAGAAATAAGTTCAATATAGAGGGTAAGGTTGCAACTATTGAATACGATCCAAATAGAAGTGCATTCATTGCTTTAATCCACTATTCAGATGGAGAAAAAAGATATATTATACAGCCAGACGGATTGAAAGTTGGAGATATAGTGATTTCTGCAGAAAAAGCAGCATTGAACAATGGGAATACTATGCAATTGAAAAATATTCCATCAGGTCAATTTGTGCACAATATAGAATTAACTCCCGGTAAAGGAGCACAGATGGCTAGAAGTGCAGGAGCGTATGTACAAGTTATGGCTCATGATAATGAATATGTAACCTTAAAAATGCCATCTGGAGAAGTAAGAATGGTTCCAGAAAAATGTTTGGCTACAATCGGTGTAGTTGGTAACAAGCAGCATGAATTAGTACGTTCAGGTAAAGCAGGTCGATCAAGATGGCTTGGAAAACGTCCTAAAGTTAGAGGTGTAGCAATGAATCCTGTTGATCACCCTCATGGTGGTGGAGAAGGTAAGAGTTCAGGTGGAAGACACCCAGTCTCTCCTTGGGGTCAACCTACTAAGGGTTTTAAAACTAGAAAGAAAAAGAAAAAGTCAAATGCTCTAATAGTAAAAAGGAGAAATGATTAATGTCTAGATCTGTTAGAAAAGGACCTCATATTGATATCAAGCTAATAAAAAAAGTTGATAAAATGAATGAGTCAACAAAGAAAACCGTTATTAAGACATGGGCAAGAAATTCTGTAATTGTACCAGATTTTGTTGGACATACTTTTGCTGTACATAATGGAACTAAATTTATACCTGTATTCGTTACAGAGAATATGGTTGGTCATAAATTAGGAGAGTTTTCTCCTACAAGAACATTTAGAATGCATTCAGGAGACAGAAAGAGCAAATAATTATGGATATTACTTCAAGATCTAATAACGTAAAACACTCACCAAAGAAGCTGAGAAAAGTAGCTAATTGCGTTCGCGGTCTCAATGTAAACAAAGCTCTATCATCCTTAAGACATATGGATGAAAAAGGTGCACAGATTGTTGAAAAAACACTATCGTCTGCTATTGCTAATGCTGGAAATGCAGAAAACTTTGATAAAGATATGAATCAAGTTAAGGTGAAGGTTATTACAGTAGATGAAGGTCCAGCTCAAAAAAGATTTAGAGCAAGAGCTCAAGGAAGAGCAAATAGAATTAAAAAAAGAACAAGTCATTTAAAGATAGTTATAGGATAATTAATGGGACAAAAGACACATCCAAAAGGTTTAAGGTTAGAAGTCAATAAGAACTGGAGTTCTAATTGGTTTCCAAAGAAAAATGCTTATGCAACAGATCTTGCGCAAGATATTAAGCTAAGAAAATATCTAAAAAAGAGATTACAGGATGCTTCAGTTGCATCTGTCAATATTGAAAGAACTTCACAGGCAATTACTGTTACTATTCATACAGCTAGACCTGGTATTGTTATTGGTAGAGGTGGAGAAGAAGTTTCAAGACTTAAAAAAGAGGTTTCAAAGTTATGTAATACCAATGATATTCATTTAAATATCAATGAAGTAAAAAGGCCTGAATTAAATGCTGAGTTAGTAGGACAGAACATTGCTAGTCAATTAGTAAAGAAGATGGCTTATAGACGAGTTTTAAACAAAACTATGCAATCTACAATGAGAATGGGAGCAGAAGGTATTAGAATTAATGTTGCTGGAAGATTAGGCGGAGTGGAGATTGCTAGATCTGAACGTTTTATGGAAGGAAGAGTTCCGCTACATACTCTTAGAGCAGATATTGATTATGCATTAGTAGAGGCCCATACGACTTATGGTATTATAGGAATTAAAGTGTGGATTTGTAATGGATTCACAAAGGCTAAGAAGTAATGTTAGAACCTAAAAAAATTAAATATAGAAAAGTTCACCGAGGACACCGAAAGGGTATGGCTAAAGGTGGTACTGAGGTAAGTTTCGGTAGTTATGGAATGAAAGCAATGGAACCTGGATGGGTTACAGCTAGACAAATTGAAGCAACTAGAATTTCAATATCTAGAAGAGTGAGAAAATTGGGTAGAATGTGGATTAGAATTTTTCCAGATAAACCAATTACAAAAAAACCATTGGAAACAAGAATGGGTAAAGGAAAAGGTTCTCCAGAATACTGGGTAGCAAATGTAAAACCTGGAAGGATTTTATTTGAAGTAGAAGGTATTCCTAAAGAAGTTGCTCAAGAAGCTTTTAGAATTGCTGGAAATAAATTAGCAATTAAAACAAAATTAGTTGCAAAAAGAGGATTAGATGAAAATTAATGATTTAAGAAAGTTGTCTGACAAAGATTTATTGTCACGTTTAGTCGACAATAAAGAAAGCTTGCAAAAGTATCGTTTTCAGAAATCAATTCAACAACTAGAGGATTATAAAGTATTATCTGATCTAAGGAGAGAGAATGCTAGAATTAATACAATATTAAAAGAAAAAACCTTAGATAAGGAAAATATTGATGGATAGAAATACTCAAAGACTGGTAGGCATTGTTGTATCTGACGCTATGGATAAGACTGTAGTAGTAAGTGTAGATAGACTTGTAAAGCATAAGCTTTACAAAAAATATATGAAAAGATCAAAAAAATATTATGCACATGATGAAAATAACACATCAAAGAAAGGTGATACAGTAGAAATTTTAGCTACTAAACCTTTAAGTAAGTTAAAAAGATGGCGTATATCAAAATTAGTAAGTAACGGAAGTAAATAATGGTACAACAAGAAACAAGACTAAAGGTAGCTGATAATTCTGGAGCAAAAATAGTGCAATGCTTCAAAGTTTTGGGTGGATCTAAAAAAAGATATGCTAGCATTGGTGATGTAGTTGTTGTTTCTGTGAAATCAGCTACTCCTGGTGGTATGGTAAAAAAAGGAGAAGTTGCAAGAGCTGTAGTAGTTAGAGTGAAAAAAGAGCTTAGAAGAAGAGATGGATCTTACATTAGATTTGATGATAACGCTGCAGTTATTCTGAATGCTCAAAATGAGCCAAAAGGCACTAGAATTTTTGGTCCTGTAGCAAGAGAATTAAGAGAGGGTGGTTATATGAAGATTATTTCAATGGCACCGGAGGTTTTATAATGAAAATTAAAAAAAACATGATGGTAAAAGTAGTAGCTGGAAATTTTAAAGGGCTATCAGGAAAAGTGCTTAAAGTAATTCCTGAAACTCAAAGAGCTATTGTTGAAGGCGTTGCTTTAACAAAGAGAACTCTAAGACCTTCTCAAGAAAATCCAAAAGGCGGTTTTACAGAGAGAGAACGATCTTTGCATGTTTCAAATCTAATGGTTTTAGAGGGCGACAAGGCTTCTAGAATTGGATTTAAAATATTAGAAGATAAGTCAAAAGTAAGAGTATCAAAAAGATCAGGTAAGGAATTAGGTTAGAATTGATGTCAGGACCAAATTATAAGAAGAAATATTTAGACGAAGTTAGACCTCATTTAATGAAAACTTTTAACTTAAGCACGGTAATGCAAGTACCAAGAATTGAGAAAATTACATTAAATATTGGATTAGGTAATGCAAAAGAAAATAAAAAAGCTTTACAGGCAGCTCTTGATGAGTTGATGTTAATCACTGGCCAGAAACCAGTTATTACTAAAGCAAAGAAAGATGTATCTAATTTTAAAATTAGAAAAGGCTTTCCTGTTGGATGTAAAGTGACATTACGTAAAGATTATATGTATGAATTTTTAGAAAGATTATGTGCAATAGCTCTTCCCAGAACAAGAGACTTTAGAGGATTATCTAATAAGTCATTTGATGGACAAGGTAATTATAGCTTTGGAATTAAAGAGCAAATTGTATTTACAGAGATTGATTATGATAAGGTCGATTCTGTTACAGGTATGGATGTTATTATTACTACATCAGCTGATAACGATGAAATATCTTATGAATTACTAAGAGCAATAGGATTACCAATTAGAGAGAAAAAAACATTAACAGATAACGATCTAGACAAGGAAGAAGATGGCTAAAAAATCTAAAGTTGTAAGAGAAAGACATTTAATGAAAAAAGTGGAAAAATATTATACTCTAAGAAAAGAGCTAAGAGGGTTAATTAAAAATCCTAATACTCCAGAAGAAGAAAAAATGAAAGCTATAGAAAAGCTTCAGAAGCTTCCTAGAAGTTCTAGTAGTATTCGTTTGACGAATAGATGTGCTGTATCTGGAAGACCGAAAGGATATATGAGAAAATTTGGTTTATCAAGAATAACTTTTAGAGAATTAGCGTTAAAAGGTGAATTACCTGGCGTAACTAAGGCAAGTTGGTAAGGGAGAATATTTTATGTCAATGACAGATCCAGTAGCAGATTTTTGTACACGAATAAGAAATGGTTATTCATCTAATAAGAGATGGATAGACATACCTTCTTCATTGTTAAAGAAGAGAATATCTGTTGTTTTAAAAGAGGAGGGATATATTGATAATATTGCTTTTGTAGAGAAAGATGACAATAAAGAAGATATTAGAATATTTTTAAGATATCATAATGAATCACCAGCGATTACAAAGATCGAGAAGATTAGTAAGCCTGGAAAAAGAGTTTATGTATCTTCAGATGACATCCCCAGAGTATTGAATGGCTTAGGAATTAGTGTTATTTCATCTTCAAAAGGTGTAATAAGCAATAAGGTAGCAAGAGAATTAAAAGTTGGAGGAGAGTTGCTCTGCAACGTTTGGTAAGATGTCAAGAGTAGGAAATAGCGTGATTACAATACCGGAAGGTGTGAAAATAGAGAATAATACTCAGCATCTATTAGTGACTGGACCTAATGGTAAGTTATCTGTTGATATTTTCGAAGAAATAACTATAAAAATTGAAGACAATAATTTATCTGTATCAAGAAATGCAGAAGATAAGGTTTCAAGAGCTATGCATGGTACTACTAGACAATTAATTTCTAATGCCGTTGAAGGAGTTACAAATGGTTTCTCTAAACATCTAGAGATTATAGGTGTGGGTTATAATGCTAAATCTCAGAATAATAGAGTGATTCTACAATTAGGGTTCTCTCATGATATTATCTTTGATTTACCTGAAGGAATTGAAGCTGTTGCTCAAAAACGTGAATTAGAAATTAAAGGTATAGATAAGCAACTTGTAGGTCAGGTAGCTGCCAAAATAAGATCTTTAAGAAAGCCTGAACCATATAAAGGAAAAGGTATAAGATATAAAGATGAATATGTTCGTTCAAAACAGGGTAAAACTGTTGGAGGATCTGAGTAGGTAGATGAATAATTTAAAGCTAAAGAGAGAGCAATACTTAAGAAGAAGAAGCAGGTCAAAGAAGCCTTTTCCAGTAGAAGGTGAATATAGACTCTGTATTTATAAGAGCGCTAGACATATAGAAGCACAAATTATTGATGACTTTAATCAAACAACACTAGTTGCTGCCTCTTCAAAAGAAAAGGCATATAAAAAAGAAAAAATTAATAAGACTGAGCTAGCGTCTCTTGTTGGAAAATCGCTTTCCGAGAGAGCAAAAGCAAAGAAAGTTAAGCAAGTGCATTTTGATAGAAATGGTTTTAAATATCATGGAAGAATAAAATCTTTTGCAGAAGCTTCTAGAAAAGGTGGACTAAAATTTTAACATTGGAGAATAAATAAATGAGTATGATTAACTATTCAGAACTTGATTTAAAAGAAGAATCCGTTATAAGAATTAACAGAGTTGCTAAGGTTAATTCTCGAGGAAAAAGATTTAGTTTTTCAACTTTAGTTGTTATTGGCGATGGTAGAACTCATGTTGGTATTGGTTCAGGAAAAGCTAATGAGGTTATTGTGTCTATTACTAAAGCTAAGGATGATGCAAAACAAAATTTAGTCAAGGTTCCTGTATATAATTATACTATTCCACATGAAATTATAGGTAAACATGGGGCAAGTAGAGTATTATTGAAACCAGCTCCTTTCGGAACAGGTATTATAGCTGGATCTGCAGTAAGATTGATTATGGAGCAAGTAGGTATTAATAATATCTATTCCAAAGTATTAGGATCAAATAATCCTATGAATGTTGCTAAAGCTGTAATGAATGCCTTAACAAGCTTACAAGATGTTAGAGTTGTTGCTAAAAAGAGAGGAAAAACACCAAAAACATTATTTGAGATTTAAAAGATGGCTAAAAAACAAATTAAAATTACACAAATAAAAAGTAGAATTGGCTATTCAAGAAAAGCCAAAGCTACTCTTGATGCATTAGGTCTTAGAAAGATGAATAAATCTGTTGTTCTTGATTTAAATGATGCAATTGCTGGCATGATAAAGAAGATAGATTATCTAGTTAAGGTTGAGGAAGTAAAATGAAATTAGTAAAACCTATTAAAGCTACAAAAAATTCTAAAAGAGTTGGTAGAGGACCTGGTTCTGGTTTAGGCGGAACTGCTGGAAGAGGTCACAAAGGCGCAGGCCAAAGAAGCGGGTTCAAACACAGATATTGGTTTGAAGGCGGTCAAGTGCCTCTACATAGAAGAGTTCCAACTAGAGGATTCAATAACTTTAATTTTGCAAAATCATATGAGATTGTAAATCTTTCTCAGATTGCTAAGATTAAATCAAAAAATATTGATTCTGAAGTATTGCTAGCAAAAGGATTAATCTCTTCTGCTTTTGTTGCTGTTAAGATTTTAGGTGATGGCGATATTGATAAAGCTTATAACATTACTGCATCGTCATTTAGCGCATCTGCAGTTAAGAAAATTGAAGAAGCGGGTGGAAAGGTTGTTGTTCAGTGATTGAAAAATTAAGAAATATTTTTGCTATTCCTGAACTGAGAAGAAAAATATTGTTTACTTTGGGAATCTTGATGATTGTTAGGCTTGGTGCTCAAGTGCCTATCCCTGGTATCAATCCTGAAGCTCTGCGTCAAACTATGGAATCTCTAAATGATACATTTTTTGGATTATTTAATATGTTTACAGGTGGAGCATTTGGTCAAGCTGCAGTATTTGGACTAGGTATTATGCCATATATTTCAGTTTCTATTGTTGTACAGATTTTACAAACCACTCTTCCATACTTTCAGCGCTTAGCACAAGAAGGAGAGAGTGGAAGAGCTAAAATCAATCAAATTATTAGATATGGTACAGTAGTTTTAGCTCTTATCCAATCTATTGGTATTGCTTTTCTATTAGAGAGTTATGGCATTGTATTAAATCCTGGGTTTGCTTTTAGATTTACCGCAATTGTTTCTATTACAACAGGTACAATGTTATTGTTATGGCTTGGTGAGAAAATTACAGAACATGGTATAGGCAATGGTATATCTCTTATTATTATGGTTGGAATTCTAGCAGCGTTTCCAAATGTTGTGTTATCTGAGATATCATATTTTCAACAAGGGGTAAGAGGTATTCTTTCAGAGCTCTCTCTTGCAATCTTATTCTTTTTCTTAGTAATGCTAATAATACTAATACAGCAAGGTTTAAGAAAAGTTCCTGTTCAATATGCTAGAAGAATTGTGGGAAGAAAAGTTTATGGTGGGCAGTCTACATATTTACCTTTAAAAATTAATACAGCAGGAGTAATACCTATTATTTTCGCACAATCTATATTATTAATCCCTGGTACTATTGCTACATTTATGGGTCAAGATGCCACTCAATCCAATTTTATGTCTTGGTTTGCAATGGATCATTGGTTTTCAAATGTATGTTTTGCTTTATTAATTGTATTTTTCACTTATTTCTACACAGCGTTACAGTTTGATCCAAATCAAGTAGCTTCAACATTGAAGCAGCAAGGAGGATTTATTCCAGGAGTAAAACCAGGAAAAAAGACAGCAGAATTTATTGAAAATATTCTTACTAGAGTAACACTTCCTGGAGCATGTTTTCTAGGATTTATTGCTTTAATGCCATATTTCTTGCAACAGTTTGGTTTAGATTATGCTTATGCTTCATTTTTTGGAGGAACTAGCTTGTTGATTATCGTTGGTGTTGGTTTAGATACCTTAAGTCAGGTAGAGACTCATTTATTGTCTAGGCATTATGATGGTTTCTTATCCAAGGGCAAGGTTAGAGGAAGAAGATAATGGTTGATATAAACAATACAAATCAAGTTTCTTATATGACCGAGAGTTGTCAGATATTATCTGATACGCTTGACATAATTGAGAGTCATGTGAAACCAGGTCAATCTGTGATAGAGTTAGATAAGTTAGCAGAAGAGTATATTTTATCTAGAGATGCTGAGCCTGCATTTAAGGGATATAATAATTTTCCTTCTACAATCACTGTATCTATTGATGACGAAGTAGTTCATGGTATACCAAAAGATGTTGTATTAAAAGAAGGTCAGATTGTTGGTATAGATTGCGGCGTATTAAAGAACGGATACTATAGCGATTCAGCAAGAACTCTCGCTGTTGGAAAAATTTCAAAAGAAAAGCAATTATTATTAGATATTACAAAAGAAGCGTTAGAGATAGGTATTAGTAAAGCAGTGATAGGCAATCGTATTTTTGATATCAGTGATGCGATACAAAAACATGTTGAATCAAAAGGCTATTCAATTGTAAGAGAATTAGTAGGGCATGGCATTGGTACGAAGCTACATCTTGAGCCACAGGTTCCAAATTTTTCTACTCCTACTAGTGCCGATCATAACGTCGAATTGAAAGAGGGAATGTGTTTAGCAATTGAACCAATGGTTAATTTAGGATCAAGACATATTAAAACTGACTTAGATGGATGGACAATTAGAACGCAAGATGGGCAACCAAGTGCGCACTTTGAACATTCAATTCTTATTACTAAGTTGCAACCCAGAATTTTAACATAATGACAAAACAAGAATCAATAGAAGTAGAGGGAGTAATTAAAGAGGCTTTACCAGGTGCTAGGTTTAGAGTAGCTATTAACTTAGGCGGTAAAGAGCATGAAGTACTTGCTCATGTAAGCGGAAAGATGCGTATGCATTATATTAAAATGCTACCAGGAGATAAAGTTGATTTACAATTATCTCCATATGATTTAAGCAGAGGAAGAATTACTTTTAGGCAATAATTATGAAAGTTAAAGCATCAGTAAAGAAAAGAACACGTGACTGCATTATTGTTCGCAGAAAAGGACGTATTTATGTTATTAATAAGAAGAACCCCAGATTTAAACAGAGGCAAGGATAATGGCTAGAATAGCAGGTGTTGATATACCAAAAGATAAGAAAATTGCATATTCATTGCGTTATGTCCATGGTATTGGGCTTAATACTGCAATGAAAGTATGTGAATTGGCAAAAGTCGATCCAAATGTAAGAGTTACGGATTTAAACTCTAAAGATGAAGATGCAATTAGAAAAGTTATTGTAGATTTAAAATTATTGATTGAAGGTGAATTAAGAAGTGAAAATCTTAAAAATGTTAAAAGACTACAAGATATTGGTAGTTATAGAGGAGTGAGACATAGAAAATCTCTCCCAGTGAGAGGACAGAGAACTAAGACAAACTCTAGAACAAAAAGAAGTGGAAAAAAACAAACAATATCACTTGGTAAGAAAGCAGCAGTATAATATATGGCAACGCAAACTAGATCAAAAAAGAATAAAAGAAAAATAAATCCAAACGGAATTGTCCATATTAAGGCAACATTCAATAATACGAATATTACCGTCACTGATGAAGGTGGAAATGTGATTGCTTGGGCAACTGCAGGTAAAGCAGGATTCAAAGGTTCTAGAAAGAATACAGCATATGCAGCTACAATAGCGTCAGAAAAGGTCGCTAGTGAAGTAGTAAGTATGGGTTTAGCTAGCGTAGCAGTTAGAGTGAAAGGCCCTGGAGCTGGTAGAGAATCAGCTATTAGAGCATTATCTAGCGCTGGATTACAAGTAACGTCAATATCTGATGTGACTCCATTACCTCACAACGGATGTAGACCTAAAAAACAAAGAAGAGTTTAAGAAAAAATATGGCAAAATTAAATACACCTAAAGGTAAATTAGTTAGAAAACTTGGCGTTAATATTTTTGGTAACCCTAAATTTGATAGATTATTATCAAAGAAAGGATATAGACCTGGTCAGCACGGACAAACTGGTAAGCGTTTTTCAACCTATTCTACACAATTAAAAGAGAAACAAAAAATTAAATTCACATATGGTATGCTTGAGAAACAATTTAGAACTTATTTTAAGAAGGCTGCTCAAATGAAGGGCGAAACAGGCCTTAACTTGTTAGTCTTATTGGAGTCTAGATTGGACAATGTAGTTTATAAGCTTGGATTTGCCCCTACTAGATCATCTGCAAGACAACTTGTAAGTCATGCACATTTTATGGTAAATGGTATTAAGGTTAATATTGCATCTTATCGCTTAAAACCTGGCGATGTGGTCCAAGTGAGAGAAAAAAGTAGAAAATTAGATATTATATTAAATGCGATTAAAATGGTTAAGGGAGATTTAAGTGTATCCTGGCTTTCTGTTGATAAAGCCAAAATGGAAGGAACATTTGTTAATTATCCTGAAAGAGATGAGATTGACTTAACTATGAATGAACAATTAGTTGTTGAATACTATTCAAGATAAAGGAAGAAAAATGAGTAATGATTTAAAATTTAAAATTTCACATAAAGTAATTGAAGATAATTCAAGTAATTTTGTTATTAAACCGCTTGAGAGAGGGTATGGAATAACAGTTGGTAACTCTTTAAGAAGAGCTTTGTTGACTGCAGTGCCTGGAGCAGCTATCACAAATGTTAAAATTGACGGCGCTTTACATGAATTTTCAACACTGGATGGGATTAAAGAAGATATTGCAGATGTTATTATGAATCTAAAAGGTGTAAGGTTTCATTTATTTGAAAGTTCAGTAGAGCCTATTTTTATAAAAATTAAAGGCAAAAAAACATTTACTGCAGCTGACATTCAAGCAGTGAGCGATGATTTTACTATTCTAAATCCTGACCATTATATAACAGATATTTCTAAAGGAACTACTTTAGAATTAGAGTTAAGATTAGGAATTGGTAAGGGTTACAAATCTAGCGAAGAGAATAAATTAAATAATTCACCGGTTGGAATGATACCAATTGATAGTATTTTTAATCCTGTGACTCAAGTAGCCTTTAACGTTTCTCCATTGCCTGGAGCAAAAGAAGATCTAGAGATGTTATCTTTAAATGTTAAAACAGATGGATCTATCAGTCCAATTGATGCTGTTAGTTACTGTTCTTCTGTGCTTGCTGAGCATTATAATATTATTAATTCTATTAGCAATCCTTCTGTACTAGAGATTGACAAACCTGTAAGTGAAGAGATATTACAAATTCGTAAGCTTCTTAGTTCTTCAATCGATGAAATGGAATTATCAGTTAGAAGTCATAACTGTCTAGAAGCTGCTGGAATTACTCTTATTGGTGAATTAGTAGACAAAGATGAAGCAGAAATGCTTGAGTATAAGAACTTTGGTCGTAAATCATTAAATGAGTTAATTGAAAAACTTGAAACTATGGGTTTAAAGTTTGGTATGGACACTAGTCCTTACGTAGAAGACGAAGTGTAAATGAAAAAGAGAATTACATCTAGAAAATTTGGTAAGTCTGCTGCTCATAGAAAAGCGATGATGTCCAATATGGCAAGCTCATTAATTGAGCATAAGCGTATTAAAACAACACATCAAAAAGCTTTAGAGTTACGAAAGTTTATTGAGCCAATGATTACCAAAGCAAAAGATCAAAGTCTTCACAATAGAAGAGAAGTGATGAAAAAGATTCACAACTCAGATGCTGTAAAAACTTTATTTGATGTTATTGCTCCAGTTTATTCCGATAGGCCTGGCGGATATACTCGTATTATTAAACTCGGTACAAGAACGAATGATGCTGCTAAAATTTCTTTGATTGAGTTTGTTGATAAAGCTCAATTTAAGGTTGATGAAGTTGCAGCTTCTGACGTAGAAGAAGTAGCGACAGAAGAAGATAGCTAAAGTTCTTTTAGTATTTTTTGTAAATATTTTTTATCTATTTGATCAAAATCATCTAACTCTTTTGAATCAATATCTAAAACATACTCTATATTATTCTTAGTAAAAGGTATAGCAATTTCAGATTTGCTATTAGAATCACATACGATATGATTTTCAAAGCTATTAACATCATTTACAATGATAGTATCCTGATTAGCTATAGATTGCCCACAAACACCATTCATATGAATCGGACTGCAAGGTATATTATCAGAATGATATGTTGAAATTTCTAACTCATTTCCTTTTTTACGATAGAATCCACAAAAAATCCAATTTTCAAATTCATTATATAGATATTCAAGAGTATGATTAATTTTCTCTTCTTCACTTAAAGATTTAATGAATTGAATTGATTTTTGATATTTCTTTTCTTTTACATTAGATTGAGCAATAGTCATGTTTAAAAATAATAAATATTCTAAGAATCCAATAATAGTTTCTGGCATGCCTAGAACAGCTACAACGATAGTTGGTAAGATTATATCCGATAAAGCTCCTTACAGCGTCATTTATGAGCCATTTAATAGCTCTCAGGGTTTAAAATCAGTAGACATAAACTACCTTATTCCAGGATATAATACTATGGAGAATGATTTTGATAGAATATTAGGAAATTTATTGAGTTTAAATGCAAGTTTTAAGCTTGGAATAAATAAGAGTGATTCTTTCTTTAAAAAAACAATAAAATATGTTATTGGAAATGAATCATCCATTTCTTTTAAAAAAGCAAAATGTTTTAACAGAGGAAATGGATTAATTGTTAAAGATCCATTTTTAGTATTTGCATCCCAACACCTATCTAAAAATTATAAGGTTATAATGTGTGAAAGACCATTACTCCCATTGGCAGGAAGTTTTAAAAGGATGTCTTGGACATTTAGTGAATATACCAGACTATTAAAAGACCTGAAGCGCGCTGGTGTCAATATTCACAATCCTAGCCAATTTGACAATAATAATATTTCACCTTTTGTAGTAGGAGCAGTACAATTTTTCTATCTTTATAGATTATTTAAGAAGAAAATAGTGAGTAATGATAATATCTATTTCTTTAATCAAAATGATCTTTCTGCTAATCCTAGCAATGCAATTATATTATTATTTGATTGGCTTAATATAGATTACTCAGAAAGTGATATTGGCCATATAGTTTCTTCTATCTCAGGGTCAAAAGAGAATCAGTCCCCTGAAGAAGGAGTGCAGCATGATACCCTCTATGATAAGAATTATGCTAATGAATATTTTAAATCTATACTGACAGAACCTGAAATTGAGTATGTGAAAAAAAATGAATTGATAATTCGTAGCGGAGGAGAGATTTGAACTCCCGACCTTCGGATTATGATTCCGCTGCTCTAACCAACTGAGCTACTCCGCCATTAATGGCTTAAAGTTATATTAGTTCTCTTTAAATGTCTAAATTATTTTTTACGATTTCTTGAAAAAAAATGAAAAAAAAATAATAGTTTTCTTTTTTATCTTATTGTGTAATTTTAAGCCTATTGATAAAAGATAAAGGACTAATTAGCTCATGAAATATAAGACAAAAAAAGAGTTTTTAAACTCAGTAGTAGATAATTATAAAGATCAAAAAGAATTTCACCAAGCTGTAGAAGAAGTTGTCCATTCTATATGGGATACAGCAAACGAAAACCCAGAATATGGAAGATTCAATATTCTTGATAGAATTGTTGTTCCAGATAGAACAATTATTTTTAGAGTTCCATGGATGGATGATAAAAATGAAGTTCATGTAAATTTAGGTTATAGGATTCAGTTTAATTCTGCTATCGGTCCTTATAAAGGCGGATTGAGATTTCATCCTAGTGTTGATCTAGGAATTTTAAAATTCCTCGCTTTTGAACAGGTGTTTAAAAATAGTCTTACAGGACTAAATCTTGGAGGAGGTAAAGGAGGATCAAACTTCGATCCAAAGGGAAAATCTGATAAAGAGATTATGAATTTTTGCTATGCTTTCATGAATGAGCTTTATAGACATATAGGTAGACGTACTGACGTACCAGCTGGCGACATTGGTGTCGGAGCAAGAGAGATTGGGTATATGTTCGGTCAATACAAGAAAATAAGAAATGCATTTACAGGCGTGTTAACTGGAAAGGGAACCAACTGGGGTGGAAGTGTAATTCGTCCTGAAGCTACAGGTTACGGATTAGTTTATTTTGTTGTTCAAATGCTTAAAACAAGAGACAATTCTTTAGATGGAAAAATTGTCACTATTTCTGGCTCTGGAAATGTCGCGCAATTTGCTTGTGAAAAATTAATTGAATTAGGAGCAAAACCAGTTACTCTATCTGATTCTGGTGGATTTATTTATGATCCAGATGGTATTACTCAAGAAAAATTAGAGTATGTCAAAGAGCTTAAAGGTGAAAGATCAGCTAGAATATCTGATTATGCTAAAAAATACAATGTTGAATATTTCGAAGGAAAACGTCCATGGTCAATAAAATGCGATATTGCACTTCCATGTGCAACTCAAAATGAATTAAATGCTGGTGACGCTAAGCAGTTGACAAAAAATGGATGTTTTGTAGTAGCTGAAGGCGCAAATATGCCGTCCACTACAAACGCAGTTCATCATTTTATCAGTGAAAAAATCTTATATGGTCCTGGTAAAGCAGCTAATGCTGGTGGAGTAGCTATCTCTGGTATTGAAATGAGCCAAAATAGTACAAGGATTCCACTTAAGAGAGACAAGGTTGATGGATTGTTAAAAGAGATCATGGAGCGTATTCATACCACATGTGTTAAGTATGGTTCTAAGGGCGATTTTGTTAACTATGTAGATGGTGCTAATATCGGAGGATTTGTAAGAGTTGCAGATTCTATGATTGACCAAGGTATTGTTTAAGTTTTTTAGAATTATTTAAACAAAAGTCATGTTACGTAAAATTACATCGATTGATTTTCAATCCAATAACAATACTAGCAACTGCGTCCTCATTAGAGTTGATTTCAATGTTCCTGTTGAAAATGATTTAGTCGTAGACGACTATAGAATACTGCAGTCATTACCAACAATTAAATATTGTCTTGATCAAGGTGCTAAAATTGTCTTAATGTCTCATCGAGGAAGACCCAAAGGAAAGATTGATTCTAATTTATCATTAATGCCTGCAGGAGAGAAGCTTGCACAATTGCTTGAAATGCCTATAAAGTTTTCTCATGACTGCATATCAGATGACGCAATTGAAGTATCAAGAAATTTAAAAAGTGGAGAAATCCATTTGTTAGAAAATTTACGATTTTATGATGAAGAAACGAACAACGACTCATCATTTGCATCCAAACTATCTCAGCATGGATCTATTTATTTAAATGATGCATTTGGTACTGCTCATCGTAAGCATGCATCAAATGCAGGAATTACAAACTATTTTACAACAAAAGGTATGGGATTGTTGATGGAGAAAGAAATGCAATTCTTATCTGAAGGTGTTACAAACGCAAAAGGTCCGGTAGCTCTCATTATTGGAGGAGCAAAAATTGATACAAAGATTAATGTGATTAATCATTTTTTTGATATTGCAGATAATATTATTATTGGAGGTGCTATGGCTAATACTTTCTTAACTGCAAGTAAGTTTGATATGGGAAAATCTTTAATAGATGAAGATGAAATAGATACTGCTAAAGAGCTTATGCTAAGAGCATCTAGCAGTAAAGCTAACATTGTTCTTCCTATTGATTTTAATGGAGAGTTAAATAAACTTGGAAGTGGTAAATTACACTATGCAAAGAGCGATAGTATTAAAAAAACAATGATTTGTGAAGATATAGGCGAATTAAGTATTAACTTGTTTACAGACATTATTAGAGAGTCAGAAACAGTATTTTGGAATGGAACAGTAGGTGTAGCAGAAAATAAACATTTTGCTATAGGGACCAAAAAGATAATTGACACAATAGCAGATCATGATTGTGTTTCTATAGTCGGAGGAGGAGATACTATTGCAGCTATTCGAAATTACAAGAAAGGGATAATAGATGAATTTTCTCACGCTTCTACTGGAGGTGGATCTTGTTTAGAATTATTATCTGGAAATAAGCTTCCAGCCATAGAGATGTTAAAAAAATAATGAAAAAAATAACCATAGCAGCCAATTGGAAGATGTATTTAGATGAAAGTGGATCAATAGATTTTATTGATAAACTTAATTCTGAAAGTGATTTATTTTCTAATAAAGACATTATATTGTTTCCATCACATGCTTGTATACGTTCAGTAAAAAATCATCTAAAATGTGATATAAAGATTGGTATGCAGGATTGTGATATACATGAAAATGGAGCTTATACTGGATCTACATCAATTAATGCTATTGATGTAGCGTCATGTATTGTTGGTCATTCTGAGAGAAGAACTATCTATAAAGAGAGTAATGATGTTATATTAGAGAAGTTGGAAAGAACTTTATCTAGCGATGCTGATCCTATTTTGTGTGTAGGTGAGACACTAAATGAAAAAAATAGCCAGTTAACAGAGAATGTCCTTGATAGTCAACTATCAGTATTGCCTAATGAATTGAATGGCAAAAAATTAACCATTGCATATGAGCCGGTATGGGCAATCGGATCAGGAGATGTGCCTTCAAATGAATATATAAATGAAATGCTTTCTTATATAAAAAGTAGATTAAAAAGTTTATATTCAGGAGCAGATTTAGACAACATTAAATTATTTTATGGTGGGTCTGTTGATGCAAGTAATATCAATGAACTTCTCGATGTGGAGTTGATTGATGGTTTTCTCATTGGAAGCGCTAGCGCTAACTTTGAAAATTTTAGAGATATTGTTAAACAAATAAAATTATAAGAGGTATTATGGTTCAATTTTTAATAGTAGTACATACATTAGTCAGTTTATTGCTTATTGGAGTAATATTAATGCAATCAGGTCAAGGAGGATTAAACTCTATGATGGGCGGTAGTGCTGCCACCTCCATGTTAGGATCTTCTGGAGCAAATGATTTCATCACTAAATTAACTACGTGGCTTGGAATAACCTTTATTGGTCTTGCACTAGTAATTGGTTTTCTTAGTGGTGAGTCTACGTCTTCTACAGAGTCTATTCTTCAAAAAGATGCTGATTCAAGAGAAGTAGAATTAGTTATCCCTGAGTATTCTTTGCCCTCTGAAGACCTTCTACCAGAAGACGCTACAAATTAAGAAATAGCCGAAGTGGTGGAATTGGTAGACACGCTAGCTTGAGGGGCTAGTGGAGGAAACTCTGTGTGGGTTCAAGTCCCGCCTTCGGCACTAAAAAATAACAGTTAGTATTTTTTTAAAAGATTTATAGATTACGTGATAATTAAAAAATGAATACTTTAAAGGCGGTATAATGAAAAATATTATTTTTATCTTATTGTTTTCAACAACTATCTTTGCTCAATCAGCTTTATCTCTTTATGAAGAATCTCAAAAAGCATTATCATCTGGTAACCTAGAGCTTGCTGGAGAGAAAATTAAGGCAGCAATTGATTTAGATAAATCGAACGATAGCTTCAGAAAAGAATTTGATCGATTAAACGGATTAAGAAATAAAATGATTAATTCTAATCGAGCAGTACAAGATGGCAGGTTTGATGATGCTATAACCGGATTTTCTGAAGTAGTAGCTAGCGTCCCAAATTCTGTTGAAGCATATTATGGAATAGCAAAAGCTTATGAGGGAAAAAAAGATTTTACTTCAGCTGTAAAATACTATAAGCAATCACTTGCTATTGATCCAAATTATAAAAAATCTAAGACATCTATATCTAACGTTGCAAAGAAATTATATAATAGTGCAAATAAGGATTATAAGAATGGAAACCTTGAGTCTGCTTTATCAAAATATAAGCAAGTATTAGATATTAATAGTCGACTATATCAAGCATACTTCCAAATGGGAGTTCTGCAAAAGAAAATGGGTAACCTATCTCTTGCAATTGAAAATTATCGAAGTGCTTTACGCATTAAGAAGACATTTGATAAAGGTTGGTATAACTTAGGCTTAGCTTATAAAGAAAATGGTGACATAGATAATGCTAAAGAGTCTTTTGAAGAAACTGTAAGGCTTAATAAGAAATATTATAAAGCGCATAAAAGTTTAGGTGAAATTTTTATTGATTTAGAGAAGTATGAAGATGCAATTTTGAGTTTTAAGACAGCAATAGATATTAAGCCGAAGTATGGTGCAGCATACCATGCGATGGGTATTACATATGCTAAATTAGAAGATTATAGTAGATCTGCAGAGTCTTTAACTAAGGCGGTAGATTTGCAACCTAAAGAATACCTATCTTGGTTTCATTTATCTGAAGCTCACAATAAGTTAAATGATTGTGAAGCTGCTAAAGCAGCTGCATTAGAAGCAATCGATTTAAAAAAGAATTTTGGTGGCGGTTGGTTTGAGCTTGGTATCGCTGAATACTGTGGGGGTAAAGGAAATAAGAATACATCCATCAATCATTTTGAAAAAGCAAGAAATGATAGAAACTGGAGAAAAATGGCTGAGTATGAAATTGATCGCGTTAGAAATCCCGAGAAGTATGAGGAATGATTAAGGCAGTTATTTTTGATCTAGATAATACGCTTCTTGATTTTATGACAATGAAGAAAGAAGCAGTTATGAGCGCTATTTCTTCTATGAAAGAAGCTGGTTTAGATATAGATGTTGACACCTCATATAAAGAAATAATGGATATATATGAAGTCGATGGATGGGAGAATCAACTTGTTTTCGATAAATTCTTAAAAAAGAAACTTGGATATACAGACAATAAATATTTGGCAGCTGGAATTGTTGCCTATAGAAGAGCAAAAGAAGCCAATCTAAAAGCTTATCCCAATGTTCAAAAAACATTAAATCACTTATTAGATAATAATATCAAACTAGCTATTGTTTCAGATGCGCCCAGTCGTGAGGCTTGGATGAGAATTTATTATCTAGGTCTTCACAATTTTTTTGAAACTGTTATTACTTTTGATGATTCAGGCGAGAGAAAACCTTCGCCAGCTCCATTTAAATTAGCTCTTGGGAGACTAAACTTATCAAAAGATGAAGTATTGATGGTTGGAGATTGGCCTGAGAGAGATATGGTAGGAGCAAGTAGTGTAGGTATAAAAACGATTTTTGCAAAATATGGAGATGTTTTTGGCGTAGAAAAGTCTGGTGCAAATTGGGATATTGAAGACATATATGAGGTAGTTAATATTATAGATGAGATTAATCATGCTTAATGTCGGCGTAGATATCGTTGCAATTAATCGCATTGATTCTATCTTAAACTCTGAAAGACAAGCCAGATTTTTAGATAAAATATTTTCTGATAAAGAAATAATAGAGTCAAAAGAAAAGACTAATAAATCTCAATACTTTTCTGGAAGATTTGCAGCAAAAGAAGCAATTAAAAAAGCATTATCATCATATGACAAAACTACTGATAGCTCTTTCAAATCGATAGAAGTTCTAAATAGTAGCAGTGGAAAGCCTTATGTTGTAAGTAAATCCAATCATGATATTAATGTCTCTATATCTCATGATGGAAACTATGCAGTTGCTTTTTGCGTAATAGATAAATAGTGATGGATTATTTTGAGATAGAAGGAAAAAATAAGCTCTATGGAGAAATTCAGATTAGTGGAGCAAAAAATGCAGTATTGCCTTTAATGGCAGCATCAATTCTAAATGATAGAGCTTTAACTATTACCAATGTACCAAAACTATCCGACTCAATTACCATGGGAAAATTAATAGAAGGAATGGGAGGTGAAGTTTCTTTTGATAGCAATAGCATTACCATTAACCCAAAGAATTTAAATATCCCATATGCACCATATGATCTTGTAAAAACAATGAGAGCATCTTTCTATGTGCTTGGTCCACTAATTGCAAAGTTTGGAGAAGCAAAAGTGTCATTGCCTGGAGGTTGTGCTTGGGGACCTAGACCTGTCGATTTTCATATTGAAGGCATGAAACAATTAGGGATAGATATAAGCTTAGAAGCAGGGTATGTTGTTGCAAGATCAGAAAAAATGACTGGGAATAAGATTGTATTTCCAAAAGTTTCTGTTGGCGCAACTGGCAATGTATTAATGGCTGCAGTATTAGCTGAAGGTGTAACAGAGATTCATAATGCAGCAGCAGAGCCTGAAATTCAACAATTATGTCTATTATTAAATGAAATGGGGGCTCAAATATCGGGAATTGGAACCAATACTTTAAAAATTGAAGGTGTTGATAACCTAGGTGGAGTAGATAGTATTGACGTAATTCCTGACCGTATTGAAGCAGGAACTTTTTTGATAGCTGTTGCTGCAACTGGCGGAGAAGCAACATTAAAGAACGTAGAACCCAATCATATGGGGAGTGTAATTAATTTGTTAGAAAAAGCTGATATTGACATCAAAATAGATAAGAATTCTATAATTATAAATTCAGATGGACTCAATATTAAGGCTTGTAATATGGAAACTAATGAATATCCAGGATTTCCAACTGACCTGCAGGCACAATGGATGATTTTGATGAGTTTAGCCTCTGGAGATTCCACCATAACAGAGAATATTTATTTTGATCGTTTTACTCATATTTTAGAATTAAATAGGCTTGGATGCGATGTTCATCTGGAAGAACATTGCGCAACTATTAAAGGCGGTAGAAGTCTAGTTGGTGCTGATGTTATGTCTACCGATATTAGAGCGTCTGCAGCTTTAATTATTGCAGCCCTATGCGCAGAAGGTTCTACTAGAATAAGCAGAGTATATCATATTGATCGAGGATATGATAAAATTGAGGAAAAATTAACCAATATTGGAGCAAAAATAATACGTAGAAAATAACCGAATTTGGGTTGTTTTTCTGCGAATTCTTTATAGATTACAAATCAAGTAATGAGAATTGTAATTATCGGTGCTGGTGAAGTTGGTTTTCACGTCGCTAAGTCTCTTAGTGAGCTTGACTATGATATTACTGTCGTAGATATCAGTCACAAGAAATGTCAAAGAGCAAATGAGCATTTAGATGTTATTGTTATAAAAGGTAATGGTTCTGATGAACAAGTCTTACAAAAAGCTAATGTAGTAGATTCTGATTATGTTTTTACGCTTACCGATTCAGATGAAACGAATCTTATTGCTTCTATGCAGTGTCATACTCTAGGCGCAAAGAAGATTATAGCTCGACTTCGTGATTTTGATTATAGCCAGAATGGTCATTCAATGATTCCTGAAAAATTTGGAATTGATATGGTTATTCATCCAGAAGCTGCAGTAGCTCAAGAAATTATTCGATTAGTGAAACATCCTTACGCAGATAAATTCTATGAATTTGAAAATGGAAAAGCAGTATTATTCTCAAAGAAGATTAATCATCGTTCTAAGCTGGTTGGTAAGACAATAGAAGATTTTCACAAAGATAACACCGATTTTAAATGTTTAATTATTGCTGTTGTAAGAGATGAAAAAATGACAATTCCTACATCTTCATTCAAATTTGAGCCAGATGATTATGTGTTCTTTTTTACAAAATCAAAAAATTTAAATATGCTTTTAAATACCTTAGGTATTTCTTCTTCTAATTCTAAGCGCGTTATGATAGCCGGTGCAAGTAAGATTGGTCGTTTAATCGCAAGACAATTAGAGGGAGATATGTCAGTCAGGTTAGTTGATAAAGCAAAAGATAAAGCGGTTGCCGTAGCCAATGAATTAAATGAATCTATTGTAATTCATTCTGATGCAACAGATGTTGAATTTCTAAAAGGAGAAAATATAAATGAAGTCGATTCATTTATTGCTGTCACAGAGGATCAGCAGCTCAATTTATTAGCAGGTATTCTCGCGAAACAATTAAAAGTTAAACAGTCTATTATTCATGTTACGAATCCAGATTATGTGAAAAACATGTCAGATTTGGGAATGGGATCAATTGTAAGTAAAAATACGGTAAGTGTTAATTCTATAGTAAAAGCAATCAGAATTGACCATAAAGATAATGTCATTCAATTGTTTAGCACTTTAAATATGGAAGCGATAGAAGTTGAAGCTGAAAATAATTCTAAGGCAACACGTCTTCCAATATCTAATTTAAATTTACCTCATGGCAGTATTGTAGCGCTTGTTAATCATAATGGGCATCTCACAATACCGGCTGGAGATTATCAAGTATTATCTAATGACACAGTACTGATTTTCTGTATTCACTCAAAAGTGAATGAAGTAAATAAGATATTTCAGTCAGAATAATGAGCTTAAGACCTACATTTAGATTTTTATCAATGCTGACAATTTTTTTGTCAATCTTTTTGCTTTTTCCTGCATTAATTGATTTTTTCGATACTGGAGGAATATATTTATTAAAGATAGCAGGAGTAAGCTTTGGAGTGTCTTTACCTATATGGTATGTTTGTAGAAAAGCTACAGCATTCTCGAATAAAGATATTTTCTTAGTAATTGTATTAAGTTGGGTTATGGCATCTCTCTTTGGTTCAATTCCTTTCTATTATTCAGGGGTTTTTGATAGTTATACCAATGCATTATTTGAAGCGGTATCTGGCGTAACAACAACGGGAGCCACAATTTTAGAAGATGTTGAGAGTTTACCAAAAAGTATCTTGTTTTGGAGAGCATTTCTTCAATGGATTGGCGGATTAGGTATTGTTGTATTTACGATTGCGCTATTACCTTTATTGGGTGTAGCTGGCGAGAAATTGTTTAATGTGGAATATCCAGGACCTTCCTCAGAAAAGATTACGCCTAGAATAAAAGAAACAGCAAGACTATTGTTGAAGTTTTATATAGGATTTACATTCTTGGAATTCACACTATTATCCTACTCAATGCCTTTCTTTGATGCCATTTGTCATGCATTAACTACCATGCCAACAGGTGGATTTTCGACATTTAATGATAGCATTAATAGCCAGTCAGTCTATGTGAAATCAGTAATTTTATTATTTATGATCATTGGTGGAACAAATTTTGCATTACACTTTAGAGCCGCCAAATCTGGACCAAAAGCATATACAAGAGATAGAGAGTTTTTGTATTATATCGGAATTGTTATTGTTGCATCCACATCAATATTATTTTCGAGTTATTTGTATAACAATGGTTCAAATACTTTAGATACTGCTTTCCAGGTAGTCGCTATCTTGACTACAACAGGATATACGGCAACAGATTATAGTGCCTGGGCTCCTTTTATTAAGCAATTTATGCTGTTTGGTTTAATGTTTTTTGGTGCTATGGGAGGATCTACTAGCGGTGGTATGAAACTTATCAGACTTGTTGCTGTTTTTAAATATGCAAGAATGGAATTAAAGCGAGCATTACATTCAAAAGCAATTATTCCTATTCGTATAGGTCAGAAGATAATTCCAGATGAAGTAATTAGAAAAACAATAGCATTCTTCTTGTTTTATATGGCATTCTTTTGGATTGCATCGTTTGCCTTTGTTTTGATGGGAATTGACTTGCAATCTTCATTAGGCGCTGCTGCTTCTGGAATGGGTAATATTGGCCCATCTTGGGGAGCATATGGTGCTATGAATAGTTACCTAGCAATGCCAGCGTTAGGAAAATATATTATGATGTTTTGTATGTTGCTGGGAAGATTAGAGATTTTTGCTGTATTAGTCTTATTTACCAAGACATTCTGGAGATCATAACATAGATTTACAGTCTAAAATTGCCGGTTTACCTGCATTACCTGGTATTTATCAATTCAAAGATAAGGCAGATAAAATTATATATATCGGCAAGGCAAAAGACCTTAAGAAGCGCGTTAAATCCTATTTTCAAAAAAAAGCGTATCGCACACCAAAAGACCAATCCTTAATTAACAGAATTGCTAACCTTGAATGGATTGTATGTGAGGATGAAGCTGATGCATTTATTACTGAAGCAACCCTTATTAAAAAATTTAAGCCAAAGTATAATGTTCGTTTAAAAGACGATAAGTCTTTTCCATATTTAAAGATTACAAATGAACAATTTCCTCAGATTGACATTACACGCACCATCAAGAATGATAAGTCGCGTTATTTTGGGCCCTATACGGATGTGAAATCAATGCGTAGGTTGTTGGATGTTTTATATAGAGCGTTTCCTATACGCAATTGCTATATCAAACTAAATGATGATACAATTATTAAAAAAGGGTTAGGGATTCAGACCATATCAGAATCAGACTATCATGAGATGATTGATGATATGATTCTGTTTCTAAAAGGTGAGACTAAGACATTAGAGAAAAAATTAGCCAAACAGATGAAATATTTTTCATCAAAACTCATGTATGAAGATTCTGCTAGAGTACGAGACCAGATTAAAGCTATCAAATCATTTAAGCGAGGACAAAGAAAGCTAGAAGCAGACTTCACCAATAGAGATATTATTGGGGTTCAAAGTAAAGACAATCACCATGTAGTGGTTATTTTGCGTATTAGAGAAGGAAGAATACTTAGCAGAGAAAAAATCTCTGTGGACACCAATGATGCTATTGCTGAGATATTTCGTTCTGTTATTATTAATTTTTATATGAATGCAGCCTATATCCCAAACAATATTTATTTATCTGAGTTTCCTACAGAAGCAGAAGAGTTAAAAGAATGGTTATCGGAGAAGAATAATCGAAAAGTAGCATTCAACATTCCAAAAAGAGGGGTAAAACTAAAAGAATTAAGATTAGCGAATCGAAACGCAAAGCTTCTTTTAAATGAGTGGATGTTAAATCTTGCAAAACGAAAAGATTATATTCCAAAACTGCTTAGTGAACTTCAAGATATTCTAAGTTTATCGAAGCCACCTCGCCTGATTGAAGCATTTGACATTTCTCACTTAGGCGGAATTGATACGGTAGCATCGATGGTTGTATTTAAGGATGGAAAGCCTTATAAAAGCGGATATAGAAAATATAATATTAGTGTTGATCAAATTGATGACTTTGAATCCATGAAAGAAGTGGTATTTCGTCGATATAAACGACAATTAAATGAAGGGAATCTATTACCTGATTTAATCTTGATTGATGGAGGAAAAGGACAACTATCTTCTGCAAAAGAATCGTTAGATAAGTTAAAATTAAAACTTCCTATTGTGGCTATAGCCAAACGACTAGAAGAGCTGTTTATTCCTGGAGATTCAGAATCATTAAGAGTTGCAAAAAATTCTCCTGCATTAAATTTATTAAAGCAATTGCGAGACGAAGCTCATCGATTTGCTATTACATTTCAGAGAGATAAAAGATCAAAAAGAATGTTTAAATAAGATTATGTTCTTTCATCCAATCGTCTGAAAGAAATTTTCTCATATAATTACGAATACTATCAGGTAGTATTATAAGACAATTTTGCCCTTTTTTGAGCGATTTTGCTGCTTTTAAGGCCGCAAAGGTAGCAGAACCACATGAACCCCCAATTAATAGACCTTCCTCTCTTATAAGCGCTTTAGCGGTAGCGAATGCTTCTTTATCATTTACTTTGACAAATTCATCGACAACACTTTTATCAAATACTTTAGGGATAAAGTCATAACCAATACCTTCCACCTGATATGGTGAACCTTTATATTCATCTTCACCACCTAAGATAGATCCATACGGGTCAGCTCCTACAATTTTAATGTCAGGTATTTGTTCTTTAAGGCGTTTTCCTACACCACTAATGGTTCCACCAGTGCCTACACCCATGACAACCATATCTAAATCAGTACCAAAATCATCTAAAATCTCTTGTGATGTGTGATTATAATGTATTTCTGGGTTACACATATTTTCCCATTGATCAAGAATATGGCTTTTAGGGGTGTCTTTATTTAGTTGTTTTGCTACACCAAAATTGCTATCACATTCATCATGACAAGCTTCAGTTCTGGTACGTATAATTTTTGCCCCTAAGGCTTTGATTGTTAGTTCTTTTTCCATACTCATCTTTTCTGGCATACAGATGATGAGTTTATATCCTCGTACAGCAGCAGCTAATGCAAGTCCAATACCTGTGTTGCCTGAAGTGGCTTCAATAAGAGTGTCACCTGGTTTGATTTTGCCTGCTTTTTCAGCACAGTCAATCATACAAAATGCTACTCTGTCTTTTACAGAACCACCAGGATTAAACATTTCAAGTTTTACATAAAGGTTACAATCTAGCTCAGATCCAATAGAATTAAGCTTGATGATAGGAGTAGAGCCAATAGTTTCAAGGATATTGTTGTAAATCATGCTTTAATATTAAAAAAAAAGGGGCGAAAAGCCCCTTCTTTTTTTTAAAGAAAACAAATTACTTTACAGTAATTTTTTTCCCAATAGACGATTTGGTCTTTGGAAGAAGGATATTTAACACTCCATTGTCAATTTTCGCAGAGATTTTATCTGCTTGAACATTGTTTGGAATATTAAATGATCGTTCCATTTTACCGTATTCGTAAGAATTATACTTATCAGACTTTCTTTGTCCTGAAACTTTTAAACGATTATTGTCAAAAGCTATGTCAATATCGTCTTTGGATATTCCAGGAACATCCATTGTCAAATAATATTCTTTATCGTTCTCGTTGTAATGAGATGTTGTATTCACATTTACTGATGAAAATCGTGGATCAATTGATAAATCAGTAAAAAACTGATCAATAATATTATCAAATGTATCTATTTCATTGTTAAATGGTTTCCATTTTATTAAACTCATTTCGTTCTCCTTTGTAGTTAATATTTACGTTATTATAGCTGCAAAAGGAGTGCCAAATTTATTTGTATGTTATTTTTGCAGATAAATTTTAGAAAAAATGACAAAATTCCATACTTCTGTAAAAAGTATGAAAAAGTGACAGAGAATTATATGAATTTTAAAAATATTTTATCAAAAACAAACGTGTCTGCTGATTGGATTGGCATTAGGTATGTAGAGGAAAAGCAGAACATACTCTCTACTAAAAAAACATCTTTAGATAATGTTCAAAGAAATGTAACAAAAGGCGTAATGATTGATGTGCTTGTTGATGGACAATTCTCATATTATGCCACACCATTTCTTGATGAGTCTCATATCTTAGAATGCATTAAAACTGCATATAATAACGCAAAACTTGCTTCAAAATATTCAGTGTTTAAATTTGATCAATCTACTGTTAGAAAAGGCTTTACCGGAGAGTATAATACCAAGCTAGAAACTCCTTTAAGTGATTTGTCTGTCACCGATATTAAAGATATAGCATTATTAGGCTCAAAAACCTTAATGAGCCATGATAAAATCGTGCATGCAGCGACGACAATTGAATTAATTGAAAGAACAACCGATATTGTGAGCACTTCTGGGGCTGATATTCATCAGAAAATGGATATTATATTAGTAGAATTATCCTCAACAGCGCAAAATAAACACGATTCTCAAACAAGAACCAATCATGGAATGAGAGGGCATTGTTTTCAGGCAGGTGCTGAATTTTTAGATAATTATAACATAGAAGACGAAGCAAATCAGATTTCATTGCAAGCATTAGATTTATTGAATGCTGAGCAATGTCCTACAGAAGTTATGGACTTAATTTTAGCGCCAGATCAAATGATGTTACAGATCCATGAGAGCGTTGGTCATCCACTTGAGCTTGACCGAATTTTAGGAGATGAAAGAAATTTTGCAGGATCAAGCTTTGTTAATCTTGATGATTTTGGTTCCTTGCAGTATGGGTCAGAATTAATGAATATTGTGTTTGACCCAACGGTTGACAATCAATTAGCTACTTATAGTTTTGATGATGGTGGGATGCCTGCGGAAAAAGAACATCTAATCAAGGACGGTATTTTAGTAAGAGGTCTTGGAGGAATTGAGAGTCAAATTCGATCAGGAATTAAGGGTGTTTCTAATCTAAGAGCATCTTCATGGAATAGAATTCCAATTGATCGTATGGCTAATATTAATCTTGAGCCAGGAAAATCAACAAGAGATGAAATTATTAGCAGTGTTGAACGAGGCGTATACATGGAAAGTAATCGTTCTTGGTCTATCGACGACTACAGGAACAAGTTCCAATTTGGTTGTGAGTATGGACGTCTTATTGAGGATGGAGTATTAACTAAAGTAGTTAAAAACCCGAATTATAGAGGAATAACTAATCCTTTTTGGAGAAGTTTATCTATGGTGGGAGATTTAGATACCTTTGAAGTATTTGGTACGCCTAATTGTGGAAAGGGAGAGCCAAATCAAGTCGAGAGAGTTGGACATGCTTCTCCTTTATGTAAATTTGATAAAACCCAAGTATTTGGAGGTGTATAAGTGAAAAAAGAAATATATAACACTATATGTTCTCAAGTTTATAATACACTTCAAGAGGGTGAAGATTTAACAATTTATATGGAGGGTGAAAACTCACAATATTTTAGATTTAATGACTCTAAGATTCGTCAAACTGGTATTATTGAAGATTACAATGTAACACTTTCTCTCTATCATGGAAAAAAATCACTTCAAGCCACAACAACAATCTCATCTGATATCGATTATTCGGTTAAAAATTTAATATCAGAGATTAATGGGTTACGAGACCCATTATCGTTGATACCAGAAAACAATTTTACAGCATTTCCCGAGAAGTTTGATTCTCTAGAAGTCTATAGACAAGGAGACTTGCCTGACAGAGAAGAAATATTGGACAGTTTAATGGGTATCATTGATAGTGACAACTTAACTGGAGTATGGACTTCAGGTAAGATTTTTAGAGCTTCATCTACATCTAAGGGAACACACCATTGGTTTGAAAAAGATTCTTTTATATTTGATTTTTCTCTTATTGATGCAAAAGAAAATATGGTAAAAATCTTATATCCTGGCTCAGATTGGAATAGAGATGACTTTATAGCAGCATTTGATGATGCATCGAAGCGACTTCAGCTGATGGATAAACCTAAATTGGAATTAAAACCTGGAAAATATAGAGTATGGTTCGAACCGCATGCTGTTGCAGACTTTGTTGATATGTTAAACTGGAATGGCGTCAGTGAGGCTTCCTTAAGAAACGGATCAAGCTGTTTGCTAAAGATGAGAAAAGATAATGTGAGATTGTCAGAAAAATTCTCTCTTGATGAGTCGTTTGACAGAAAATCAACTGCTTCGTTTAATTCTCGATCTGAGATATCAGGAAATGTTAGTCTTATTAAGCATGGAATCTTGGAAAATACACTTATTAATTCAAAAACTGCACTTGAGTATGGATTAAGCTCAAATTATGCCGAGGATGTCAATTCTTGGGGCATAGGGGAGTATCTAAGAGCTCCATTTATGCATGGAGGGGATATTAAGCTTGATGAAAGGCTCGAAAAGCTAGGAACAGGCATATTTATTTCAAATATTCACTATCTTAATTGGAGTGATAATCTCGGAGGTCGTATTACCGGTTTGACGAGATATGCATGTTATTGGGTTGAAGACGGTAGAATGATAGCTCCTATTCAAACAATGCGATTCGATGATTCTTTCTATAATTTTTTTGGTGACAATCTAGAGGCTGTCGGAGAAACTGTATTATCTAGACCTGTAATTGAAACTTATGATGGTAGAAATCCTGGAGAAACTACCTGTCCAGGAATATTAGTTAATGATTTTGAATTGACTCTCTAAATATTTATATTGGCACGTTCATCTTTTTTAAAAAGTTTGGCGTCGTACCCAAGTGGTCTAAGGGATCGGTTTGCAAAACCGCTATTCGTCGGTTCGAATCCGACCGACGCCTCTTAAAACTTGTTGCCCGGGTGGTGAAATTGGTAGACACAAGGGACTTAAAATCCCTCGGAGATTAAACTCCGTGCCGGTTCGAGTCCGGCCCCGGGCACCACTACTTTAGGAGAATTTCTATATGAATCATTTTATCTTTTTTCATGGTGTTGGTATCAGATCTCCGTTTTGGAATAGTATCGTTCCTATTTTAGAAGAGAAATCACTTAATTATTCGCTAATTGATTTAGATTTTTCCTCTTTAGATAATGCTTTTCAATCATCAAAAGATTCTGTGAGAGATATTATTAAAAAATACCCTGATAGAAATATTGTTATGGTTGGGCATAGTTTGGGTGGTTTATTTGCAACTTATGTAGCTCAATCTCTAGGCGATGATATACATAAATTAATCCTTATTGCCTCTGGGGTTGCTCCAAAACGAATCTCTGTAAAAGCTATTCAACAAAAACAAATTAATATTCTATACAAGACGATTAAGAAATTTGGAATGCAAATGATGTTTAAAGGTTATTTACCTTCTTGGCTAACTCAATCAATGTTTTTTACAAAGCATACTCCAAAAGAGGTTCAAAGGAAGGTCTGGAAAGATGCCGTAAGGGAAAAACAAAGTTTTTTAATAGAATATTTTAAATCAAAGGAAGTCTGGAACAATCACTTTAAAAGAGTACATTTTAGCGGACCAGATAATGTTTTAATTATCATTTGCGATAAAGATAAATTGGTTCCAAAACATGCATCTATGTATTTAAAAGATCATTTAAGTGCATCGCATAAAATCTATGAAGGTTCTGGACATAATGACATAGTTACTGCAGAAAAATTTAATAAAAGATTTGTAGATGATATAATCTTATTTTCTTCTATATGAAGAGATACAGATATATATTAAACTATAACTTTAATATCAATTAACACTTGAATTGGTATATTATAATCGGTAATATAGACAAATTAAATGAGACCATTTCACTTAGCTTTTCCAGTTACCGATTTAGATACTACGCGATCTTTCTATATAGATATTTTACAATGCAATGTTGGTAGATCTTCTGATAGATGGATTGATTTTGATATGTTTGGACATCAAGTAGTAGCCCATCTGGTAGATAGCACTGATCATCCAGCAACCAATAGTGTTGATGGAGATGATGTGCCCGCAAGCCATTTTGGGATTGTATTGACGATGGGTCAGTGGAATCAATTAAGGGAACATCTAAGTAAATTTGATATTAAATTCATTATTGAACCTAAGATTCGATTTAAAGGAGAAGCTGGAGAGCAAGCAACTATGTTTTTCCTTGATCCTTCAGGAAATGCTCTTGAGTTCAAAGCTTTTAATGACGACAAACAAATTTTTGCGAAATAAGGAGAAATTGTGATTCTAGACAAAACAGCAGTAGAGCATTGGGCTCCAGAGATTGGTGGTCAATTTTGGTGGAATGGAGTATTTTTTACGCTCCTCTTTGTGCCTTTTATGATAATTCTTGGTAAAAAGCTATCGAAGGAGAATAGAGATTATATGCTCTATGGAATGGGTATTTATCAGTTAGGAAAAGTTGCTATAGTTCAAATGTCACATGTTTTATCTGATAATTACATTCTAGCCACGAATTTACCGCTTCAATTATGTAGTATTTCTGGTATTTTAGCAGGAGTAGTAGTGTTTTATCGTAAGCAAATATTGCTTGAATTTCTTTATTTCTTTGGTATTGTTGGATTTATTCATTCTATTCTAACTCCAGAGTTTACAGGAGGTACAGCACCTTGGAATATTTTTGACTATTATGTAGGCCATTCAATGTTATTTATTGTGCCTATATTTCTTATGATGTTTTATGGATTTAGATTGAGAGAGAATGCTTGGTGGACTTCGTTTATATATCTGCAATTTATTGTCGTAGTTGTTAGTCAAGCGAATGCTATCATTGGAAATGGTGCTAATTACATGTATTTAGCACAAGCACCGATTGCTGATAATGTCTTTGTATTACAAGATCCTTATCATATTCTCGGCTTTGAGTTAGCTGCCTTAGCGCATTTTTATCTCTTAGATGTTATTGCAAGAAAAGTTTTCAGATAAATGTCTCTTTTAATTACCTACTTCTGTTTAGCACTTTTTCTATCATTTTTATGTTCACTGCTCGAAGCGGTGCTCCTATCTACACCAAATTCTTATGCATCTATTTTAGCAAAAACAAATCAACAGCATGGTCTTCGTCTTGAAAGATTTAAGGAAAATATTAACAGACCATTAGCAGCTATCTTAACTCTTAATACATTTGCACATACACTTGGCGCTGCGGGAGTGGGAGCTCAGGCATTGGCATTGTATGGAGAAAGCTCTGTTGCGATTGCTTCTGGTATTTTAACCTTACTCATTCTAGTATTTTCTGAGATTATTCCGAAGACGATAGGGAGTGTATATTGGAGAGGATTAATTGGAAATACAACTTTCATCATCCAAGTACTTATTGTTCTTACTTATCCGTTGGTATTATTAGCAGAATATATCTCTAATTTTGGAGAAGATGAGGCAACGGTTACAAGAGAAGAAGTGATAGCTATGGCTGAAATGGGAGAAGATGAAGGGGTATTTGAAGAACAAGAGACAGATCTAATTGAGAATACCTTACGATTGAAAGACGTTAAGGTGAATGAGGTAATGACACCTAGAACTGTGATATTTGCCTTAAATAAGGATATGACAGTCGGACAAGTGCTGGATGAGCATGATACCCTAGATTTTACTAGAATTCCTGTTTTTGACACCAATTTGGATGGTATAGTGGGTATTGTAAATCGATATGACATCGTAAGTCGTCAAGCAGATGATCACTTTAGCACAAGAATGCATGAAATCTCTAAAGAAGTTCCTTCAGTAAATGAGAATGATCCAGTAGATGAAGTTTTAAGGCTTTTTATTCAAAATAGATATCATTTAGCTCTAGTGCTTAATAATGACAATAATCTGACAGGTTTAATCACACTAGAAGATGCCATTGAAACATTGCTAGGTGAAGAGATTGTCGACGAACATGATTCAGTCGTAGATATGAGAGATTTGGCAAAATCACAGAATAATAATTAATTATTTGAGTTTTTGAATTACTACATTAACTTCTTCACCAGTTATGGCTAAAAAACAAACATTCAGTTCAAAGTTAAGCAAAGATGCAAAGAACTCTAAATTTGTGAAATATATCAAGTCTGTCAGATCTGAAGACTCTGATAATATAAAATTTATTGATAGTATGGTTCGTCTTGATGATAACGAGAATATTGACCAAGCATTAAAACGTATGGAAGAAGAAGCTTCTGTTACATTAGCATTTGGTCAAGATCCTGAACCTGAAGAAGCGGTAACTGAAGATATTCCAGCTGAAGAAACTCAAGAAGAAGCACCAGTAGAGGAAGCTAAAGAAGAACCAGCTGAAGAAACTCAAGAAGAAGCACCTGCTGAAGAAGAAACTCCAGTAGAAGAAGCTAAAGAAGAACCAGCTGAAGAACCAGCTGAAGAAACTCAAGAAGAAGCACCTGCTGAAGAAGAAACTCCAGTAGAAGAAGCTCCAACCGAAGAAGCACCTGCTGAAGAAGAAACTCCAGTAGAAGAAGCTCCAACCGAAGAAGCACCTGCTGAAGAAGAAACTCCAGTAGAAGAAGCTCCAACCGAAGAAGCACCTGCTGAAGAAGAAACTCCAGTAGAAGAAGCTTCAGAGTCGGTACCTGAAGAAGATTCAGCTGAAAAAGCTGATGAATCCTCCAAAGAATAATTAATTATTGGAGAGGTGGCCGAGTGGCTTAAGGCGCACGCTTGGAAAGCGTGTAGAACGCAAGTTCACGCAGGTTCGAATCCTGTCCTCTCCGCAATATTTAAAAAATGAAGATTAAAAATTTTATCCATAAAAAGCATTGGAGTCCTATTTGTGAAATTCATGATGCAGCAAGGCCTATCGAACTCGAAGGGTCAGCCCCTAAAAAAGCTTTTGTTCCATTAAGTAGATGTCATAAAGAAGAAGGTCTTCTTGATGATAAGATTTATATCGGAGAAGCGGGCGGATCAATTGTAGGTTTTATAGCATTTGACTCTTGCAATATTACATGGCTTTATGTTCATCCTGCTTATCAAGGAAATGGGTATGGGAGGCAACTATTGCGTTTTGGAGTAGAAAAAACAGAAGATCCAACTAAAGTTCTAGTTTTGAATAAGAATTTAAAGGCAATTGCTTTGTATGAGAGCGAAGGATTTACTATAGTGAAATCGAAAAAAGGAACCATTCCAATTACTAATGTTGATGTTATATGTTATCGTATGCAAAAAATAGTAAAGAAATTATAAGGAATCATTATTAAGTTGTATTTATGAGATATTTAATCCCAATACTTTTTCTATCATTTATTATTGCACAAGACAGTGTTTACGATAAAATAGTAGAAGATCACGATAAAGCTGTAAAAGAAATCTTTGATGAGCAAATTGTAGAACAAAATAAGCAATTAGAGCGTATTTTAGCCAAAGAAGATTATAAGACATTAACTACCCAAGCATTAACTACTGGATTAGGATTTATGTTAATGTGGGCATCAGACAGTCCTGGTCCTTGGCTTTTAAGCACCACTATAGTACCAATGTTAAAAATAAGAAAAATTAATAAGAGTAACGATTCTATAGAGTTAAAAAATGAGAGAAAAAAGCGAGTAAAAAGAAATGCTCAGTTAGGATCTATTCCTATATACAAATGGATGATAGTATTGTTGCGAACACCTAAAGCAATACTTGATAATGTTTCTTAGTGAATATCAGGAATATGAAAAAAGTAATTATTGCCTCAAAAAATCCAGTGAAAATCAATGCAGTCAAAGTAGCATTTAATCAAATGTTCCCCAATGCTGTCTTTGAATTTCATAGATTGGAAACCTCTTCCGATGTTAGTGATCAGCCTATTTCTGATAACGAAACCCTGCAAGGAGCGATAAATCGTTCTAATAATGCAAAGTCAAAATATGTAAATGCTGATTATTGGGTCGGTATTGAAGGGGGAGTTGATAAAAAAGATGATGAAATGGAAGTCTTTGCTTGGATATTTATTCAATCTGATGATATCAAAGGTAAAGCACGTACTGCGACATTTAATCTTCCAAGAAAGATTGTTGAGTTAATTAATTCTGGAATGGAATTAGGCGATGCAGATGATATTGTGTTTAATCGTAAAAATTCGAAACAAAAAAATGGGGCAGTAGGTATATTGACAGAAGATTTAATTGATAGAGAAAAATATTATACCCATGCTATTATTATGGCGTTAATTCCGTTTAAAAATATGGACCTTTATTTAAAATAATGATACTTTTCTGATATGTTTAAAGCACTAACAGAATTAAGATTAAACACAAGAGAGTTTGGCCTAATATACGCCTTAAAAGATTTATTTAAGAAATATGGATGGAAAGTGGGAGTAGTATTGTTTTTTTACTACCTGATTCGCGATGTCATACTTTACATTATTATACCATACCTTATTTATAAGGGATTGATGAGTTAATATGAAAGTTCCTACAATGCTTAGAAAGTGGCTTGTATTCCACTTTTACGTTGATTATGCAGTTGCTATACCCATATTCTTTGGTGCCGAGCAAATCGCTGTATACTTTCCTGAATATCCATTAGATACAGTTGCTTTGAGAATTGTAGCTGCAGCACTATTTGGTATTGGATTTAGCTCTCTTCAAGCTTCGAGTCTAGATTATGACAATATGGTTAAAAAATTACGCTGGGCAGTGATTTGGTCTGGAACTGCATGGACAGGCGTTTTAATCTCGCTTGTTAATGGTGGACATCCACTGAATTGGCCTGTTTTTGTCACCTTTGTTTTATTCAATTTTTTATGGACTTACTATGCTGTCAAATTAGGTTCATTCAATAACTTTTTTGGAAGTGTTAAGAAGTTGTTATTTTGCAACTTTGATTAAGTATTATCTTTCAAGAAGGCCTGGCACTGAAATGATATTAAATTTTATATCAATTTCATCTTTGATTACTTTATCTTTTAATGTTTCTTTAGTGGTTGTTGCACTATTCCAAAAAGATTTAGCATCATCTAAATGCATTTCAGTACGATATTGAACCCCAAAATCAGCTCGATTAAATTGCATAGTTCCAGTTGCAGATTTAACGTCAGAGTCTAAATCTACAATAGCCGTAAATGTAATAGGTTTTGTAATAGATTTAATTGTTAAGTCTCCAGAGACTTCCATATTGTATTTACCACTAGATTGCTTTTCTAAAATTTTTGAGTTATTGATTTTTAGCGATGCAGTAGGGAAGCGTTCGACATGAAAAAAATCTTCACTTCTTAAGTGTCCTATTAAATATTCTTTCTTGCTTTCAGGAAGATCTGTATTGGTTATAGATAGCATGTTTACAGTAATAGTTCCAATAATCTTAGTTTTATCCTCTAAAAATAAACTTCCTGCTTTTATCTTTAAATTTCCATTATGATTCTTGTTAAGAAATTTTAATCCACCGGTCCATTCTAAAGTACTCACCCTTTTATTAAGTATAATGCTTGGATTGGCATTGGCCTTAGTACGTCTTCCTTGCCTTACTTTTCTTGGATCTGGATTTAAGTTAATTATGCGCTCAATAGATCGTTCTTGTTTTCGATCCTGCTCTCTAAGCATTTGGTCTTCTTCTATCATTGATTCTCTAATTTCTCTTTTAGCTTCATCAGTATCATTGATAGTTTGTGCCATTAATGGAATTATCATTACAGAGAGTGTTAGTAATATCTTTTTCATTAAAGTCCTTTGTTTGCTTTTAACTTTTTATCTAATAAATTGATGAGCAAAAAATTACTATATATATACAATTCATACAATTAAATTTAATATCAGGAGGCGTGGCAGAGCGGTTGAATGCACTGGTCTTGAAAACCAGCAAGGGTGAAAGCCCTTCAGAGGTTCGAATCCTCTCGCCTCCGCAATGAATAAACCTATCGTCAGATTTGCTCCAAGCCCAACGGGCTATCTTCATATTGGTGGAGCAAGAACAGCTCTTTTTAATTGGTTATATGCTAAGAAGAATGATGGAAAATTCCTTCTTAGGATTGAAGATACTGATTTAGAAAGATCAAAATCAGAATACATTGATCAAATTACCGATGCTTTAAGTTGGTTAGGGCTGGATTGGGATGATGATATTGTATTGCAATCAAAGAACAAATCACGTCATGAAGAGGTGGTTCATCAAATGATTGAAGCAGGGACAGCTTATCGATGTTTCTTATCGAAAGAAGAGTTAGATGACTTGCGCAAAAAATCAGAAGAAAAGAAAGAATTATTTCGAGTTCCAAAAACATACAGAGATTGTTCTTTGGATGAACAGCAAGCGCTCATAGATGGGGGTAAATCTTTTACGGTACGCTTAAAAATACCAGACGGCATAACAGAATTTTCAGATTTAGTGTATGGATCTATCAAGGTTGATAATAAAGAATTAGATGATTTTATTATTGCAAGATCAGACGGTTCTCCAACGTATAATTTTGTAGTCGCTATTGATGATTCTGATATGAATATTACTCATGTAATTAGAGGTGATGATCATTTAGCAAATACGCCTAAGCAAATTCTAGTATATCAAGCATTAGGACTAGAAATACCTACATTTGCTCATCTGCCAATGATATTAGGTTCAGATAAGAAAAGATTAAGCAAAAGACATGCAGCCACCAATGTGCAAGAGTATAGAGACAAAGGATTTACATCAACAGCAATCATAAACTATCTTTCTTTGTTAGGGTGGAATCCCGATTCAGATCAAGAAATATTTGATATAAACGAACTTGTTGATTCTTTCAACTTTGCTCAAGTTCAGAAGAAACCTGCTACTTTTGATGAAAAGAAATTGCTTTGGGTTTCTGGCCAACAAATGGCAATAATGAAAACTAATGATACTATAAGAGAGTTAGAATCTTTGGATAATAATTGGGGCGCTGATCAAGATAATCAATATAAGTCCGACGTCATTAATCTGATTAAAGATCGATCAAAAACTCTCAATGATTTAATTGAAATTTCAGATGTTTTCTTCAAGGAAAATATTGTATACGATAAAGAGATGAGTCAAAATATTTTGGATAGTAACGCTGTTAAAATAATAGAAGATTTACATCAAGCTTTAAGCTCAGAAGATAATTGGAAAAGAGATGTGCTCGAATCTATTTTTGACAATCTAATGGCTCAACATGAGCTAGGGTTAGGAAAACTCATTAAGCCAATACGATTTGCACTTACAGGTCTTGGCTATGGGCCAGGTATTTTTGATATGATGATTCTACTTGGAAAAAGTAGATGTCTGAATCGTTTATCAAGTACTATGGACTTGATATAGTGTTTCGTTATCTTATTTTATTTGCTTTAATAGGCAATCTGTTTGCTCAATCAAATTTTCCAAACAATACAGTGCGTTTGATCAATAACGAAAAAACAAATCTTCATAGCTTAACTTCTAAAGTATCCTTTGTGAGCTTTTGGGCAACATGGTGTATTCCTTGTATTAAGGAGATTGATAAGCTTAATGAGTTTATTGATGATTATGAAGATGTATCGGTTATTTTAATTAATGAAGATAAGCCTGGCGATAAAGCCAAGGTCAAAGGGTTTGTTCGTTCTAGGAAATATCCTATTGACGACAATTATCATATCATATTTGATTCTGATCAGAAGTTATCCAGACAGTTTAGTGCACAACCTATTCCATTAACATTGATATTAAAAGATAATGAAGTTGTTTATCGCAAAAGAGGTTTCTATTTAGGCGATGAGATTGAACTAAAGAAACAATTAGACGATGCATTAAATGATTAAGAAAGTATTCACTGCTATACTCTTACTTACTTATAGTTATAGTCAAACAGATGTTTCAAATCAATTATCTGTTCGATATGGAGACAGTAAGAATGATTATAATTATAATGAAGTATATTTAGATACAAAACTATCTCTTAATCGAGCAGATTATCGCTTGGAATCTATTTTCACTTTTGAAATAAGCGATCCTCCTGAAATTGGATTAAAAGAGGATGGTCTTCGTAAATTTTTATTAGGGTTTTATAACGATAAATTTTCATTTGAAGTGGGAGATATATATCAGACCTGGGGAAGAGGATTATTATTAAATCAATTAGATTATCAAAATCTAGATTTTGATACAGGTTCTAGAGGATTAGGCTTGACATTCCAGGATGATTGGAAGACAGTCAATATAATTGCAGGGGATGCTGCAAGCAGAAAGAGTACAACAGTGTTAGGAGATTATGACCCTAGAGTGCCTAATTATTTTGTAGATCAATTTCTCTATGGAGCTGATATTAGCTTCGATATTGATAAATCTAATATAGGATTTGCTTTCTTGTTTGTAGATGAAGATAAACGCAATTTATCTCATACTCTAACAAGTGCTCGCATAGACAAATCATATGAGAATGGTGAATTTTTTGTCTCTATGATTAGCAAGGTTTCTGAAAAAGATTCTGGAGATTTGGAAATTTTCTATCCTGAAAAAGATGGTACAGGTTTTTATATATCTAACACCAATTATCTAAAAGATTGGGCACTAACTTCTAGTTATCGAAAGTTCACAATCGATGTTAACGATCCAATAATTCGAGACAATATTGTAGAAAATTATGGACAAGCATTAGATATCCAACGTTCACCAAGCGGTTTCTATCAACACACATTTAGACTATTAAGTCGGAACTCAAGAGAAGTGAACCTTAATGATGAAATAGGGTTAGAAATGCAATTATTAGGACCGATTAATGATAATGTTAATATCTCAGTTAATTATATGAAATCAAGTAGCTCAAAGAGCTGGTATAATGGAGCAGGAGTATTGATTGGTGATTGGTTTAATGATAGTAACTCTCTTATGCCTTCAAGCAGTCAAGAGGCTTACCCTTTTGAAGAGTTATTTATTGAATTAAGTGGATATAATACAAATGGAAAAGCATTCTATAAAGTTGGTATAGATTTTCAAGACCAAGTATTTAATGTATTATCTAATTCCGCTGAGGTAAAATCATTTGAAATAACCCAATCACTCACATTGCCATTCTTAGTGAGTATTGCTATTAATCCATTATGGAATGTTGAATTTCAATTAGAATTACAAAGACTTAAAACAGGGTTTGATACAACAATTATTTCAGATGTTGATGGCATAAATAATAGCCATTCATTCTATTCTTTATTATCAGAAGAATATCAAAAAAATCTATTCCTAGCATTGTCAGCAAATTATAAACAAAAATGGTCTTTTAATGTTTCTCATGAATCAACCAATAGCGATGAGTCACTGCTCAACGACGGTCAAGACGATTCATTTGATAGCGCCAATCAATGGAATTCATTTTCTATGGCATATAAGTTTAAATCCGATCATACACTTGAACTATTCTATGGTTCTATTCGTGGTGGATTGGATTGCACAAATGGAGTATGTCGATATGTACAAGCCTTTGATGATGGTATAAGAATTGACTACAGTCGTAATTTCGACTAACTTTATCATGTTTTTAAGAATTAACCTTTTAAATAAGGAACAATAAAATGGTTAAACACTATAAAAAATATTTTATACTGACAGCAATTATTAGCTCTATGCTAATTTTTTCATGTTCAAATGGTGGTAGTAGCGTAAATGCTTCTACTGATAATACATCAGAAACCGGCGGAAATGATGGTTCAGCAGTAAATGTTAAATCAAAGATTCTAATGGAGCTCTTCACATCAACAACGTGTGGACCTTGTTTACCACAAAACACAAAATTAAATGACTATTTAAACCCTGAATCTTCAGTTTATGCAGCTGATTTAGCAGATGATTGGATTATTTTAAGATATCACGTATGGTGGCCTTCTTCTGGCGATCCTTACTATGATTTTAATCCTAGTCCGGTGATCGATCGTGAAAATTACTACGATGTTGGTTATGTGCCTCATATGTATACACAAGGATGGACTGACTCTGGTAGTACTGCAGCGACATGGAGAACACATGCAAGAGCAGAAGTAGATGGAGTAACTCCTTTTAATGTCCAAATAAGTGGAACAAGAGATGGTTATAATCTGAGCGGAGATGTTACAATTACTTCAGCTGGAGATGTAAATAATTTAGGTTTTAAATTATATATTGCTGTTACTCATGACAATTCACAGTATGCAGCACCAAACGGACAAACAGTATTTGATCAGACATTTATCAACTTCTTAACATTTGATAGTTCTTCTGGGTCAGTCTCTTATGGAGAGCCATTAAACTTGGGTGCAGGCGAAACGCATACAAAAAGCTATGATTGGACATTAGATAGTAATTGGCCAAATAATTCAGCTGTTTCTTGGAGCGCAGAAGATTTAACTCTTGTTGCTTTTGTTCAATTTGATAATAGCGGACCTAATGAGAAAAAAATCTTCCAGGTTGAAGCTCTTCATTTTGATTAATAAGTTTCAACCCTATTTACATATGCGCCCGTAGCTCAATTGGATAGAGCGTCTGGCTACGGACCAGAAGGTTGTGGGTTCAAATCCTTCCGGGCGTACACATGTCTATTGAAAATCAACTAGGAGCTGTTTCTCATGAAGATTGGATGCGTCGCGCTTTAAGTATCGCATCAAAAGGAATGAGAGAAGATGAAGTGCCAATCGGCGCTATTATTGTTTATAAAAATAAAATTATAGGTCAAGGCTATAATCAATGCGAATCTTTAAATGACTCTACTGCTCATGCAGAAATGTTAGCCATTACATCAGCATCTAACACATTAGGAGATTGGCGATTAAGTGATTGCACGATGTATGTCACAAAAGAACCATGTTCTATGTGTGCTGGAGCTATTATTAATAGCCGTGTTGATGCTTTGTATTTTGGTTGTTATGATGAAGACTTTGGTGCCTGTGGATCTAAATTAGATATTTGTGGCAATCCTACATTTAAAACGCCTAGCGTTGTTAGGGGTAATGTTTTGGGCGGAGATGCTTTGGTATTGATTCAAGATTATTTTTTCAAGAAAAGAAAAAAGAAAAAAGATTTAGAATTCTAATTAAAAGAAGTACGGTAAAATTGCTTTTCTATCTTTAGGATAATCTTCAAATGTTTCATTGTACCATTTATGTCCGGCTATAGCTCTTGGAACAAGATTTGCTATAGTCCATACCGCAAAAGATAATCCAGCTAAAGACCATGTCATAATAGCAAATGCTACCCACTCTATAATTTCTCCTAAGTAATTTGGATATGATATATATTTATACATAAATCCGTTTGGAATATGATAGCCTGTTTTATTAGACCTTAGACGCAATAAAATATTATCAGATTTGATATTGATAATAGCTCCTGAAATAAATAAAATCATTCCTAATATAAAATTCCATTCATAGATGTATTCCGATGGATATGTCTCTATAAAACCTAAATGATAGCCATTAATAGATCCATTAACGACATTAAACATCAATGCTAGTAACATAATTAAAAATGGCATTTTAGCTGGATTTTTTTGCCTAAACGGGTATATGATACTTCGATGAAAGTAGTGACCAGCCCACAATAAGAAAAATACATATGATGCCAAGCTTTTCTCAATAGGACCAATAAAAAAGAAGTATCCAACCATAATAGGTGAGAGTATTTCCATAATTATCCATCCCAATTGACTTGGAATCGTGATAAAAAACCAGGACCCCCAATTTGTTTTAGCAAATTTACCGTAAGGTGCAGGTATTTTTAACAAAACAAGGAAAGAGATAACCCCTAGAATGAACCAATAGTTTAGTCCTGTTTCATAAGAAATTTGTAACATTGGCAAGAATTTATAACTAATATTGATTCATTCAAAATATCATTTATGGCTAATAAAACAATCATAGTAACAGGCGCAACGGATGGAATTGGTTTAGAAGCGGCTACAAAGATAGCTGCTCTTGGAAATCGAGTAGGTTTAGTTGGTAGAAATCCTCAAAAAGGCGCAAAAGCTATTGAGCGCATTAGAAGTTTAACAGGCAATGATAAACTTGATTTTTTCCAGGCAGATTTAAGTCTTGTATCTGATATTAATCAACTTTCTAGAGATATTAAAAATAAGTATTCTGAATTAAATGTCTTGTTGAACAATGCTGGCGGAGCAAGCAAAAATAAGATTATTACATCAGAAGGGCTTGAGAAAACATTTGCAACTAATCAAATGAACTACTTTGTCCTTACTACCAATTTGATGGATATGTTGTCAGCATCTGAAAATTCTAGAGTAGTTAATGTTGCATCCAATGCTCATATTGGCGCAAGCATTAATTTTGAGAATATCAATGGAGAAAAAGGATATTCATTCTGGAAAGCATATTGTATATCAAAACTAATGAACATCATGTTTACATATAGATTAGCAGGAATCCAGGACAAAGTTACAGTTAATGCATTACATCCAGGATTTGTTGATACAAATATAGGAGGTAACGAAGGGTCTGTTGTCAAGCGTATTGTAAAATTTGGATCAAAACTTTTTGCAAGGTCTGTAGAACATGGAGCAGATTCTAGTATTTATCTTAGTACTTCAGATGAAGTAAGTACTGTTTCAGGGAAATACTTTTTTAAATGTAGGCCAATAAAATCATCCAAAGCATCCTATGATAAAGATCAATGGGAACAGGTATGGAAGTTATGTCAATCTTATAAGGAGAAATTGTCCTAATGAAAGAAAAGATTCTTATGCGTTCAGATTATGATTTTTTCAATACCGCATCAACCAGATGGAGAGATATGGACACCCTAGGACATATTAATCATACAGTATATTTAAGTCTGTTAGAGACTAAACATAAAGGGTTTATTGAACATCTTTATGGTAGCAATAATGAACATCCCTTTGGTTTGGATAGTGAAGAAGCAGGATTATTAGGTGCAATGAAAGTTGTATATATAAAGCAAGTGCATCATCCTGTGGATTTAGATATAGGGTACCGTATTACAAAAGTTGGTTCAAAAAGTTACGACATTCATCAAGGAATTTTTGTTAAAGGAGAGGATGCTCCTTCATTTCAAAGTATTCATACATTTGTTATGTTTAATTTTAAAGAACAAAAATCAGTTCCTGTATCGGATATTATTAAAAATAATTTGAGAGAAATAGAATGATTACACTATTATCACCATCAAAAAAACTAAACTTTAATGAACAAAATATTGTTCACAGTCACACTGAATGTGACTTTATTGAAAGTGCTAAGATTCTTGCAAGCGAGGCAAAGAATTTAACAGAAGACGACTTAAAAGAACTCATGCATATTAGCGACAATCTTGCGCAGCTCAATCGGGAAAGATTTGATAGATGGTCCTTACCATTTAGTCCGTCAAATGCTAAGCAAGCTATATTAGCTTTTGATGGAGGAGTATATTCTGGATTAAAAGCAGAAGAATTTAAAGAAAAAGACTTTAGTTTTGCTCAAGATCATCTAAGGATCTTATCAGGATTATATGGAATTTTAAAACCGTTAGACCTTATACAGCCTTATAGGCTAGAAATGGGTGTATCTTTCAAGAATAAAAGAGGAAAAAATTTATATGAATTCTGGAAGGAAGATTTAACACAAAATTTAAACCATACTTTAAGAAAACATAGTAATCCAACAATAGTTAATTGTGCATCAATAGAATATTTTTCTGCTATTAACTTAGATAAATTTGATGGAAAAATTTTATCTGTCGTTTTTAAAGAATACAGAAACAATGAATTAAGATTTATCTCTTTCAATGCCAAGAAAGCTAGAGGGTTAATGACACAATATATTATGAAGAATAAAATTGATAATAATAATGATATCAAGGATTTTAATTATGAAAATTATAGCTTTGATTCAAAACTTTCTGATGAATCCATGTTTGTATTCACCAGATAATTAATAAAAAAAAGAGGAAATAAAATGAAGAAATACACTTTAATGCTTTCGGTTTTATTTGCAACTATGTTATTTATCAGTTGCGGTAGCACTGACGGTGAAATGCCTAGGCAAACTGGAAATGCTTCAAGTGAAGCTGCTTCAGGACTAGATGCAGCACATCATGTAATGTTTGATGTATCAAGAGATGAGTTTGACAAGGGAATTGATAAAGATCCTAATTGTGTAACATGCTACTTAAACAAAGCACATGTAGAGCAAGATAGGGTATTGAAAAGAGAATTATTTGAGACAGCTTTAGAGCTATCAAAACCTGGACATCCAGAAACCATACTTGCAGAAGCTGCAGTAAATTGGATTAATGGGGAAGGAGATCGATTTGCAGGCTATGCAGATTTATATGCCAAATATCCAAATGATAGATTTCTAGCTGCGGGAGCATATAGAAGTCTTCAGGCTCAAGATAAAGTAGATGAAGCCAGAGAGATGTTATTAGCAGCAGCTGATAGATTAAATGTAGGACACTTATATAACTTGTTAGCTTATTCTTATATGTGGAATATTGATCCTGATTCAGAAGAATATGATATGGCATTGCCATACATTGAAAAATATATCGAATTAGATCCAAAACAAGCAAATGCCCTTGATTCTCTTGCAGAATTCTATCTGAAAAAAGGAGATTATGATTTAGCTGTAAGGTATTATATGGAAGCTACAGCATTAGATCCAAATTTTTCATGGGGTCCAAGAAATACTGCTTTAGCAAAATATGAAGCTAAATTATCGCATGATGAAGCAAAAATTATGCGCCTAAGTACAGAAAATGAAGATGCAAGAAATGGATTTAATACAGGAAGATGGCGTCTATATAATTTAGAGTGGGAGAATGCATATGAAGCATTTTCATATTCTATCGAGCAAGACCCTAATTTTGCTCTTGCATATGCAATGCGCGCTAGAACAAGCTTTTTTCTAGGCAATCAAGGCGATATTGCTGATGATTTAGACATTGCTGTTAGTATGTCTTTAAATGCATCAAAAGATGAGTCTGATATGATTAATGCAATGGCTAATGATATGAAGAACGGAACAAGTACCTTCAATTTATTAATGGAAACATTAGCAGATGAGCATTCAGATGATTCATTTTTAGCATTTGAAACTGTTTTTGCTACAATTTCTGATAGAGGAGCAGATGTGGTTCTCGATAGAGCAAAAGCTTTATATGCAATGAATCCTAATTTTACTCCAGCGTTAAATATGATGGGATATGCTTATATGGATAAAGGCGACTTAGATAATGCAGGAAAGATGCTGCAGGAACAAGTTAGAAGATCTTCAGGGTCAGCAAATCCATATGATTCAATGGGCGATTATTATTTAGCAATTGAAGACAATGTGAGTGCATTAAAATATTTTGAACAATCAGCTAAAATGGGACTTAAAGCAAGTATTGCTAAAGCTGACAGTTTAAAATCTCAATTAGATAAAGAAAATGAATAGAGAGGAATTAATATGGCAAATGTAATAAAAAAGAACTTTGGCAATCCTGATGAATTGCGCGAACCAGATAAAATGAAAGTTGAGTTTCTAGAATTCCCATCAGGGAAAGTTGCTAGACTTACTTCACAGCCTGGCTGGACTTGGTCAGAATGTGTAGGTCCGATTGCAGGCACTGAAACTTGTCAAGCGCACCATTTAGGTGTTGTTACTAAAGGAGATTTAACAATCTTTGGCGATGATGGGTCAGAAGAGAGATTTGGTCCTGGAGATGCTTACGAAATATTGCCAGGTCATACAGCTGAAGTAAATGGCGACGAAGAAGTAGAATGTTTTGAATTTTCGTCAGAAACAGCTGAGACTTACGCAAAATAACTTAACGCAATGTTAAGACTGATAAGAGGTGCAGAAAATTATTCTGCACTTTTTATCTGAAGATTATCTTCCCAAACCATCTTGCAAGCCAAAGTTGAAATCGCATAGATCGTGGCATATCATAGCATGTGATTAATCGAGTATCTCTCAACCCTGCTTCACGATGATATATAGCTTGTGTGTACCAATCAAAGTCAATCATTTCGACAAATTTTTCTAAATTAGGATACATCACAATTCCAACATCATCCCATTGATCTATATCTGGACCAACCATTGTTAATCGTACCTTTGAATACCATAAAAACCTTCCACCAACTTTAGTAACTGCCTTAATAGCCACTTCTGCATATTTTTTATAAGCTTCTTCTCCTGATATAGTATTTAAACTCTCATCTTCATATTTTGCAGTTTTACGATATGATAGAAGATTAATCTGTATGATAGGTTTGCCATCATTATGATTTTTTTTAGCCTCTTCAATAGCTTCTTTGCTTGGAAAAAGGAATGAATTATTTGGACTTATTTCGAGCATTTTTTACCGCCTTATTATTATGTTTGTTTAATTTGTTCGAATCTTTTATTATTTATCATTATAAAACTTAAAACTTTTCTTAAATTGTCCAAAGTAAAGGATTCAATTGAGTAAAAATTACCAAATTTTAGCACTAAAATGGAGACCGAAATATTTTAAGGATGTTGTTGGTCAAGACCATATTACCGATACATTACAAAAAGCATTTGAAAAAAATCGTATTGCGCAAGCTTTCTTATTTGCTGGTCCTAGAGGAGTTGGTAAAACAACAACTGCTCGACTGTTAGCAATGTCTTTAAATGGTTCAGATACTCCTTCTATAGATTATGACACCGATTCGGATACAGTAAAAGAGATTATTGAAGGTAGATCAATGGATGTTATAGAGATTGATGGTGCATCAAATAGAGGTATTGATGAAATACGTGAACTAAGAGAAAATATTAAGTTTATGCCCTTATCGGGGAAGTTTAAGGTAATTATTATTGATGAGGTTCATATGTTAACAGTGCAAGCATTCAATGCATTACTTAAAACCCTTGAAGAACCACCGGCGCATGTAAAATTCATTATGGCTACCACTGATATTCACAAGGTTCCACAAACGATCATATCTCGATGTCAACGTTTTGATTTTTTACCAATGACAAACCAAGTTATTAGAGAAAGATTGCAGTATATCCTAAAAGAAGAATCAGTAAAGATTGATGATGAATCATTGAATTTGATTGCTATTAAATCAGAAGGTAGCATGAGAGATGCATTAGGTTTCTTAGATCAGGTGTTAGTATTTAGCGATAAAAAGATTACATCAGATGTCGTAATTGATTTGCTTGGCATTGTTCCTACGGAAATTTATTTTGATATTACAGATGCTCTTCATGCTAAGGATGGAGATAGTCTGATAAAAACCATTCAACAAATTAGAGATAAAGGTTACATTATTGAAGATCTTCTCAAAGGATTAATAAGTCATTTTCGCAATCTCTCATTACTTCATTATACCAATGGATTAGGATTGGCTGGTATTGCACCTGAGATAGCTAAGAAATATGAAAAATCTAATTATGAATGGACGCTAAAAGACATAGTAAGATTATCAACCAACCTATCAGAGCTTTATGCATCAATTAAGCAATTTTCAGATCAATACCTAATTTTTGAAATGACATTAATTAAATTGCTTCAGTTTGATAAAAGTGTGGATATTGAAAGTTTCTTAAACTCAGATATTCCTGAAAGTGTTACCGCGTCAGAGCCAATTAAGAAAGCTGTTCCTAAGGTGAAATCGAAGCCTAAGGCTACAACCGATAAGAAAGAACCTAAAAAAGAAGTTAAAACAAAAGAAAGTCCATCTGAAGTTTCGTTAGAGGATATCAGAAACTCTTGGGATAAGATTTTAGACAAAGTTTCTAAAGAAAGAGGCTCTATTGGAGTTTTACTAGAAACATGTATTGTAGAAGATTTAAAAGATAATACTTTGGAACTGTTATCTTATGATAGTAACGAGTTTAGTCAAAAACTATTAAAAGACCCTTTTATTGCATCTACAATCAATGAAATGTTAGGCTCATCTCTAACAGTAAAAGTTATTGTTGATACAGAGGTAGAAAAAATTGAAGAAGATACAAAAGAAAAAGTTGATCAAGATGATATTGTCAAATTATTTGACGGAAAGGATTTTGCATAATGTTTGGAAATATGAAAGAGATGATGAAGCAAGCGCAGAATATGAAGTCTGAGATGACTAAGATTAAAAAAGAATTAGAGAAGGTTGAAGTTGAAGGATCTGCTTCAAATGGCTCATGCACTGTTACTATGACTGCAGATATGAAAACCACAAAAGTTTCCATTGATGAAATATTGCTTAGTAGTGATGCTTATATTATTGAAAATGCAATCAAAGTTGCGGTCAATAATGCTCTAGAAAAAGCAAAAGACACATCTGCAAAAAGACTTAAATCTGTTACAGGTGGTCTAATGGATAATATTCCAGGATTTTAGTGAGCAAAGTAACTCTATATATTGAGCAACTAGTAGAATCGCTGACGAAGTTTCCTGGAATAGGCAGAAAAGGAGCAGAACGTATTGCATATTTTATTGTTCGTTCTAATAAATCTATCGCACAGAATTTGACAGCTTCTCTAGATAATATAAGCGATAAACTCTCTAATTGTGATAATTGTGGAATGATTTTTTTAAAAGAAGATGGTGAATGTAGTTGTAATTCAAATCGTGATGCAACATGTATATGCGTTGTTGAAAACGTTGAAGATGCTGTAAAGATTGAGAATACACATAGCTATGATGGATTGTACCATGTTCTTGGAGGTGCAATTTCACCATTGGATGGTATAGGGCCATCAGAATTATCATTTGATAAGCTTTTAAAACGTATTGATAGTAAAGTAGAGGAAGTAATTATTGCTACCAACCCAAGTACATCAGGAAATGCAACAGCAATGTATCTAGAAAAAATATTAAAAGATAAGAAGGTAGTTATTTCTAGGTTGGCTGTAGGTTTGCCTGTTGGTAGTAATTTAGAATACATAGACGATAAGACTGTAACCACTGCTATCGAAGGAAGGGTAAAGCTGAATTGAAAAATTTTGTAAACTTTTTAACGTATTCTCGAATTATTCTTACTCCATTCATCGTATGCTTGATTTATAATAATAATTATACTGCTGCAGCTCTTCTTTTCATGTATTGTAGTTTTAGCGATGTTGCAGATGGAAGATTAGCTAGAAAGCATAATCTTGTGTCAGAAAAAGGAAACTATCTTGATCCTTTAGCCGATAAGGTTCTTATGATTGGTACCTTATCTATTTTGCTTTACCAAGGATTGATACATTTTTGGGCATATGCTATAATTATTGGTAGAGATATTTTGATTACAATATACAGGAATTATCTTATTTCAAAAGATAGGCCATTAGTAACATCGCAATATGGTAAATGGAAAACAGTAGCGCAGCATGTAGCAGTTATTTTTTGTTTACTTTCATTTCCTGATATATCTACTCCAAATATTTTATATCAGTTTTCCAATGGACTGCAACTATACTACCAAGAAACATTAAATCTAATTTTTGGATTAAATGCAATTTATGCAGCTGGAACAGGGTTACACTATGTGGCTAAAAATGGGTTTTAAAAAGAATGGAATGTATCAACTTGCAACCCTCTTTGGGTTAGGAAGATTGCCAGGGGGTGGAACATGGGCTTCCTTAGTTGTTTTATTTGCAGCTATTTTGGCTAAAAATCCATCTGATCCATTGATATTTTTCGGTTTTATTATGATGTTCTTTGCACCTACTATATATGAGAACTCACTATCTTTTTTTACATCTAAAGATCCAAAAGAGTTTGTATTGGACGAAGTCATTGGAATGGCTCTTGCTCTTATAATAGTGGATGTTTTTTCTAATATTTTTGGAGGTTTTGCTTTCAATCTACCTGATTATATAAACAATAAAGAGTTGCTCTTTATTATAACATTCATACTATTCCGAATTTTTGATATTAGCAAAATTGGTCCTGTAGGTTGGACTGAAGACCCAACAACCGCTCCTTTATGGTGGCAAAAGTCAGATACCACTGATGATGTTTATATGAGAGTCATAGGGGACGATTTGATGGCAGCATTCTTAAGTTCAGGTATTATTGTTCTTTTATTAAGCATCTATTTATGGGCTCTGTAATGAAAATTGGTATTATCACTATTGGTAATGAACTTTTAAGTGGATTTACTGTTGATCGTAATTCTGCTTGGATAGGTCAACGTTTGCTAGAATCTGGCATGAAAGTGCATGTAAGACAGACTATTCAAGATGATTATGACGACATATGTGACACTCTTGAATCTATGTGGGAAGAATGGCAATGTGATTATATAATTGTTACGGGAGGCTTAGGTCCGACTGTTGATGACATTACAGTATCTACTTTTTTTGACTATTTTGATGATAAAGATGAATTTGATAGAGAATATTGGAATAAGTTAAAAGATCGATTTAAGAAATTAAATTTTAAGATTCCAAACTTAAATAAGAATCAGGCCTACAAGTCTAAGAAAGGCAAGATGATTGAAAATTTAGTTGGAACTGCTAGAGGATTGCATTATACAAAAGAGCATGCTTCTTTGTTGAAAAATGTGAAGGCTGTTTTTAAAGGAAAATCTAAAAAAACCCATTTTTTTGCATTACCAGGCGTTCCTCAAGAGATGAAATCTATGTTTACAAATTATGTTTTACCTTTAATGGAAGATGAATTGGATAATAAGGTCACCTGTAAATCAATCAGAACAACTGGAATACCAGAATCAATTCTTCAAGAAAAAATATCTGATATTATAGATTCGAATAACCAAAAATATGATATTGCATTTTTACCTCATCGTATGTTGGGAGTCGATATCCGATTGACGTCTCAAGATTCCAAGCTTGTTAAAAATTTAGTTGAGTCTATTGTTAAAAGAATTGATAAATATGTATATGGTTTTGATTCAGATAATCTAGAAGAAGTTGTTGCAGATCTTTTAGTTAAGAATAATACAACTATTGCTACAGCTGAATCTTGTACTGCAGGATTATTAAGTGCTCGACTAACAAATGTTCCTGGAAGTTCTAAATATTTTAATGGCGGTGTTATCTGCTATAGCAATCAATTAAAAGAGGAGTTGATAGGCGTCAAAAAAGAGACTTTAGATCGATATGGATCTGTTAGCGAAGAAACTGCTAGTGAGCTGGCAGAAAATGTTGCTAAAAAATTAGATAGTGAAATAGGTGTAAGTATTACTGGTATAGCCGGACCAGGTGGTGGAACTGAAAAAAAACCAGTAGGATTGGTATTTGTTGGAATATTTTATAAAAATAATGTATATATTAAGAGGTATAATTTGACACCAGATCGTAATATTAATCGCGAATTAACAGTCATTTTATGCTTAAACGAAATAAGAAAAATTCTAAAAAAATAAGTTTTAAAGGGAAATAATCATGGCAAAAAGTAAAGCAAAAGCAAACAAAGATAAAGCATTAGACGCAGTACAACAGGATATCAATAAAGCATACGGAGAAGGCTCAATTATGCGCCTAGGTGGAACAGTCGCCTTGGATGTTGAATCAATTTCTACTGGATGTTTATCGTTAGATATGGCTTTAGGTGTTGGCGGTGTTCCAAAAGGAAGAGTTGTAGAGATTTTTGGTCCAGAATCTTCTGGAAAAACCACGTTAGCGCTACATATTATTGCTGAATGTCAAAAAAATGGAGGTAAAGCAGCATTTATTGATGCAGAAAATGCTTTAGATCCTGAATATGCACAAAATTTAGGTTGTAATGCAGATGACTTATTAGTTTCCCAACCAGACTCTGGAGAACAGGCATTGGATATTTTACAGAAACTTCTTGAAACTGCTGCATTGGATGTTATTGTTATTGATTCTGTTGCTGCATTAGTTCCTAGAAAAGAATTAGAAGGAGAGATTGGAGATGTTACTGTTGGATTGCAAGCAAGATTAATGTCACAAGCCTTACGTAAACTTTCTGGACCGATTAATAAATCAAGAACTTGCGTTGTATTTATTAATCAAATTAGAGAAAAAATTGGAGTAATGTTTGGTAGTCCTGAAACTACTCCAGGTGGAAGAGCCTTAAAGTTTTACTCATCAGTTAGATTGGATATCCGTAGAATTGCCGCAATTAAAGAGGGTACAGATATGACTGGAAACAGAACAAGAGTGAAAGTTGTTAAAAATAAAGTTGCTCCACCATTCAAAATGACTGAATTTGATATCATGTATGGTAAAGGTATATCATATACTGGCGATTTACTTGACTTAGCGCTACAAGGCGGTGTGGTTGAAAAAATGGGATCTTGGTTCTCTTATAAGGGTGATAAACTAGCTCAAGGAAGAGAAAAGGTTAAATTGCTTCTAGAATCAGATGAGAAACTATGTAATAGCGTGCTTTCTGATGTTAAAACTTATCTAGAATTAGCTTAGTACTTTTCAAAGTACTGATTGGATAAATCTTTAAGTTTATTGCTCAATAATATAATAGCAATCAGATTTGGAAAAGTCATAAATGCTAATGCAGCGTCTCCAAATATCCATACTTGTTCTAAAGTCAGCATGGATCCAACAAACACCATAAATACATAACAGTATCTATAAATTGAGATTGCGCCCGTTCCAAATAAATATTCTGTAGCTCTGTCGCCATAGAAAGACCAACTAATAGCAGTGGATAAAGCAAATAATACAACAGCTATTGTTACTACTTGGGCTCCAATAGAAGGTATTCCAATTTCAAATGCATGACTCGTTAAAAGAACACCCGCTTTTAAATCTGTTATTGATGGATCAATTCTTTGGCTATAAAATTCAGTTAAATGCCATGAATTAGTTACCATAATAACAAGACCTGTTAATGTACAGATAATGATAGTATCAATATATGGCTCTAATAAAGCAACAACCCCTTCTCTTACAGCATATGGTGTTTTTGCTGTTGAATGAGCGATAGCTGCAGATCCTTGTCCAGATTCACTTGAAAATAATCCTCTTTTTACACCCATCATCATAGTATTTAAGAAAGAAATGAACGCTCCAGCGGCTATTCCAATAGCTGGATCTTTAATAGATGGAGGATTGAATGCCATAGTAAAAATTGTATTAAGAGATTCTCCAACTCTTTCAAAATTAGTAAGAATAATAAATAATGCACACATTACATAAATTGCTGCCATAATTGGCACTAAATAACTTGTAACATTACCGATACGTTTAATTCCGCCCAAAATAACAGATCCAACAATAGAAGCACAAGCTAAGCCGATAATGACATGCATTATAGATATGTTTGACTCACTACCAAACAAAGCAATTGAATTGGTAGCCATTAGTGCATTATCAGGGCCAGTAATGCTCAATATTTGAGCATATAATTGTTGTGTTAAAGTATTTGATTGGATTGCATTACCAGTAAAGAATGAACAAATAATAGCAAAACAAGCAAAGGTAACTGCTAACCATCTCCATTGAGGTCCTAATCCATTTTCAATAGTATACATAGGTCCACCAGCAGTATTACCAAGCGAATCTGTTTCTCTGTATTTTAAAGCAAGAGTACATTCTGCATATTTTAACGCTGTACCAAAGAAAGCAGTAATCCACATCCAAAATAATGCACCTGGACCACCATAATAAATTGCAATAGCTACACCTGCAATGTTTCCAATACCAACGGTAGCAGCTAATGCAGTTGATAATGCTTTAAAGTGAGTTAAATCACCTTCATCTTCGACATGATCATAATCTCCTCGTGTTACTCGTATTCCATGCAATATTCTTTTTAATTGAGGAAATCCTAATTTAAATGTCATATAAATACCTGTTCCAAGAAGAGAAAAAACCATAAAAGGAACACTGGCTAAAGGAAAATTTTCTTTAACACTGTCTGATATTAGATTGCCAGGAAAAGACCATGCAGCATCATAAAAATGAACTCCTTGCGTTGCAAGTACGATACCTATAATGCTAAAGACAATTGCTGAAAGTCTAATTTTTGACATGCACGCATATTAAAAATTTTTTTTTAAAGTAAACATAAATTTTATTATTAATTTACTTTTCATGTTAATTGCAGGAGTAGATGAAGTAGGTAGGGGAGCTTTAGCTGGACCAGTAATAGCTGCTGCAGTAATATTGAATGATGATATTCAAGGATTAAATGACTCTAAAAAATTAACAGAAAAGAAGCGTAATACTCTTTTTAAAATAATTAATAGTGATGCATTATCTATTGCAATAGGAATCAAGTGGAATGATTATATAGATAATGTTAATATAAAGATTGCATCAGAGGATGCGATGATTGATGCAATTAATAATCTAAGCCATAAACCTGACAAAGTAATGGTTGATGGATTCTCTTTAGACATATCTATTCCTAATGAAGGCGTTATCAAAGGAGATCAGAAGATTAAATCAATTATGGCAGCATCAATTATTGCAAAAGTTACTAGAGATGAAATTATGCGTTCATTTCACTATATTTATCCTATGTATGGTTTTGATAAAAATAAAGGCTATGGAACCAAGCAACATTATAGCGCTTTAGAAGAATATTCTTATACATCAATCCACAGGGAAACTTTTAAACCTATATCTAGTATGATAAACAAATGAATAAAATTATATCAGAGATAAAATCATTATTAGCATTGATTTTAATTGTGCTTCTTCTTAAAGAAACCGTTATAGAATTATACATAGTTCCAACGACTAGCATGGAAAGGAATATCTTAAAAGGCGATATGTTGGTAGGTAGTCGTTTTGCATATGGAATGAAAGTGCCACAAAAAATCTGGGTACCATTTACTGCAATTAGTATTCCAACTTTCTTACCAGAATACAGGTTTCCGGCATTTAAAAAAGTAGAAAGAGGAGACGTAGTTGTGTTTGAATATCCAAGAGATATTGTATATAAATATGTAAAGAGATGTATTGGATTGCCTGGCGATACAATTAGTATTAAAGATAGGGAAGTGTATGTTAATGGGAATGTTAGTATTCTTCCAGATGGCGGACAATTCCTAATGGATACATATATGCCTTCAGATGTAATTGATGATGAAATCTTTCTTGGTGTCGATGGAAATAAAGATCAATATCCAGAAATTACTATTCCAAAAAAAGGAGATATCTTTACTTTAGATGAATCGATGAATTGGAAATTTTTATTACCAATTATATTATATGAAGGCAATTCAGTAGAGCTGATTTATCAAGGACAGAAATTTAATTTTACAAATGATAGTCCTAGAGATATTTTTAGAAGAACCGGTAATCGATCTATATTTAAAGATTATGTACCAACAGAAGGAGCAACACTGATTAATCCATGGTCTCCTATGTTTAAAAAAGAATATATTAAATATCTTTATATTAATGGGAAGCCAATTATTGAGGTTGATTCATATACAGTAAAACAAGATTATTTTTGGATGATGGGAGACAATAGAGACAATAGTGAAGATTCTAGATATTGGGGATTTGTTCCTGAAAGTCACATATTAGGTCAGCCAGTAATTACATGGTTCTCAATTAATTTTGATAACTATTTTCCAAGAATTGCACGAATTGGAAAAATTCCTAATTAGAAAAAAAAAGTTTTCATATTGGGTTTTCATTCATTAGTTTCGGTGGACTTAAAAAAACAATTGAGGTATTATAAATGTTAACAAGTACAGAAAAAATTCTTAGCGTTGTCGCTTTAGCACTTACCTTTGCGGTAGGTTTTTCATTATTACAATATAATTCTGCAATGGACGAAATGGCTCAATTGAGACAAGAGCAGGTCGAGCATGTAGATATGGTAAATCAAGAATTTAAACAAAGAATAAAAACTGTTGAACTTGAAAATATTGGCCAAGGGAAAGAAATTAAAAGAGGTCAAGATCGCATCACTGCTAATACAAAATTAATTTATACAAAAGCTGACTCTCTTGGCAGCTTAATTGACGACTTGGCTTATGAGATTAAAAGAGTTGATCGTGATTTAAGTAAGAAAATCAAAAATGTTCAACGTGACTTAGAAGGATTAGAGGATAACTTTGATTCTGAAAAACGTAGAACTAGAAGAGCACTTTCAGATATTAAGAAAGATATTAAGAAGTTAAATGATTCAGTGTTCCCTCCAGAAGAAGAAGGGGAAGAAAAGAAATAATACTTCATTACTCATTAAAAAAAAGGGCTTTATTCAAAGCCCTTTTTTTTTGTACCGAGAGTCGGGCTCGAACCGACACGAGGAAACCCTCACCGGATTTTGAATCCGGCGCGTCTACCAATTCCGCCATCCCGGCAAAAATGTTGACAAATTTCATCTAAAGTACGTAGTTTGTCAATAGAGAATATTTAAACAAGGAGAATAGCACGTGTCATTTACAACAATACCTGGAATGTTTCAACATTTAGTCGATGAGAGACCAAACCTTAAAACTTTTTTTACAAAAAGTGAAAATAAGTGGGAGGGAGTTGAATTAATAGATGTACAAAAAATGGTTGAGGATTTTGCAAATGGGTTAAAAAATCTAGGTATAAATAATTTTGATAAAGTTGCAATTATTGGTGCTAATTCTCGTAAATGGGCAATATCAGATTATGCTATTGCACATATTCGAGCCGTTTCGGTTCCGGTTTATCCAACACTAATTCCAGCTCAATCTCAATATGTTGTAGATCATTCTGAAAGTAAAGTAGCTATTGTTCAAGATGAATTACAATTAGACAAGATCTATTCTTTAATAAATGACGAAAGCTCAAACCTAAGTACCATAATTATAATGGACGATAATTATAATGGAAGTAAGGATCATGTTGTAAAATTCTCTGAAGTTTTCAATATGAAAAATGAAGTACATGATATTCGCGCACTTTCACAAACAGTTCAAGAAAATGATTTGTTAACACTTATTTATACAAGCGGCACTACAGGGCATCCTAAGGGCGTTATGTTAAATCATGCAAATATTTGTAATAACCTTCTTTCAATTGATAGTATTATTAAAGCAGCAATGGAGCTTAATCCTGAATTAAAGCCAGCTGATGGAATAGAAAGATTTGTTTCATTTCTACCAATAAGTCATAGCTTTGAAAGAGTGGGCGGTCATTATTCAATTTTTAGTCAAGGTACTCAGATTTATTATGCTGAAATGAATTTTACTCCAGAAATATTATTTGAAAATATAAGAGAAGTCCGACCAACATTTTTAACAGCTGTTCCTAGAATTTTTGAAAAGATACATGCAAAAATAATGGATACAGTATCAGAGATGACTGGTATTAAAAAAACACTTGCTGAATGGTCAATTAATGTTGGTGCACAAACTGTTCCATATAGACAACAAAGCAAAAATCTTCCATTTCTTTTAGGATTGAAATATAAAATAGCTGATAAGTTAGTTTTAAATAAGTTTAGAGCTGCGCTAGGTGGTAAGGTAAGAGCTTGCTCATCTGGTGGATCGGCACTATCAAAAGAGGTTGGATCATTTTTCTGTGGAATTGGAATCTCTATTATTGAAGGATATGGCTTAACTGAGACTAGTCCAGTTATGACGATTGGACATCCTGATTTCTTTAAATTTGGTACAGTAGGTAAACCTATTCCAGGCGTTGAAGTGAAAATTGCTGAAGATGGTGAAATTCTATGCAAAGGTCATTGTGTTATGCAGGGATATTATAAGAATGAAGAAGCAACCAATGAATCTATAGTTGATGGTTGGTTTCATTCTGGAGACATTGGTAAATTTGATGAAGATGGTCTTTTACGAATTACCGATAGAAAAAAGAGTTTAATCGTTACATCTGGTGGTAAGAATGTTGCACCGCAACCTATGGAAGTTTCATTAACATCTAACAAATATATTGAACAATGCAATATTGTAGGAGATGATAGGAACTTTATTACAGCTCTAATAGTCCCAAGTAAAGACAATCTAATGACTTGGGCAGAAGGGAAAGGTTTAGCATCTTTAGATTACAAGAGTCTATGTGCGCATCCTGATACTTATGATATGATAGATATAATCGTTAAGGATGTAATGACAAATTTCTCTAGATATGAATCAGTTCGCAAATTTACCCTTATAAGCGAAGAATGGACAGTCGATGCAGGCGAATTAACACCTAAAATGTCCATAAAGCGTAAAGTTGTTATAGCAAAACACAAAGATGAAATTGAAGAGATGTACAATCCTCAAAATGTACCAGCAAAATCATCTGATGACGATCATGGTCATTTAGGCGGATAATCGTCTGTTGTTAAATAAGTATTCTATATCTGTAATAGTCATTTCAATTTTTCTTATTGGGTTTAGTGTATCTAAAAATGATAATCCTTATGTAGTTATTTTGGGTGTTGCTCAAGATGGAGGCGCTCCTCATGCTGCATGTACAAAAGATTGTTGCACTGATAAGTGGAATAATCCTCAATCTCACAATATGGTATCAAGTGTAGGTATTGTTGATCCATCAACAGATGAGGTTTGGATGATTGATGCTACACCTGATTTTTCCTCTCAGTTAAATAATTTAACAATGGCACAGAAAAGACTATTTAAAGGCGTTTTTTTGACTCATGCTCATATCGGTCACTATACGGGATTAATTCATTTAGGACGCGAAGTTATGGGCGCAAAACAGGTCCCAGTATATGCAATGCCAAAAATGAAAACATTTTTAGAGTCAAATGGTCCATGGAGCCAATTGGTTGCATTAAATAATATTTCTATTAATGAAATCAATGATAAGGGGAAAATTACTCTAAATGAACGCTTATCTATTACTCCATTTTTGGTTCCTCATCGTGATGAATTTTCTGAAACAGTGGGATACAAAATTAACGGACCAAATAAATCATTAATATTCATTCCAGATATAGATAAGTGGGAGAAGTGGGGTCAAAATATTGAGGATGTAGTAAATGATAATGATTTTAGTCTCTTAGATGGTACATTTTATGATATCAATGAATTACCAGGAAGGGATATGTCAAAAATTCCTCATCCATTTATTGTTGAATCTATTGAAACGTTAGATAATGTTAATAGTAAATCTGGAGTACATTTTATCCATCTCAATCATACAAATCCCGCATTAAATAGGTATTCAGATGCGAGGAAGATGATAAAAACTAGTGGTTTCAATGTCGCTAAAAGAAATCAAAAATTTCATCTTTAAAAATATTTTTTCTTTGCAACTTCAATCTAAGATAAATGTCTAAATAGTAGTTCTGTATTAAAAATATATTCACTATTATTGGGGGCCTTATCATGAAAAATTATTTAATTATATCTCTATTATTGACCAATCTGTTTGCGCAATCTTTTAAAGATTTAACAGAAAGACCTAATTATAATCCACAAAAAATTACATCACCAATTGTTTTGGATGGAGCATTAGACGAACAAGCATGGTTAACAGCACAGGTTGCTACTAATTTTATCGGAAGTGAATTATTTCAAGGAGAACCTTCGCCGCTAAACACCGAAGCTAGACTCTTATATGACGACACCCATCTTTATGTTGGATTTGTAGCCTATATCGATAGAGAAGATTTACGATTCAGTATAACAAAAAGAGATAATCTTGACGATAGAGATGATCGAGTGTGGATTGAAATTGATGCATTTGGTGATGAATCTCTGGCATATGGCATTGGAGTGAGTGCTGGTGGAGCACAGATAGATGGACGTTCCACCTTTCGATTTGACCCATCTTTAGATTTAATATACGAAACTGAAGTAAAAATTTATGAAGATCGCTATGAAGTAGAAATGGCCATTCCATTTACCAGTCTTCGATATTCTTTAACCTCAACACAAACATGGAGAATAAATTTCGGTAGAGGATTTACCGGCAATGATGAATTTACTCGGTATACATATTGGGCATCACAAGTAGATGGAATTGAATGTCAGACGTGCCAGTTAGGGTTCTTGAATGATATTCAACCGCCAAAACAAGAAAGGGGTGATATAGAATATATTCCTTCTCTTGTAGGTGGCTTTTCGGAAGATTTTGACAATAATACTACTTCATCAAATGACGAAGTATCCATGTTTATAAAATATCCAATATCATCTGTTGATTTGTTGGAGGTGGCATTAAATCCAGATTTTAGCCAAATAGAATCAGATGATGTACAAAATGATATTAATACAGTTAATGCACTTTATTTTCGAGAAAGAAGACCTTTTTTTAGTGAGGGAGCAGAGCTCTTTAAATTCGACCCCAACAGAGGGTATATAAATCTGTTTTACTCTAGAACAATTAACGATCCATCGATTGTTGCAAAATATACTGGAAAGTTTGGAAAGACTTCATACGGTGTAATCAGCGCCAGAGATGAATCATCTTCATTATTATTGCCTTTTGAAGAATCAAGCACAGTGGTTAGCATGGGGAAAAGCTCTTCTAATATTGTTCGTGTTAAACGTATGCTTAAAAATGGTGGCTCTATTGGAGGTATTATTACAAATAGAGTATTTGATAATGCTGGAGATGCCACTACCGGCGGGATTGATTTTCATTACCATCCAGGCAATAACCTTCATTTAACGTTACATGGAGTAGCCTCAGTACATAACGAATCAAATAATCTTGAATATAATCCAGAAGGTGAAGATATCGCATTGCAACTGATTGATGGAAATACTATGGCCTTTGATGGTGAGAAAATTTCTGGAAATGCGCTAGGGTTCAGTTTACATAAAATGGATCGAACTGACAGAATGGGCCTTACAGTGCGTTTGCGCTCTCCTGGGTTTAGAACAAGTAATGGATTTGAGAAAAACAATTCTACAAAATGGGCTAAACTTGGAAGGGCTAAATCCATTTATTATGACAATCATCCTACGTTAGTAAAAATAGATTATGCGACAAGCATCATCTACAAAACAAATTATGATAGCTTGGTGAAAAATAAAGAGTTAGAAGGTGGAATTGGTATTGATTTTACAGACGGCTCTGATATGATGTTGGAAATAGAATTTTCTGAAGAAAATTTTAAAGGCGTTCAATTTGAGAGCGCTGGTTTTCATACTAATTATACTAGAAACCTAAATGAGAATACTAAGTTTCACGGTGGAATTCATTTTGGTGATGAAATCATTAGATATCTTGATATTCCAGAACAGGGTGATAGCTATGGAGCTTATGGCTATGTCGAATATAAAATTTCAGATTCCAGCAATTTTTCTTTAGGGTTACAGTATCAAGATGTTAAAGATTATTATAGTGGAGAGATATTACAATCAAGATTTAACCATTCTTTTAGCAATAAATTAACAATGAGAACTAAGGTTCAATATAACGGTTTCTCAGATACTTGGTTTATTGAACCGATGGTTACATATCAGCCAAATGCCTTTAGTGCGCTATATGTTGGCATAAACGATCTTTTAAGATCAGAAGACAGTATGTTTTCAAATTTAAATGAGAGTCAACGACAATATTTTATTAAATTTCAATACTTATTTTAATCAATGAAGAAAATATTTATTATAACATTATCTTTTATGGCTTATAGCTGCGTATTACCTGTTTCTATTGGTAATCGAGTAATAGAAGCTCCTGAAGCTACAAATGAGAAGAATGGCAGTGTCTACCAGTCGAATGGGACAACTATGATGGCTATTAATCATATTTTACCTGCAAAAAGCGCTTCATTTGAGATGATGAATAAGACTATTATTTTACCTGCATTTAAACGAAATGACATTGATGTATATAATAGCTTAAAATTTTTAGCTCCAGAGGAACCTAATGAAGATGGTACGTATACTTTTGTTTATGTTGCTAAGCCATATCTTGAAGATAAAAATTATGATATTTTAGATATTCTAATCGCTGAATACGGAAGACCTAGGGCAGAAGAGTATTTTGATATCTGGTTAAGTTGTTTTGCTTATGAGCAAGAAGTAATGTCTTTTAGATGATAAAATCATACCTTTTTGACCCATTCTATATTAAATTTTCTTCGATGAGAACAGCAAAAACTCTTTTTACTATACTTCTTGGTATGCAATTCCTTATTGGTCAAAATGTTGAAATAGAACCAGACAATCCTGGTAGCGATAATTATCAACAAAGAAGTAGAGCAGATCTCAAAGCTGAATCAATTGTAAATGTATATTCTAATGTTGCTGTAGCAGATGTGCATGTGTGGAATTTACCATGGCAGTCTTCAGAGAGAATATTTCCAGCAAAAATAGCCTTACCTACAGATAACCAGCGTTATGTTATTAGTCTATATACTCAAGCCGAATATCAGGCTATTACAAGAGAATTACAGACATTTGACTTTGATTCTAGAGATATTGAAGAATTTGAATTATTGCAAGATGAGTTTGAGAAAATGGAATTAGCAACAAAATATGCGCGTCCAATTCCAGGAACCGAATCATCTGTTTTTCTTACGCACTGTGCAAATGATGACTTAGATTGTGCAAAAGGTATGCATTGGTTGGATCAATTCTATGCACACTATTATGATGGACAACAAGAGCAAAATATAGCATCAGACTTAAATGGAACTGATTTAACAGAAGAAGAGAAATTTTTGGTTAGAAGACATCGTATGGGTGTCTTTAGTATGGTAAGCTTATTTTCAATGGTCATGTTTGTTATAGATAATAATATACAGTGAAAAATATTTCTATTAACGTTGTCGGGATTGGTACAGAAAGTTATCCAAGCGGAACAACACCATTAGAAATACTATCCTCAACAAAAGGGATTGCAAAAGATACTATTATTTGCAAGGTTGATGATATTCTTACTGATTTAAGTGCTCCATTAACTTCAGATGTTACTGTGAAATTTCTTGATGGAAAAAGCAAAGATGGTCATAGCGTTTTATTGCATAGTACCGCGCACTTGATGGCTCAAGCAGTAAAACGATTACATCCCAAAACTAAAGTAACTATTGGCCCTTATTTGGAAAATAGATTCTACTATGATTTTGATGTAGAAACCCCTTTTACAGAGGAAGATCTATTAGAAATAGAAAAAGAAATGTTAAAAATATCAAAAGAGAATCTCGATATTGTACATGAAGTAAAATCAAGAAAAGATGCACTAAAGTTTTTTAAAAAAATAGGTGAAGACTATAAAGTTGAAATTATTAATGATTTAGATGAGTCTGAAGTTCTTAAGGTTTATGCGCAAGGAGATTTTACTGACCTCTGTAGAGGGCCACACGTTTCATCTACTGGGACTATTCAACATTTCAAGCTATTATCATCTTCAGCTGCTTATTGGAGAGGAGATGAGAATAATCAAACTTTACAGCGTGTTTATGGAACATCCTTTACCAACGCTAAAGATCTTAAGAAATATCTATTAATGCTTGAAGAACAAAAGAAAAGAGATCATCGTAAAATTGGGAAAGAGTTAGATTTATATTTCCATGACGAAGAAGTAGGTCCAGGGTTACCGCTATGGACTCCAAATGGAGCAGTAATTATAGATGAAATAGAAGCACTTGCAAAAGAGAAAGAGGATTTAGGTGGTTATCAGAGAGTTAGAACTCCGCATCTTACCAAAGGTGATTTATATGAAAAATCTGGTCATTTAGAGCATTATGTATCAAGCATGTATCCAGCAATGGATGTAGATGGGACGGATTATTATATGAAACCAATGAATTGTCCTCACCATCATAAGATTTACGCTAATACACCTAAGAGCTATCGTGATTTACCTTACCGTTTAGCAGAATATGGAACATGTTATCGATATGAAAAATCAGGAGAATTATTTGGGTTGATGCGTGTAAGAAGTATGCAGATGAATGATGCCCATATTTATTGCACTGAAGATCAGTTCAAAGAAGAATTTATAGGCGTATGCAATCTCTATATGGATTATTTCAAGATTTTTGGTATAGAAAAATATGAAATGAGACTAAGCCTTCATGATCCTAAAGGTTTAGGCAAAAAATATATTAATAATCCAGAGCTGTGGGAAAAAACAGAAAATGACGTCAGAGATGCATTAAAAGACGCTGGATTAAAGTTTACAGAGTCTGTTGGAGATGCTGCATTCTATGGTCCAAAAATAGATGTTCAGGTATGGAGTGCGATAGGAAAAGAGTTTAGCTTAGCTACTAATCAAGTAGATTTTGCTGTTCCTGAACGTTTTGATTTAACATATAAAGATGTTGATGGTAAATCTAAAACTCCGCTATGTATTCACAGGGCTCCACTAGGAACACATGAAAGATTTATTGGATTTCTTATTGAGCATTTCGGTGGAAACTTTCCATTATGGCTCGCTCCAAAACAAGTAACGATTTTACCAGTTTCTGATAAGTTTAATGATTATGCATATGATGTATGCGAATCCTTAAAATCGAATGGAATTAGAGTAAATGTAGATAATAGATCAGAAAAGATCGGTTCAAAGATCAGAGATGCAGAAATGCAAAAAATTAATATTATGGTTATTGTGGGTGAAAAAGAAACTCAAGATAAAACCTTAACAGTTAGAAGAAGATTTATAAAAGAACAAGAAACCCTTTCATTGAATGATTTTACAAAACAAATCATCAATGAAATTAACGATAGGAGAGTACCGAATTAAAAAACAAAGAATAAGAGTTAATAATAGAATTTATGCTGATCAAGTACGATTGATTGGAGAAAATAAAGAGCAAATTGGAATAGTATCTGTATCTGAGGCTCTTTCAAGGGCGCAAGATGCTGGATTAGATTTAGTAGAAATATCACCTAAAGCCAAACCTCCGGTATGTAAAATTATGGATTTTGGTAAGTTTAAATACGAAGAGAAAAAGAAAGCGCAACAAAGTAAGAAAAAACAGCAGGTTATTAAAGTGAAAGAATTAAGAATGAGACCAAATATTGGCGATCATGACTTAGAGAATAAATTAAAAATGGGAAGAAAGTTTTTAGATGAGGGTTGTAAACTAAAGATTACTTTGATGTATAGAGGTAGAGAAATGTCACGACAAGATTTGGGTCAGGACCTAATGACACGAGTTTTATCGTTGCTAAGTGAGCATGGAGAAATGGAAAAAGATTCTCCTTTGATGGGACGAAAGAAATCTATAATATTAGCCCCGAAATAGGAAATATTATGCCAAAGATGAAAACAAGAAAAAGTGTGTCAAAAAGATTTAAAGTTACTGCTTCAGGTAAATTGAAACGTAATAAGGCAGGACATTCACACATGCTAATCAGAAGAGATAGAGATGTGAAGCGTGCAGCAAAAAAAGCAACAGTAGTAGCACCTTCTTTTGAAAAACGCATGAAAAAAATGATGGGAAAAGTGTAAGCCATGCCAAGATCCAATAGTTCAGTTCCAAGACATAGAAGACATCGTAAAACTGTCAAGTTAGCCAAAGGTTATTTTGGAGCAAGAAGTCGTAATTATAAAGCAGCAAAAGACGCAGTAGTTAAAGCTGGTCTTTATGCCTATAGAGATAGAAGACAGAAAAAACGTCAATTTAGACGTTTGTGGATTATGCGTATTAATGCTGCGTCAAGATTAAATGGTTTATCATATTCAAATTTTGTACATTTATTGAAGGAGAAAGGTGTCGATTTAGACAGAAAGGTTTTAGCTCATTTAGCAGTTAATGATCCGTCTGTATTTGAAGACCTTGTAAAATATTTAAAGAAAAAGTAAAAATAAAGAAGATGTCACTAGATAAAAGTATCAAAGAAATTAAGACATCTTTTCGATTAGATTTATCCAACTGCAAAACACTCACTGATCTCGAAAACCTTCGTATTGCTTATTTAGGAAGAAAAGGGAAGATCACTCTATTATTTGATGATTTTGCAAAGCTTTCAGGGTCAGAAAAACCTAAATATGGAAAAGCATTAAATGTTTTAAAAACAGATTTAACTGCTGCATTTAATAAAAAATCAAATATTTTAAGTCCTAACCAAGGTAAGTCAAGCGATAATTCTACTGATTTTTCTCTTCCTGGGTATAACTTACCTAAGGGAAGCTTACATCCATTAGAACAGGTTACTAATGAAATAAAGTCAATATTTCAGTCTATTGGTTTTTCTGTTGCTTATGGACCTGAAATAGATGATGATTATCATAATTTTGAAGCGTTAAATGTACCAAAACATCATCCTGCACGAGATATGCAAGATACATTCTTTATTGACCCTAATACGGTATTAAGAACTCATACTTCTAACGTACAAATTCATTTAATGGAAAATCAAGATCCACCAATTCGTCATATTTGTTGTGGAAGAGTATTTAGAAATGAAGCTGTGAGCTATAAAAGCTTTTGCTTATTTAATCAAGTAGAAGGGTTGGTAGTAAATGAATCTTCTTCATTTGCAGAAATGAAAGGTACTTTAGAATATTTTGTACAAGAAATGTTTGGTAAAGATACGAAAATGCGATTTAGACCAAGTTATTTCCCATTTACTGAGCCAAGCGCTGAAGTGGATATATGGAATGACAAATTGAATCAATGGATGGAAATCTTAGGATGTGGTATGGTTAACCCGAATGTTCTTAAGAACGTTGGATATGACAATACAAAATATCAAGGATTTGCTTTTGGACTGGGCATAGAACGTATCGCAATGATTAAATATGGTGTTAAGGATATTCGTCTATTCTATCAAAATGATAAAAGATTTTTGGAGCAATTTTAATGAAAGTGTCTTTATCATGGCTTAAGCGCTTCGTTGATTTTAAATATTCTGCATCAGAGTTGGCTGATAAGCTAACCATGCAAGGATTTGAATCTGAGGTAGTTACAGACTTTAGTGCTTTAGAGCATATTGTTGTTGGTGAGGTAAAATCTGCTGAAAAACACCCTGATGCTGATAAATTAAAGGTTTGTACCGTTACAGATGGAAAAGACTCCTACAACGTTGTATGTGGCGCATCTAACGTTGATAAAGGTCAAAAGATTGTATTTGCTAAAGTAGGAGCAGTCTTGCCTGGAAATTTCAAGATAGGCAAAGCAAAGATTAGAGGTGTTGAAAGTTTTGGAATGATCTGTTCTGAAAGAGAGTTGGGAATATCAGAAGAGCATGATGGTATTATGGTCTTAGAAGATTCATCTAAAGTAGGTGTATCAATTGATACTATTCTAGGTGAAATGTATGATGCAATTGATGTAGAGGTTACTCCAGATAAAGCTTTTGCATTAAGTCATCGTGGCATTGCAAGAGAAGTGGCATCTATGTCAGGCGCTAAGCTCAAAACACCTATGAAAGCACTTAAGATTAAATCTAAAACAAAAGATGTTATCAAGGTTAAATTAGATAAAAAAGGTGGATGTACACGCTATATTGCTGGTACAATGAAAAACCTAACGGTTGGACCGTCTCCAAAGTGGCTTGCTGATTATTTGAAATCTGCTGGACAGAAAAGTATCAACAATCTGGTAGATATTTCCAACTTTATGTTGCTAGAGATTGGACATCCTACTCATGTATTTGACTTAAATAAGCTGTCAAAACCTACTATTGAGGTAAAATGGGCTAAAAAAGGCGAGAAATTTGATGCATTAGATGAGGAATCATATACATTAGATACAGACCATCTTATTATAACAGATTCTGTGAATACTGTGGCATTAGCAGGAATTATTGGAGGGAAAGATAGCGCTGTTTCAGATTCAACAACAGACGTATTAATTGAAAGTGCTTATTTTGACCCTGTTATTGTAAGAAAAGGATCTAAAAAATTAAATTTATTATCTGAAGCATCTAGACGTTTTGAAAGAGGCGCAGACCCCGAGGCAGCATTGGAAGCTTTCTATATGATTGCAGGGCTGATGTCCGAGGTAGCAGGAGGTACACTAGAATCACTAATTACTGATGAATCTAGTATTGATTTAACACCCCATAAGGTCTCTTTATCAAAAGAAAAGCTTTTAAAGTACACAGGACAAGGAATTGATGCAAAATCTGTTAGCTCTATATTAAATGGATTGCATATTAAGCATAGTGAGTCAAAAACAGGTTGGAATTGTACTATTCCATCTTTTAGACATGATGTAAGACATGCAACAGATCTCATTGAAGAGATATTGCGTTGTTATGGTTATGAAAATATTAAGTCTTCTTATAGTTTCTCCTCCCAAATGCAATATGCTAATGACGAAGAACAACCATTGTTTGAATTAAAACAATATTTATCTTCTATAGGATTTAATCAATGTTACAATAATTCATTACAAGATGTTGAAGAGGTAAAGGCTTTCGGAATTAATCCTGTTTCTGTGATGAATCCATCATCAGAAAAAATGAATACACTGCGCACAACTCTTCATCGCGGTTTATTAGAAAATTTAGATTTCAATTTCAAAAACGGTTCCGCTAATACATTAATTTATGAACATGGCACTGTTTTTGAAAAAAAAGGGAAATCTTTAGAAGATATTAATCAAATAAGCAACTTTTCTTGTCTAGTACATGGAAGTTTCTATGAGCAAAATGTACATTTTGGAGCAGTAGAGAATAACTTTTTCTTACTCAAGGGTATTGCAACTAACATATTTGAGATTCTTACAAAAACAAAAATTAAGTTTATAGAGGACAAGGATTCGTATTGTAATACATTTTATCGTATTGTAGATGGAAAAAAGAACACTGTTGGCTCTATCGGAGTAATAAGTCCATCATTTCTAGATAAATTAGATATTGCACATAAGACTGATGTATGTGTTATGGATATTAATACTGTCTTCTTTACAGAGCATTTCAATCACAGTGTTAAGGTTAAAGATATTGTATTGTATCCAACAGTCAATAGAGATCTCAACTTCAAACTAGATAGCAATGCTAATTTAGGTGAAGTATGCTCTGCAATGAAATCAGTTAACCAATCAATATTACAAGATGTATATCCTGCTGATATTTATCAGTCAAAAGAAGAGGGTGATAAAAAGAATGTATTGTTCAAACTGTCATTTCAGAGTGTTAAAAAAACACTTGAAGATAATGATGTAAATCCAGTTATTGCAGAAATTATAAGTCTTGTTACAAAGAAATTTAATGCTAAATTAAGAGATAATTAATAAGGAAATATTATGGAAGATTCAGAAAAAAAAGTTGTAAAAGTTAGAATTTTTGGTCAAGAATATTCTATTCGTGCTACCGTTGACGAAGCTCACATAAGAGAATGTGCTGCGCTAGTAGATAGAAAAATGTCAGAAATTCAAAGATCAGCACCTTCATCCTTAAATGCTTCCAAGATAGCAATCTTAGCTGCAATGAATATCTCAGACGAGCTAATGAGCGCAAAAAGAGGAGAATACTCTTTTAAAGGCGAAGTAGAATCAAAAATCCAATCTTTGATTGGACGTATTGAAGAAATAGTATAACAAAAGGAAATAACGTGTCTGATACTAAAATTTTATCGGGATTAGAGTCTAGTAAAGCTCTCTATGAAAGCTTACATGATCGTATCAGTACCTTAAAAGAAAAAGGTATTACTCCAGGATTGGCAGCTATTTTAGTAGGAGAAGATCCTGCGTCACAGATTTACATTCGCAATAAGACAAAACGTTTTGATGCTTTAGGTCTTAAATCTGAAATTCATCGTCTAGAAAGTTCTGTTTCAGAGCAAGAATTATTGGATTTAATTGCTACAATCAATACAGATGACAGTTTTCATGGGATTTTAGTTCAATTACCTCTACCAAAACATATCGATAGTGATAAGGTTATTCATGCCATAGATCCAACAAAAGATGTTGATGGATTCCATCCAGAGAATGCTGGTTTATTAGCAATAGGAAAACCAAGGTTTGTTCCATGTACACCAAAGGGAATTATGTTTATGTTAAAGCATTTTCAGGTAGATTTACACGGAAAGCATGTTGTAGTAGTCGGACGAAGCAATATTGTTGGAAGGCCTGTATCGGTATTATCCAGTCTTAAAACATTGGGAAATGCAACTGTTACTCTTTGTCATAGCGGTACATCTGACTTAAGAGACTTTACTAAGCAAGGAGATGTGGTCGTTGCAGCAATGGGTTCACCAGAATTCTTAGATGCCTCATTTATCAAGGAGGGGGCGTGCCTTGTTGATGTAGGGATTAATCGTATTGAACGTGATGGAAAATCTATTATTGTTGGAGATGTTAATCAGTCAAGCGTGATGGGTAAAGCTAGTGCACTGACTCCTGTTCCTAAAGGGGTTGGTCCAATGACGATAGCAATGCTAGTAGAAAACACCGTATTCTCTGCTGAATTGTTATTAAATTAAACACCTTATGAATCAGAAAAATACAATTTATATACTTTTATTGACGTGCTTATTATCAATTAATGCATGTACAGGATCAAAAGTTGATCAGGATGAAATTAAAAAAGCTAATCAGTTCTTTGAGTCTATCTTTCAAGACAGAGTGTTAGATAGTCCTGAGTTTCAGACGAGATTAGGTTATAAATCTAATTATGATCAATGGGATGATATTACCTGGGAGAATAGAAGAAAAGAAATCCGAAATGCCCAATTTAACTTAGAATATATGCTAGATAATATCGATATCAAAAAGCTCGATAATAAAACAGCTATTAGTTATCGATTAATGGAAAAATCTTTGCAAAGAACCATGGATTCCAATGACTATCTTTTTCGTGGATATATGGTAACCCATCGTGGAGGAAAACACTCTTCTATTCCATCTTTTCTAATCAATTATCATAAAATAGATGATGAAAGGGACGCAGAAGATTATCTCTCTAGATTGCGCAATATTGAGCCGTTATTTGAAGATTTTATTAAAGAACTAGAACTAAGAGATGAACTGGGAACAATTCCTCCTATGTTTGTCTATCCTAAAGCCATTGCGGTATGTGAAAATATTATATCAGGATACCCGTTTGAAGACGGTAAAAAACAGAATGTTATCTACGAAGATTTTGTCAATAAATTAGATGCATTAGACATTTCAGATGCAATCAAACTTCGTTATAAAAGCGAAGCCGAAGCTATCCTAGTTACGATTGTTAATTATTCCTATAAAAACTTAATTGATTTTCTTGCTAAGCAACAATTAAACGCAACCAATAATGATGGAGTATGGAAGTATTCTAATGGGGCTGAATATTATCAATATGCTTTAGACGGATATACAACATTAGGGTTAACTCCAGAAGAAATCCATCAAATTGGCTTAAGTGAAGTTGCGCGTATTCATGAAGAAATTTATGCTATCATGGAAGAGGTTGCTTTCGAAGGTACACTGCAAGAGTTTTTTGACTTTATGAGAACAGATCCACAATTTTATTATCCACAAAGCGATAAAGGTCGTCAGATGTATTTAGACCAAGTAAATGTCGTGGTTGATACCTTATCTGCACGTATTGACGAATTGTTCTATGGATTGCCAAGTATTCCGCTTGTAGTGAAACCGGTAGAGGCTTACAGAGAAGCATCTGCTGGAATTGCTTTTTATAGTCGAGGCCAAGCCGATGGAAGTCGTCCTGGAATCTATTATGCTAACTTATATAACATGCAAGATATGCCAATTTATAAATTAGAAAATCTAGCATATCATGAAGCGATTCCTGGGCATCACATGCAAATTGCTATCGCATTAGAAGTAGAAGGAATGCCAAGCTTTAGAAAATATGGTGGATACAGCGTATTTTCTGAAGGATGGGCTCTATACTCTGAGACACTACCAAAAGAAATTGGATTATATAAAGATCCTTATTCTGATTTTGGTCGTTTATCTGGAGAATTATGGAGAGCATGTCGTTTGGTTGTAGATACTGGGATTCACCACTATCGTTGGACCAGAGAAGAGGGGATTGATTATTATATGAATAATACAGCAAATCCAGAGGGTGATTGTGTTGGAATGGTAGAACGTCATATTGTATGGCCAGGTCAAGCTGTTTCTTATAAAATAGGGATGTTAGAGATTCAAAAATTACGTGCACATGCTGAGGAAACACTCGGTGATAAGTTCTCCCTTCAAGGATTTCATGATGTTGTCTTAAAAAATGGAGGAGTATCGATGGATATTCTACAAGACATTGTCCATGAATGGATTGAAAATCAGTAAATAGTATGATTATCATTAAAACAACTTCTGATAGCCATAAGGCTATGAAAGATATCACGAATACATTATTAAACAAGAAGTACGCTGCATGTGTCAATATTATTCCGCGTATGCGCTCAAAATACATCTTAGATGGACGTATTGTTGAGGCAAGGGAAGTAATGCTGTTAATTAAAACTTCCGAAGATTTAGAGGTAAATGTGTATAAAACGATTAAAAAATTACATAATTATGATATTCCTGAGATTTCGACTATCAAAACAGAGAATGTTGATAAAGATTATTTAAATTGGATTAATAAATCATTAAAAGGATAAATATGAACGATAACAACTATAAAGAATCTAGATGGTATAAGATTGAACGATTTTTTGATCGACACAATCATCTAATGGAGTTTATCAGAACAATATTAGCATTGCTTGTGTTGAGTTTGCAGCTTTATATCATTTCAAAGTTATAGGAAACGGAGGATGAATGTCTAAGAAATTAGAAACACTATCTGGATTTTTATTCATGATAGCAGGAGTAACATTTTTAGCATATACCATAAATGATGTTTTTTTCACCGAAGATGATGGGGTGGAGATGATTACCATTGATGGAGGCCATCAAGTATGGACACAGAAGGTAGGAGATAATCCATCTGTGAAGATACTGTTACTTCATGGAGGACCAGGTGCTACCCATGAATATTTCAAGATTTTTGATGACTATTTCCCAAACGAAGGCATTGAATACTATTATTATGATCAATTAGGATCTACCAACAGTGATCCAGCAAACGATCCAAGTTTATGGACTATAGAACGCTTTGTAGAAGAAGTAGAAACGGTCAGAAAAGCATTAAACCTAGATAAGTCAAATTTCTATATTTTAGGGCATTCATGGGGCGGTATTCTTGGTATGGAATATGCTCTGAAATATCAGGACAATATGAAGGGATTAATTGTATCTAATATGATGGCAAGTATCCCTGCATATAACAAGTATGCTGAGGAAGTATTGGGTCCACAAATGCCACCAGAAGTCTTAGCAGAAATTCAAGCATTGGAAGCAGCAAAAGACTTTACAAATCCTCGTTATATGGTAGAATTATTACTACCATACCATTATGAACAACATATATTACGCACTCCTTTTACAGAATGGCCAGATGAGGTCAATAATGCGTTCGCAAATATTAACCAAGATATGTATGTTTCGATGCAGGGACCGAGTGAATTTGGAGCATCTGGATTGTTAGAATTTTGGGATATTACAGACAAGCTATCTACCATCACTATTCCAACATTGGTTATTGCAGGAACCCATGATACCATGGATCCAAAACATAAAGAATGGATGGCAAATGAATTCCCTAATGGAGAATTTCTTTTGTGTGGAGATGGAAGTCATATGTCTATGTGGGATGATACCGACACTTATATGAATGGTCTTTTTAATTTTATAAATAAGGTAGAGGGAAATTAAATCAAATTAGAACATCTAACTGAAGGAAAAGTATTAAAATACTTGGCGATATTCTTTACAGGATTAATCGTATTGACTGTTGCAATAGTATTGTCGTTTAACTCATCGGGAAACTTTAGAGATCAGTTATTTGAACGTGCAATAGAGCCATTGCTGATTATTCCACCTAACGAACCGGATGTATTGCGTGTAGTATATACAGGAGTGAGCACTCCTTTAACAGGACATATTGCACAGCAAAGCGTTGTTATATCAATTAACAATAGCAATTATGTGTTTGATGCAGGATCACGTTCTACGGCAAATTTTATTACCCAAGGAACTTTAGAAGCT
>Ga0208894_1000053_pt1 | contig 102120 bp, 91 predicted proteins | sample ETNtaG_12_FD_185752 | JGI IMG/M metagenome (GOLD analysis project Ga0208894, IMG submission 185752) | Marine microbial and viral communities from oxygen minimum zone, Eastern Pacific Ocean - ETNP201306SV49 (SPAdes) (version 2) | ecosystem: Environmental > Aquatic > Marine > Oceanic ...
GCTGAAGCGGGTTTTTTTTATGGAGTGGCTCGCCGATGAGCCGGGCGGTTGATCCCTATTGTGCCCCTCTCGTTTTGTGATATTGTTCTTTGTTTTGATGATTTTGTTATCACTTCTACAAAGTGTTGGCCTTTCTGTTCAGATTCAGCTTGATCGAGGCAGATTCGGACCGATCAGGATCTTCCAGAAAGAGAAAAGATAGAAGAGCCAGCAGAGTGACCACAGCAACCCCGAAGCAAGGAGCAGGATCTCTTTGTAGAGATAGAGACCGGCCAGCAGTCGCATCAATGCTGCTATTACCATCATCCAGAAGCCGATCTCGATCAATCGCGGAGGGTTGATCTCTCTTCCAGTGTGTTTGAAGGCAATGCGGGTCATCAGGCTCATCTTCATCAGCCCGAATGCACCCAGTGTAAAGAGATGGATGGCAAGGTCTGCATCCGGTTTTCCGCTTAGATCCCCTGCCCCTCTGGCAACAAAGGTCAACAGGAAGCCGATGTAGGCGATGTGCATGACCTTCAACAGGGAATCCCCCCTGATGCTCCACCCGCGCCACCTCATCATTCGAACCGAGTGTACTAGAAATGCAAATAAAGCAGCCCCTGCACTGATTGTGGTCCCTGCATAAAAGAGCCCTGTAAAACCAAAAAGAACCACCGAGATTACGGCTAGAATTTCAATTGCCGGAATAAAGATCTCGCTCTCCGGCCAGCTGTCGGATTGAAGATGGGTGTGGGTAAAGATAGGGGTGAGAAGACCGGCAACAAAGGAAAACAGAATCATCAAGGTATAGACCGAACCCCTGAGGGCCTGCTGTGCGATATCGGCCCGGCCATCCAGCACTCCGACATAGAACCAGATATTGGTGCACAAGAAGAGCAATAGAATGGGAATCAGCAGCAGATAACGCTTGTCCCCGACCCTGGCAAGGCCCGGCGCAATCAGGCCGATCAGGACAACAAAGTAGAGAGAATCAACAACAGCGGTCACGCCCATCGAGGGTGAAAACCAGAACAGCAATCGGCCGGCCAGCCACAGCAGAACAATCCACTTTAGACGCCCTCCCTTGATCTCCTCACTTCCAGCCCAACTCGGAAGTGCGGTGAGAATAAATCCTGAAGCAATGGCAACAGCAAAGCCAAAGAGCAACTCATGGCCGTGCCAGAGAAAAAAAGGGAGAGAAGAGGGTAAAAGCAGACCGCCTGAAAAAACCATCAGGGCGATCACCATCAGCAACGCCCCATAGAGAGCGGCCAGGAGATAGAGAGGGCGAAAGCCGCTCGACCAGAGCGCGCCGCTTGACAACACCCCTCCCCTCTTAGCCAAATACAATGCCACGCTCACGCAGACCGAGATATTCCTCATCGGTCAGACCGGCTTCACGCAATACTCTGGAGGTATGCTCACCGTACTTGGGCGGGAATGAGAGCTCACTCAAGCCATCAGTACGGTCTACAGCAGGGGGCGGCATATGGATTATCTCACCATCCGGTCGCCTTGATTGTGTCAGCTTGGCATTGACTGCGGCCATACCGGCGACTTGTGGAATGGTTTGAATCGGGGCATGAGGAATCGTAGAGGAGGTGAACTCTTCCGCCAGCTTGTCTTTCGCAACTTGCGCTGTAATCGCTGAAATCTCTTTATGGATCATCTCTCTCTCCTGATGGCGGCCGTCATTCGTTCGGCGAACCTGGTTAGCGATCGAGCTGAATCGAGGGATCTCAGTGAGCCGTTGCCATTGGAGATCATTGCCTATTGCGACAAAAATAAAGCCATCAGAAGTTGGATAGGCATTGGTAGGAATAAATTTACGGTGCTCATTGCCGCATCGCGTAATCTCTGAGTAATCACACCCAAAGTCGAGCAGCGGGAGAGTCGTTATCAGCCATGAGGCGGCGGCCTGAAGCATTGAGACATGAATCTCACTCCCCTCGCCACTCTCTGCCCGCTCGGCAAGCGCCAGACAGACCCCGGCATAGACCTCATCACCCGCCTTAAGGTCAATCAGGGGAACACCGGTAAGGGTTGGCGGGCCTGAGCGATCCCCGGTGAGCTCCATATAACCGGCCATCGCCTGAACAGCAGGGTCATAGCCCGGCACCATGGGGTAATCAGGCCCCATCGCGGAGATTCCGGCCCAGATGATCTCCTCCTTCACCGCCTTGAGTGTCTGGTAGTCGATGCCCATGGGCTTATAACGGCCTGGCAGGGTATTGCAGCAGAAGATATCCACTTCAAGCTCTTTAATCAGCCGATGCAGGATGGCGCGCCCCTCCTCCTCCTTGAGGTTGAGGGCAATTGCCTCTTTACCCACATTGGGGGCGATGAAATAGGAGCGCCGATCATCATCGACAATGCTTTCCCCTATATAGCGGTTGGGATCCCCGGGCAACCCCTCTCCACGCGGGGTGGATTCAATACGGATGACCCGCCATCCCAGCTGGGCAAAACGCAGTGTTGCATAAGGCAGTGAGAGGGCCTGCTCCAGTGACAGTACGGTACGTGGCTTCATATCAACCCCCCTCTGATCACCACTCCAGGGGTTGGGAGCAGCCCTTGAGAGCCCGATAGACCTTCTCAGGGGAGAAAGGGGCCTCATAGATCCTGACACCCGTTGCGTTATAGAGGGCATTGGCAATCGCGGCAGCCATGCAAATTGCCGGAGCTTCTCCAATACCCTTGGCACCCTGTGGCCCTTCCCCATCCATGGTCTCAATAAAAGAGAGATCTATCTCCGGAATTTCCGGGGCCGTAATCAGCTTGTAGTCACGAAAATTGGGGTTCTGGCAATGGCCCTCATCGATGAGGAGGTCCTCTGTCAAGGCATAGCCCTGGCCCATGACAATCCCGCCCTCAACCTGGCCTTCGATCCCCAGTTTGTTCAGCACCCTGCCGACATCATGGGCAGCGGTACATCTGTTTAAGGTGACCACTCCGGTGAGGGTATCGACTTCTATCTCGACAACCTGGGTAGCCCAGGCATAGGAGGCCGATACATCCCCTTTAAACGCCTTATCCTGGTGGACACTGGGAGGCTCATAATAGAAGGAGGTGGTCACCAGCTCAGCACGCTCCTGAAAGTGGAGTGAACGCAGCAACTTGTCCAATGTGATGACCGCCTCACCACTCTCATCGATGACAATGCAGCCTCCACGGAGGGAGAGCTGATCCGCCGGCATCGCGGTCGTGCCCGCAGCGGCATTGAGAATTTTCTCCCTCGCAAGACGCGCTGCACCGATTGCCGAATTTCCGGCAATGAAGGTGGTGCGGCTGGCGTGCACTCCGACATCCCAGGGGGTGATGTCTGTATCATTATTGACCACGGTCACTGCCGAGAGGGGCAGCCCAAGCTCTTCGCAAACAAGCTGTGAGAGTACTGTTTCCGAGCCCTGGCCAATTTCAGAAGCACCGGTCATCAGGGTGACATGGCCAAAATCATCCATCTTGAGGATGGTGCCGCACCCATCTGAAGGATAGATTTTTGCCCCTCCGCCAACATGGAGCATCGAGGCCATTCCGATGCCTTTTTTTACCGCGTTATCGTCTCTCTGGGCCGTAAGGTTTTGCTCCCGCTTTTTGCCAAAATCGCTGCGGGCAGCGGCTGTGGTCAAACACTCCTTAAATCCGCAACTCTTGAAATGCATGCCCTGGCCACTGGTCTCGCCGGCTTGCTGGGCATTCTTGAGGCGGAATTGAAGAGGATCGATGCCAACTGCTTCAGCAAGTTTATCCATATGGGCCTCTACGCAGAAAGTCGCCTGAAGATTTCCATAACCGCGAAATGACCCCGCATAGGGATTATTGGTATAGACCGTAGTGGTGTGATAGAGGCAATGAGGAACTCGATAAAGGGATGAGAAGGTCTGCATCATGACAAAAGGAATTGTCGCTCCCCAGGAGGTATAGGCCCCATTATCCAATAGAGAATCCAGGGTTCGAAAGGTCAGCACACCCTCCTTGGTCACCCCGCTTCGCAGCCGCAGATAGGCCGGCTGGCGGGTGGGTGAAGCCAAAAACTCCTCTTCACGACTGAACGTCAGCTTAACCGGCCGCCGGGTTTTTTGGGCCAGGAAGACAGCGATCGGCTCAAAGGGATAGATATCGAGTTTTGATCCAAAACCACCCCCTATCGGAGGCTGAATGATGCGTATCCGATTGGGATCCATATTGAGCACTGATGCAAACTCACGCTTATGAAGAAACGGAACCTGGGTGTTGGAGTAGAGCGTCAGGTTGCCTGAAGTTGAATCAAAATCAGCAATCACGCCGCTCACCCCCATACAACAGTGGGTGACATAGTGGAGCTTAAAGAGATCCTCAATGACCACATCAGACTCGGCCTCACCCTGTTCAACATCCCCATGGGAGTAATCAAACTCCATTGAGATGTTGTCCGGCTTTGACTCCTGAATGACAGGTGCATTCTCCAGAAGAGCCTGCCGAGGATCAAAAAGAGTGGGCAACTCTTCATACTCAACCTTAATTAATGAGAGTGCCTGCTCGGCAAGCGCTTCAGTTTCAGCGGCTACAGCGGCAATCTCATCGCGCTCACAACGCACCTTGTCACCCTTTAGGGGAGGGTTATCCTTGGTGACTCCGAGAGGTTTATTGGGGACATCTTTTGCGGTGATGACCGCGTGGACCCCTGGAAGCGCTTCTGCCTCTTTGGTATCAATGGAGATGATCCGGGCATGAACCCGATCGGAGCGTAAAATCCTGCCGATAAGCTGGCCCGGCAGGTTGAGATCGTGGATATATCGGGTGTGTCCACTCACCTTGCCCGGCGCATCCATCTTGGGAATCGCTTTTCCGATCAGGGACTCTTTTTCAATTATCGCCGCCATCGCCTCTTCCCTTATCCCTTGTTATCAAGCTCACCGACACTTGCAATAGTCTCAATGATTTTTTTATAACCGGTACACCGGCAGAGATTGCCTTCAATACCACGCTTGATCTGGCTCTCATTGGCCCGTGGATAGTTGTCGAGGATATGTCTCGCCTGCATGACCATCCCCGGGGTACAAAACCCGCACTGCACGCCGCCTTTCTCGGCAAACGCTGTTCGCAGAGGATCGTTTCTGCTGTCGGCAACAAGACCCTCTACCGTGGTTAATGTTCGGCCATCACAATCAACGGCAAACTTCAAACAGGCGTTGACAGAAACCCCATCGATCAAGATGGTGCAGGCCCCGCATTCGCCCTCACCACAGCCATACTTGGTGCCTGTCAGGTTGAGAAGATCTCTCAGCATGGTGAGCACACTCATGGTTAGAGGAATCGTCAGGCTGACGGGTGAGCCGTTTAAGGTAAACTTTATTTCATGCGTCAGTGACATCGCTCAACACCTTGATTGTGAGGTTATGGACCAGTTGTTTGCGATACCAGGCGGTTGCCCGAACATCATCAATGGGTTTGATTTCATCTCTTGCTATCTCAGCAATCTCCTTGATGCGCTCACTATCAAGGGGTGATTGTTCGATCGCTTTCATTGTCTTCAATGCCATAAACGGGACAGGAGCGACTGCTCCGAAAGCAACCCTCGGCGCTTGCAGATAACCGTTGTTGAAAATCCCGCCGATACCGATGGAGACCGTCGAAATATCCAGCGCCGGGCGAGTTCCGAACTTATAAAAACGTGCTCGAAAACCCTTGTTTGAGATCGGTATGGATACTCTGGTGAGCAGTTCATTGGACTGGCGCTGGGTCTTGCCCGGGCCCATAAAGAAGTCCTTAATAGCAACTCTTCTGCTAGCGACTCCATCATCAGATTGACGAGCAAGTTCTACAGCAGCATCCAGGAGAAGCAGTGGAACAAGCATGTCCCCGGCCGGTGAGGCATTACAGATATTGCCCCCTATTGTGCCGACATTGCGAATCTGCATAGAGGCGAATTGATCCGCCGCCTGACCCAGCAGAGGCATTTTAATAGTGAGTTCCGGGTCTTCCATGATCTCGGTAATGGTCGTCAATGCCCCGATCTGTACTTCACTTTCAGTAAAAGTAATATTACGCAACTCACTGATTTTTAATATATTCATCAGCGTATGACTGGGATCATAATTACCTGCCCCAACCCTGAGCATGAGGTCGCTCCCCCCGGCAAGAACAGTGACATTGCCCTGATTGAGTTGGTCGACCGCCTCATCCAGGGTAGCCGGTGCCAGATAGCTTTTAAAATTGGTCATTTGACACCTAAAACCGGATGGGCTCCTGGTAGCAGCCATAAACCTCAACCAGACGAGAGGTAATTTCTCCGACAGTTGCATAGGCCTTCACGGCCTCCATGATGGCCGGCATCACGTTAAGACCGGCTTGTGCATCATCCTTTACCCGCGTGAGCGCGAGATCAGCTTTACTCTGATCCCGTTCGCGGCGTATCTGTTTGAGGCTCTCGATCTGAGCCTGAGCATCCTCCTCCTGATAGGAATGAAACTCGACCTCTCGCTCCTCTTCATCGATTCGATGACGATTGACACCCACTTTCCTGAATTTCCCGGACTGGATATCTCTTTGCATCTGATAGGCCTGGGCAGAGACTTTAGATTGAATTTCGCCGCTTGAAACCAGCTTCACAATGCCTCCTGCCTGGTCGACCTCCTCCATCTCTCTCTCAATCTCCTGGCGCATCTCATTGGTCAGCGTCTCGATGTAATAGGATCCTGCCAACGGGTCTACGGTGTCGCACAGCCCCATCTCATCAGTCAGCAACTGCATTGTTCTGAGTGAGAGGCGCGCAGAATATTCGGTTGGAATGGTATAGGCCTCATCATAAGAGCACAGCGCCATGGTCTGTGTACCGGAGAGCGCAGAAATCAGGGCATAGTAGGCTCCACGAACAATATTAAGCTCCGGTTGCTCAAAGGTAAGCCCGCCCCCACCGCCGCCGGCAATCATCCTCAACCACATTGACTTTGGATCAGTCGCCCCGTACTGCTCCTTGACGATCTTAGCCCACAACCCTCGTGCGGCTCGAAATTTGGCAACCTGCTCGAACAGGTTGCCAAAAATATTGAGGTTGTAGGAGAGGCGGCCGGCAAATTCATCAATATCAAGACCCCGCTTGAGGGTCTCATCGGCATAGGCCCTGGCGATGCAGAATGCAAACGCTATCTCCTGGACAGGGTTCGCACCTGACTCACGGATATGGTAACCACAGACGCTGACAGGGCTGTATTTGGGAGCATGCTCGGCACAATATTCGATCGTATCGCAGACCAGCTTTACAGAGGGTTCAACCGGAAAGACCCAGGTGCCTCGGCCAATGAATTCTTTGAGAATATCGTTCTGGGCTGTACCGCGTAACCGGCTGATGTCATAGCCCCGCTTCTCAGCCATCGCAAAGTACATCGCCATTGCAATGGCAGCAGAGCCATTTATGGTGAGGGAGACAGTAATCTTTTCGAGATCGATCCCATCAAAAGCGATCTCAAAATCCCGCAGGCTATCAACCGCCATTCCGACACGACCAATTTCACCTTCAGCAAGGGGATCGTCAGAATCAAGCCCAATCTGGGTGGGCAGATCAAAGGCTACATTGAGCCCGGTCTGGCCATTATCGATCAGGTATTTAAATCGTTGATTGGTATCGGAGGGATTGCCAAAACCGGCATACTGCCGCATCGTCCACGGCCGCTTTCGATACATCTCCTTGTGAATTCCCCGGGTAAAGGGGTAGCTTCCCGGTTCTCCGACCATCTCAACGCCGCCACTTGATTCAACCTCTTCGGGGCCGTACACCTTTTTGATTTCAATTCCGGATTCATTGATTACTCGACCGTCTTCTGTGTATTCAGTCATGATGCATTTTCCCGGATAAAGCTTATGATCTCTTCAAAATGAGTTCCTGTCGGAAAAATGCCATCAAGGCCAATCTCTCTTAGGGCCTGATGGTCCTGAACAGGAATGTTCCCGCCAATCAACCAGAGTTTTTGTTCAAGCCCTCGCTCCTTGATCAGAGCGGCCAGGCGGGTACAAAATAAAAGATGCGATCCCGCCATGCTTGACAGACCGATGACATCGACTCCCTCCTCCAGTGCGATGTTGGCCACCGCTTCCGGGGTCTGTCTCAAGCCGGTATAGATCACTTCAAACCCGGCATCAGCGAGAGCGCGAACGACCACCTTCGCCCCCTGGTCATGGCCATCCAGGCCAGGCTTGGCGATCAGCACTTTGAGGGGTGTTTGGCGATTCATTTTGAAAGTTCTTTTGCAATGATCAATTTTAAAATTTCACTTGTTCCGCCACCAATCAGAGTGAAGCGAACATCACGAAGATAACGTTGAAAGGGATATTCCATGGCAAAACCATACGATGCCGCAACACGTGCCGCCTTATCACAGATGGAGGCTGCAGCCTCACTGGCGAACAGCTTGGCCATGGCCGCCTCTTTATGATGGGCCAAACCGCTCTCCTTGCAATGGGCGGCAAAGTAGACCAACTGCCTGGCGGCCTCGAGATCTGTACCCATCTCAGCAAGTTTTAACTGAATGGCCTGGAAGCGATTAATGGGTTTTCCAAATTGCTTTCTCTGGCCGGCGTAACTGACCGCTGAATCAAGTGCCGCACGAGCAATACCGACAGCCATTGCACCGGTGATGATGCGGATCTCTGCGAGAAGTTTTCGAAGATGGCCCTCGCCATCACCCTCTTCTTTACTGAGCCGGTGCGAAGCCGGAACAAAACAGTCATCGAATGCGACCTCTGAAGTGGGAAGCGCCCAAACACCCATCTTCTCAATCGGCCGTCCAACATGAACCCCTTCCATCCCGCGCTCGACAACAAAGATAGTCAATTTCTGTTCCTCTCCAGCCTTAGCAAAGACAGTAAAAAAATCGGCAAGCGGGGCTGAAGTGACCCACATTTTCTGACCATTGATAAGATATCCGCCTTCAACATTTTTTGCTGTTGTCCTGATCCCTCCCAGATCGCTGCCCGCATCGGGTTCTGTCATGCAGATGGCGCCAATCTTTTTTCCATCCAGGGCGGGCATGAAGAGTTCTTGATGGTGCAACTCGCTGCCCAGCCGGTAAATAAAATCAGTCCCCATGAGCGATTGCATGGCCACTGCTCCGGCCAGAGAGAGCGACCCTCTTGCAACCTCTTCAAGGGCAAGACAGAAAGAGGTCAGGTCCATCCCGGAGCCGCCTACTGATTCGGGATAACGAATTCCGAAAAAACCGAGTTCACCCAACATCCCAAACAGCTGATGGGGGAATTCATGAGATTCATCAAGCTCAGCGGCCCGGGGGATGATCTGTTCATTGGTAAAGCGCGCAAACGTATCGCGTACACTCCGCTGTGATTCTGTCAATCCAAAAGACATAAATTACTCCTGGCAATCTGTTCTTTATTCATCGTGTATGAGGCTCTTTTTAATCAACAGGTGTTTTACCCCAGGCCATAAACATCCCGTGCCTTTTGCGGTGAGATAATTCCGTTTTTCACCTCTTCCTGCAGAACTTCCCGATCTCTTTTTACTGGGTCTCCATAGCCTCCGCCGCCTCCTGCAATCTGATGATAGAACGTTCCCTGGGGAAGACCGGTAATTAAATCCTTGTTTTTCGGAACCAGCGAACTGCCATCAGGAAGTCGAAGCTCGATTGTATTTAATATGCTCTCATGGCCGCCGAACAATCCGAACGCCGGCTCAAAATCACCATCTCCGAAAGTCACCAACTGGGTGTCATCAGAACCAATGGTGAACTCAGTAACCACCCCAAGCCCCCCTCTCCACTGACCCGGCCCTGCCGAGTCGGGAAGGAGTTCATGACGAACAAGGTGATGCGGCGTCATCTGTTCAAACATCTCATAATCCTGATCAAGCACCCCTCCGGATGCATCGATCATACCGATATGATCATAGCCATCTGTCCCCTTCATTGCACCCGACCCGCCCTTGAGCCCCATAAAGCCAATATCGACATAGGGCTCCCTACTCTGGGGGTCAATACCGGTTGTCAGTGAGCAGAGGAGATTATTCCATCCGGCGGTAACCCTCTCTGGAATGACGGGCGCCAGTGCACGGATAATGGCATCGGCATTGGGTGGGCAGAGGTGATTTCCAAAAGTGGTTGCCTTGGGATAACTGGCATTGAGAATGGTTCCCTCTGGAATAACCATCTCAATCGGCTGGATCATCCCCTCATTATGGGGAATATCCGGATTCACCATCTGCAAAAAGGTAAGAATGGTGGCCGAAGCACTGGAGGTAAAGGTACCGTTTACAAAGCCATCGGTTTGGTCATCCGTTTCTGAATAGTCAAAGGTGATCTTACGATCTTCAACCTCGATTCTGACCCGAATGGTAAACTCAGTCCCTGGGTGGTGGCCATCAAAGAAAACCTTTCCCTCGCCCCGATAGACGCCATTCGGGATCTGTTCAATCTCAGCTTCAATCATTTTTCGTGAGGCATCAAACAGTGCTATTTTATGACTTGCAAAACGTTCGATGCCATACTTTTTAAGGCAGTCCTGCATTCTTCGCTCACCCACTGTGCAGGCCCCCATCTGTGCCCGCATATCATGCTGCACAATATCGAGACGGATGTTGGCAAAGATCAGATCCCAGACATCTTTTCGTAATTGACCTTTTTCATAGACTTTGACTGGCGGAATGCGAAGTGCCTCCTGCCATACCTCGGTGGCATTGGGGTTATACCCACCCCTTACATTGCCGCCAATATCGGCCTGGTGTCCCTTAACCGCAGCCCAACCGACAAGTTCACCTTCGATAAAAATAGGTTTATAGACAGCAACATCATTATTCTGGTTGCCAAGGGAAAACACATCATTATGAAAAATCACATCGCCGTCGTGAATGTCATCTCCAAAGTAGTCGATAATGTATTTACACACCGGTGCCAGAGAGAAGGCAAGAATGGGTAGATTCTCTGTCTGTTCAAGCATATTTCCTTCTGCATCATAGAGGCCGGTAACAAAGTCCTTGGCCTCACAGAGAATGGGAGAACGTGTTGTCATCTGTACTGACATACTCATCTCATCAGTAATTGATTTGAATGTTCTTGCAAAGACAGATAACAGAATGGGGTCAATGCTGCTCATTACCCTCTCCTTTTGTTATTGATGCTACAAGATCCTCTCTGCCCTTGCGATAGAGGACGAATGAACCAAATTGATCACACACAGAGTTGAATGAAGAGCTTACAAAAATAGCCGTAGTCTCCTCTTCAATCATGGCTGGCCCGACAATATGATTTCCATGGTTCAGTTTGTGGCCATCAAAGACAGGAACTGTTTTAAAACACTCCTGTTCAAAAATATAGAGCGAACGTTCCCCCTTGAGTGCAGGTGATGAATCCGACCCGCCATACTCTGTCGCCTTAAACCTGGGCTTTTCAGAACTACCGAGTGCCTGAACCCTGAGATTGATGATTTCGATCGGAACCTTCTGTGTCTCAAGCGAATAACCATAGAGACGATTGTGCTCCTCGTGAAATGCCCGGGTTATGGCATCACTGTCATGAGAGGCAACATCATCTGCGGCGACCTCAAATGAGACCTCGTGATATTGCTTGAGATAACGGCAATCAAAGCGGACAAAAAAGGTTCGCCGCTCAACGGGTATCTTCTCCTCATCGAGGAGTTCAGCCCCCTCATCACGCATCTCATTGATAATCGCATCAACCCGTGCCCAGTCCACCCCATCAAGACGTGAGACATAGGTCCGTACAAAATCATGTTTGAGATCACTCATCAACATGCCTACAGCACAGAGAATGGATGATTCCCTGGGAATAATCTGGAAAGGAACCTCAAGCTCATCACAGATCAGACAGGAGTGGATGGGACCGGCCCCGCCTGCGACCACCATCGGGAATTCACGAGGGTCAAACCCCCGCTTGATGGTGATCTCTCTTACCCCCTGGGCCATATTGTTACAGGCCACCCGATACATTCCAGCGGCGGCTTCCTCGACTGAAATTCCAAGGGGAGTGGCAATTGAGGCCTCGATGGCCTGGCGCGCCGTTTGCCGATCAAGCTTCATTTTGCCGCCTGCAAAATAATCAGGATTCAGGTATCCAAGAACAAGATTGGCATCCGTTGTGGTGGGTTTTGTACCCCCATTGCCGTAACTGACAGGGCCAGGGTCTGCACCTGCACTCATGGGGCCCATCCGCAGCAGACCCCCTTCATCGAGCCATCCGATTGAACCCCCGCCAGCGCCGATGGTATGAATTCCAAGCATGGGAAGTGCGATTCTGTGACGATCAATAGTGCCTTCATTGACCATAAGAGGGCCTTCTGCCACCAGTGCGGCTTCAAAACTGGTCCCTCCCATATCAACCACAATACATCGGTCTCGATCATGAACCTGGGTATAGACCAGACCGGCACCCGGCCCGGCCGCCGGACCGGACAGGAGTGTCAATGCGGCCTTCTCTCTGGCCACTTCAGGCGACATCACCCCGCCGTTGGACTGCATGATCAGCAGCAGTCCTGAAAAGTGAGCGGCTGCCAGCCTCCCCTGGAGCTGATTCAGATAGTGATCCAGAATTGGGCCCACATATGAGTTAAGCGCCGTTGTGCTTACCCTTTCGTAGAATCTTATTGAAGGCAACAGTTCGGTAGAGACCGTGAGATAGGCTTCCGGCATCTGGCGGCGAACCAGCTCTGCCGCCTGCTGTTCGTGTTCATGATTGGCAAAGGCATTCATGAAGCAGATCGATACCGCTTCAACCCCCTCCTGCTTAAAAAGCGCAATCGCCTCACTCACCTCGTCAAGGCTGAGCGGCTTGATCTCATCTCCGTTTCTGTCGATCCTCCCTTCGACCCCTATTCGACAGTAACGGGGAACCAATGGCACCACATTGGTATAGCGGTTATTGTATTGTTCCTCACGAATTCCCCGCCTCATCTCGAGGGCATCGCGAATCCCACTGGTGGTGATTAGCCCGGATTTTGCTCCATTACGAGTCAGCGTTGCGTTGGTGGTTACCGTGGTCCCGTGGACAATGGTCTGGGTCGCTTCAAGAAACTCTTCCAGCGAACAGGATGATCCCCCTATTTGAGCCATCTCCTCAAGCCCATCGATTACTGCCAACGAGGGGTCCTCCGGGGTAGAGAGGGTTTTATGAATACGCGGCTCACGCCCCTCCTCAACCACCAAGAAGTCGGTAAAGGTTCCTCCTACATCGATTCCAATTTTAATCGCCATAGGGACTCTGTTGAGCTGACAGGCAAGGTATCAAAACCAGTGACAACAACAATCCAGGGCAGAATACTGCCCTCGCACCGTGTTCAATCGGTCTGCTCATGATTTTCATAATCATCTTTTCTTAGTCTCGTTCCGATATCATTTTTTTGATCTTCTCTTTTTCTATCTTTCCCATCGCATTACGGGGCAAAGAATCGACAAAAACAAGTTCAGCGGGGTGTTTGAATTTCGCCAGACGGCCTTCAAACAGTGAGTAGATCTCGTCGTGGGTCAGAGAGGCATCAGTAGAGACGATCACGGCAACAGGCACTTCACCCCAGCGTTGATCCTCTCTTCCCACTACGGATGCTTCAATAATTGATGGATGTTGAGCAAGAATATTCTCCACTTCAGCCGGGTAGATGTTCTCTCCTCCGCTGATGATCAACTCCTTGCTTCTCCCATCGATATAGAGATTTCCATCCTCATCCTGGTGACCGATATCACCGCTGCAAAACCACCCCTCACGCATGACCTCGGCGGTCGTCTCGGGTGCGTTCCAGTAACCTCTCATCAGATTTTCACCTCTGACCAATATCTCGCCACTCTCTCCAGGCTTAAGATCCTCAAAATCAGAGTTCACAATACGCAATTCGCAATGAAGTGCTGGCTGACCTGCAGAACCGGCATGAGTTATCGCCTGGGCTGCCTTCAGGTAAGTGGCGATTGGCGCTGTTTCAGTAGAGCCATAGACCTGAATCAACTTGATCCCATATTGATGAACCGATTCAATCAGTGGCAACGGTATCATCGTCGAGCCGGTAGTAATGGAACGCAGAGCGGAGCGATCGATCTTGTTAAAATCAGGAGACTTAAGAAGAGCATGGAGCTGGGCAGGAACGAGAACCACCAGATTGATCTCTTCTTCCTGAAGCGCCCGGAGTGTCTGTTGGGGATCAAAAACTGGGTGAAGAATAACGGTGGCGCCGACATAGAGTGCCGGAAGAGTCTGAATATTCAACCCTCCGACATGAAACAGGGGAAGGGTTGAAAGCACCCGATCACCACTCGACAGATCATGCATATCTATACTGTTGAGCGCATTGGTGAGCAAGGCCTTCTGGTCAAGCAGCGTCCCTTTTGGCTTGCCGGTTGTTCCTGAGGTGTAGCAGAGCAGGAGCAGAGAATCATAACCTGCCTTTGATCCGGAGCCCTCCACTGGATCAGCCTCGGTTAACAACCTGTTGACCGATTCAAATCGGTCGTCATTATCCGCATAGGAGTAGCGCTTTGTGGTTGTGTAATCTTTGGAGTTATCGCCGACTTGAGGGGTAAACGCCTCATCAACAAAGAGGGCCGACGGAAGACAATCCTGGAGAATAAAGCGGTGTTCGCTTGGTGTCAGCCGCCAGTTAAGAGGAAGTAAAATGGCGCCCGTGCGAGCACAGGCAAGCAAGAGAATCACCAACTCTGGAGTGTTATAACCCAGGTAGGCAATGCGATCGCCGGGCTTGATCTTTAGGTGGCTGACCAATAGCCCTGAGACGAGGGCGACCTCAAGCGCAAGGTTGTGATAGGTGTACTCTCTTCCCGGGCAGGAGATGGCTACTTTTTCCGGTACGAACCTGGCATGGCTGTCTATCCAACTGGCGACATTCATCTTCTATCCCAGTGCAGGAAGCAGGAGAGTGAATCCTGACACCTCATCAGCCACTCTCAACCTGCAAAACAACGGCCATTGCGGTATCTCCCGCAGCACAGCCCTGAAAGAGCCCGGCCCCTCCCCCACGGATCACCAGCTCCTCGATCAGCTCGATAATGGAACGCAACCCTGTAGGGCCCTGGGGATGGCCCCAGATCAGCGAACAACCGTAGTTGTTCATCGACATCAGATCTGCTCCTGTCTCTTTGGCAAATACAATGTCATTGATGGCAAACGGGTTATGGGATTTGATCGCATCAATCTGGGTTATCTTGAGATTGGCCATCTCAAGGGCTTGTTTCGCTGCCGGGATAGTCGCTTCAGGCATGAACGCCAGCTCCGTCCTTGATAGTCCGAAGCCGAGAAGCCGTATTCTGATTGAGGGATCCTGACTCAGTTCACCTGCCTTGTCGGCAGTGGTCAGGATCATGGACGCATTCCCATCCGCTGGAAATGTCTGTCCACCAAAGGTAACCGAGCCGTCCGGCAGGACAGGCTTGAGCCGGCTCAAACCCTCAGCTGTTGAGAGAGTAATGCCTTCATCTCCACTGAGTTCGCCTCGGGTCTTCCTGAAATTGGGAGCAGGGACTTCAAAGGGCAGTGTCATGTATTTTTTCTGAAAGGCATGATCATCTGCGGTTGCCATCTGATACTGCTCTGTACGACGGATGACGACCTCATGTTGAGCTTCAGTTGTGACACCGTGCCTGGCAGCAACATTCTCTGCGGTCTGGATCATGGAGTGTCGACCCAGAGGATCGCAACTAAAATTATCCATCACCCAATCTTCATGCGCACCTGTTCCTCCAGGACCGCCTGGATTAGGGTAATAGAGGTGAGGGCCATTGGAGGTTCGATCACAGGTGGTCAACAGAACATTGCTTGCCAGACCGCTCTCGATCTCCTGAGCACCGGCGAGGAGCGTTCGAACACTGGTCGCACAGGCCTGGGCAATGGTGGGCCCCCCAACATCACCCGCGCCGACCATTCCCATAAACCAGGGAAGACCATAGAAAGAGTGCTTCTGGGGAACTGAAAAACCAAGGACGCCGTAATCAAAGAGTGACCCCGGAAGATCTCGCTTTTTAAGTTCATCCACCGCAACATGCGCTGCAAACTGGATGCTATGAAGTCCTGAGAGTGACCCCTGCCATTTGCAAAATGGGGTGCTCCAGTAAGCCCCATAAGGAATTTCTGCTCTGAATCCCACTTCAATCTCCTTTGCGTTTTCTCTCTGGGCAGGCTTTATTGAGCCGCCCTATTGAAAATTGGAACCCCCCTTCTGCAATAACCTCAACAGATATCAGGTCATAGTATAAAACTATCTGAAACAAACCTACCTGTAAAGTTATTTTACAGTAGTGTAAAATTATATTTGCACTTAATTAGGATAATGTTTAGTGTTACATGATTCATTTTACTTATTGTAAAACTTTTGCTGGAACGATCACTGATGTCAAGACGCCACGAAATACTAAGACGAGCGGCCGAGATTTTCGAACGCAAGGGTGTTGCCCACACCTCAATGGAGAATATTGCCCAGGCGGTTGGCGTCAAACGAGAGGCGATCTACTACTATTTCAGCAGCCGTGAAGACATCCTGCTTGAAATTATCCTGCCACAAAGCAGTGCACTGCTCAGCCACTTTAGAAATGCCATGGCAACCCCCCTCAGCGCTACAGAGAAACTCCATGAGGCCATACGGGTTCACTTAAGCGGGTATAATCCGGGGTATCTTGAGATGTCCGTTATGTTGAGGGAAAACCACTATTTCAAAGACAAAAAGAAGCTCAGTGAGCTAAGAACCATTTGGCATGATATGACCCAGCTCTGGGTTGATCTGATTCGGGAGGGGCAAAACAACAATGAGTTCAACCCGAACCTGGACCCAAAACTTGTCGCATTCGGAATCCTGGGCATGTGCAACTGGATGTCACGCTGGTTTGATCCCTCCCAGGATGCCACCATTCCAGAGATCATTGATACCTTCTTCACCCTGGGCTCCCAGGGAATACTCAGGGTTGAGAACACTTCCACTTATAATTCTGAACGCGCGATCGGGAGCGAGTGATCATGACCAAAGACAGAGCGCTCTTTGAAAAGGCAGACACCTGGCTTCAGGAGAACCGTAAAGTGGCACTGGCAACCGTCATAGAGACCTGGGGCTCTTCTCCACGCCCCGTCGGAAGCCATCTTGTGGTCTCTGAAGAAGGCGACTTCCTGGGCTCTGTCTCAGGGGGGTGTGTGGAGAGTGCTGTCATCGATAGCGCCATGAAGGTGATCCGGACCGGCGAACCCCGGACACTTGAGTTCACGGTTGCCGATGAACGCGCCTGGGAGGTGGGTTTGAGCTGTGGGGGTTCGATACGCCTACTGGTTGAACTGCTCTCGCCAACGGCTGTCGACTCAAGACGTACCGCTGAGTCTCAACGACCGCACTCTACAGCGTTCATTACCCGCCTCAATGATGGCGTGTGGACTCAGCTCACCCCCGCTGGTTTTAAGGGCGATCTCTCTCTCAACCCGGGCCAGAAGAGCGAGGCAGCCACCCTCCTTGAGAGCAATAGAAGTGGAATCAGTACGGACCAGAGTCTCTTCATCAAGACCTGCACCCCGCCGCCCCGCCTGATCCTTGTAGGAGCTGTTCATATCGCCCAGGCTTTGGCGCCCATGGCTGAGACAGCAGGCTTTGAAGTCACTCTCGTCGATCCTCGGCGTGGGTTTGCCACCGAAACCCGTTTTCCAGATACCGATCTTCAGCTTGAGTGGCCTGACAAGGCGCTCCCTAAACTTCTACCCGACTCAATGACCGCGATAGTTACCCTCAGCCATGACCCCAAGATCGATGATCCCGCCCTCAAAGCAGCCCTCGACAGCAACGCCTTCTATATCGGAGCGCTGGGAAGCCAACGCACCCACTCAAAGCGGATCGACCGGCTCACTGAAGCGGGCCTTACCTCTGCCCTCCACCGGATCCATGCTCCAGTAGGGCTCGACCTCGGGGGGCGCTCTCCCGCCGAGATTGCGGTCTCCATCATTGCCGAGATTATTCGCGCCTTCTACCATAGGGAACAGTGATTCAACTCAGCCCATACGACCAGGAAGAGAGCAGCCAATGAGCCGCCCCTGGCCTATTGCGGCAATAGTCCTTGCTGCAGGAAGCTCAGAACGGATGGGAGAGAGCAATAAACTACTTGAACAGGTGGATGGGCATCCGTTATTGACCTGGGTGATCGACGAGATTTTGGCTTCCACCATCACCAATGTTTTTGTCGTCACTGGGTTTGAGCACAAAAGAGTGGAGACTGCCCTTGATGATTACCCGATTACCTCGCTCTACAACCCGGATTTCTCAACCGGCATTGCTTCATCCATAAGAACAGGCATTACAAATCTTCCTGAAGGCATTGGGGGTGTGATGGTCTTTCTGGGTGATATGCCCCTGATCTCCCGCAACCTCATTGGGGAGCTGATCTTAAGATTTGACCCTCCTGCCGGGCGGTCCATCATCGTCCCCACCTATAGAGGACGCCGTGGAAACCCCATTCTATGGAGCCGGGATCTCTTCGACAAGATGAGAAATCTCAAAGGTGATCGTGGTGCACGAACGCTGTTCAAGCAACATAAAAAATTGATTTATGAACTCCCTGTCATGACTCAATCAATCATCAAAGATGTAGATACCCCTGATGGCCTGGCCGCGATAGGAGAACAACTCAAGGCCCGAAAAAGAGGTGACGGTAAAACCTCAGGCTCAGCCTGATGATTTTATGGATCATTGGTGGTTGGAGCGAAATCAAAGAGCACTGCCAGACAGAGAGGTTGCACTTACATACTGCGATTCCAGTTCTGACAATCGTGTGTCTGTTTTTAACCCTTCAATCGAACGAGCGCGGTCTTGCAATAAAAAATGGATTTAACAGCGACTCCTTGGTGTTGTACTGCAATGGTTCGCCGCTATTGGCAATGACAACCTCGCCGCCTGCAGCGGTCACAACAGCATGTGCTGCAGCGGTATCCCACTCAGAGGTAGGACCCAGGCGCGGATAAATATGAGCTGCGCCTTCAGCCACCAGACACAATTTAAGAGAACTGCCCATCGATACCATTTGATGCTCGCCCAGTGCCCCCAGAAACGAAACCAGCGAATCACCGGCATGTGATCGACTGCCGACCACTTTCCAGATTTCGCCCGGTTGATGCGGTTTGACTTTGACCGCAACCGCATCTTCAATAGCCGACCCCTCCAGCTTAAACGCGCCCCCGTCATCGCCGTAGTAGGTCACATCCAGTACGGGTGCATAAACCACCCCCAGAACCGGCTGATGATCTTCCACCAAGGCAATGTTGACCGTAAATTCGCCATTGCGCTTGATAAATTCCCTGGTTCCATCGAGTGGATCGACCAGCCAGTAGCGCGCCCATTGACGACGCTCCTGCCAACGGATGCCGGCGGCCTCCTCTGACAAGACAGGAATTGATGAATCCAGTTGGGCCAGTCCTTCAACAATTTCGTGATGCGCGGCGAGATCAGCTTCTGTCAGCGGACTATCGTCTGACTTCAGCCGTACACCAAAATCATCGCGCCCATAAACCTCCAGAATTTTAAGTCCCGCCTTGCGGGCCAGCTCGACAACTGACTGCATATCCATGCTTCAAAATTCCTCTTTATCGTTACCTAGAAAACCTTCTCTACTGGGACGTCACAATTCCGGCTTTCATGCCGTTGAATATAGCAGGTAGCGGTTTTGAGAAACAGAATAAACCCGGTTTACCCCAAGGCACGGCCTCCCCATAGAGGGGATATAGAAAAGGCAAAATGTTCTTTTTGGAATATCGTAAAACTCGAGCGATTAACCTTGAGAGAATTCAGGTATAATTCATCCTGAGGTGGAAGATTGGTTTCATTAAGCACACAAAGTTTAAAAGTCCTTCGTGAGCGAGTTCCCCTCTTTGAAGGATTTAACGATGATGAATTGTCCGTGATCATGGCCTGTTCTCAGCGCCGTGTCCTGACGGCTGGTGAGCAATTGATCGCCGAAGGGGCGCTTGCCAATAAACTATTTATTATTGTGAGTGGCGAAGCAGCCATTTATCGTTCGCTTGCCGGCCGCGAAGAGGTGATCGCTCGATTAAAACCCGGGGCAACTGTGGGCGAAATAGGAATTGTGGATAGGGCGCCTCGTTCAGCCAAGGTTGTCGCCGATGACGCATTGGTCCTATTGGAGCTGGAACACAAGATTCTAGAGGAGGTATCCGAAAGCCTCTTGGTAAAGCTCTATCGAAATTTGGCTCTCATTTTAGCTACTCGGCTCCGTGAGACCAACGATATGCTTGATAATGTTGCTGACTTCTCCACAAATGCCTAATCATTTCTGTGCTCGACAACTCCAAAAGGATCTTTACCTCCAATATACGCCTCAACACTGCTCCATCGATAATCTTCCGGTGTGACTATTGTCGTTGATCCACACCCAGGCCTGAATACTCAGGTCAAGAACGGATTGGTAGAGCGCTCTTCGCCAATGGTGGTGATCGGGCCGTGACCGGAGATCACCTGTACTTCATCTCCCATTGGGAAGAGTTGCTGATGGATTGAGCTGATCAGCAAGTTGTGATCACCTTTTGGAAAATCGGTTCGGCCGATGGATCCCTTGAACAGTACATCACCCACGATCGCTATCTGATTCTGCGGATGGAAGAAGACCACATGCCCTGGAGTGTGGCCAGGACAGTGCCGAACTTCGAGAGTCTCTTCCCCAACCGTTACCGTATCCCCCTGTCCCAGCCAGCGGCTCGGCTCAAACTGTTCCGCCATGGGGAGACCAAACATCCTGGATTGTTGGGGCAGATCATCGATCCAGAACTTGTCATCCGGGTGGGGACCTTCGATGGGTAGATTCTGTTCGCGGGCCAACTGGCCTGCTCCACCAGCGTGATCAATATGGGCGTGGGTGATAAGGATCTTTTCCAGGATCAGGTCCTGCTTCTCCACCTCAGCCAGGATGCGCTCTATATCACCACCGGGATCGATGGCCGCAGCTTTTCCAGTTTTTTCGCAGGAGACCAGCGTGCAGTTCTGCTCAAAATTGGTAACCGGGATAATTGTAAATTGCATATCGTTAAACTCTTTAAGACAATACGAAACAGGGGGCTACGCTAAAGCAGGTTTCAAAGGAATTCAAGGATTTTTAGCCTGAGGCTATTTTTTAATCACCACTGTCATGCCACAGCCACAGGATGCCCTCTTGCCAGGAAGCCTTTGCTTGAAAGATAAACCTCTGAGTGTTCTCTATAGACAGATGGTCGAGTACAATTATGATTTAGATCTCGCAGATGGTACTGAGAAACGCTACACGGTGATTGGCTGATTGTGAAAATGGTTCTATATTTCGCCTATGGTTCAAACATGAGCGCAAGCCAGATGAAGAAAATTCTAGGATGGGACGCTCCTCAACAAGCAGGCTTTCTAAAAAAGTTTAAAATTGTTTTCGATCAGGCCGGGTTCTTCGATTCAAGCTGGAGCCCGGCAAACATTCAACCGAATAATTCTGATGTAGTTGAAGGTATCATCTATAGTCTTGAGGAAAAAGATCTTAAGAAGCTTGATGTCTATGAAAGATATTATGAGCGTTTAGAAGTTGAAGTTGTTCAATCACAAGAAACCTCTATTAAAGCGTTCGCTTATTATTCCCCCGATTCAAAAGAAGAAAAACCTCCATCCAAGGAATACATTAATTTGGCTCTTCAAGGCAGAAAATTTCTCAGCCCTGGATATTTAGAAAAATTAAAGCAATATTCGGTGATCGGATAATTTGCGAAACCAGGCCCGTACAACGCTGCAGCCGCAGGACAGACTGCCCGGTATCAAACACTAAGCGCTTCAATAAGGTTTAATTCATATCATGGAAACCAGACAACGAGTGCTCACTGTTGTCCACCAGGAGACATCCACTCCGGGGTTACTCGGTGAAAACCTGGTGTCAAGAGGCTATTCGCTGGATCAGTTATGCCCCTGTTTGGGCGACACCTTGCCTCGGGATCTCTCTCCTTATGACGCGGTCGTGATTTTTGGAGGGCCACAAAGCGCTACGGATGATGACCCGGGAATTAGGGCAGAACTGGATTGGCTTGAGACTACCGTAGTTCCGATGGGGATTCCGATGTTGGGTATCTGCCTGGGGGCCCAGGAACTCGCACGAGTGCTGGGGGCAAAAATAGGACTTCGTGGTGACGGCGTAGTCGAGATTGGATACTGTCAGGTTTCCCCCACGCCAGCGGGTCGTGAATTTCTGCCTGCACCTACGACTTTTTATCAATGGCACTCGGAGACCTTTGATATTCCTCCCGGGGCCATTCATCTAGCGCAAAGCAAAAGCTTTAGCGGGCAGGCTTTCTCTTATGGCGATCATGCTTTTGGGATTGAATTTCACCCCGAGATTACCCGGGCCATGATCAACCGCTGGTGCACCTCTGAACGAGGTTGGCCCAAACTTCGCCTTGATGGTGCGCAGTCACATCATGATCAATTGGAAAAGCACACCTCCCATGCTCCCAATGCCCGCCAGTGGCTGGATCACTTTCTCAACAACTTTTTTCTGCCTCACGGAAAAAGATGACGCCGAAGAATCTCTAGCCTATCGTCAGCATCATAAAACCAGAAGCGTTTTATGTCTCAGGCCGCGCATTACCAGCAACCGCAATCAGTGGGCGATATCAGAGACAAGATGGTAGCTAAGCGGGATTTGGCTGCACATGGGCTGTTAAAGAACATATGTAAGATCAGCAGATGGCGGCCCCCCTGACAAGCCCTCTGTCGTGACGATGCCTGAATAGGCGGCACCTTCCAACAGTACTGCTAAGTTTATCTACGGTAACCCTGATCCTTTGCGATCCCCCGGCTGCGGTTGCTGCAAATGTGGTAAGGTATTTGCCAGTCAAAATGGCAATGAAGCCGGTCAGGTTAATTAGGAGCGTATTATGTCTGTAGCAAGAATAACAATAGTGAAGTTTAAGTCTCAAGAAGCCGCTGATAAGGCCGCGGAGTCATATACTACCAACGCACCAAGTGAATTTCCTGAAGCTGAGCAGCTGATCGGTTTGCAAAGTGATGACAATACGCTTTTGGCTGTATCGCTATACGAGAATCAGGAAGCAATGGAGAGGGCTGACGCGGCCAGAGATAAACGCATGTCGAACCCAGAAATTGCCTCTATCGATACCTTCGTTGGGGCTGTGAGGTTGAACCACTCGAGCTGACAAGAGGGGTTAAACGCTTTGAGGGTTGAAGCAATGTTAAGCGTTAAAGTATCGCCCAAATTCCAGGCAGTGATTCCAAAGAAAACCAGGGATCGTTGGCGTGACTGAGCAAGGGTTACTGTCACTGACGGGCATCTGCAAATCATTCCCGGGCTGCCTCGCCAACGACAATATCGATCTGGATGTTGCGGCCGGCGAGATTCACGCCCTGCTTGGTGAAAATGGCGCCGGCAAAAGCACCCTGGTCAAAATCATCTATGGCGTCCTGCGTCCTGACCAGGGAGATATTCGGTGGCAAGGCGAAGTGACGCGGATCGAAAATCCGGCCCAGGCAAGGACACTGGGCATCGGCATGGTGTTCCAGCATTTCTCGCTGTTCGAAGCGATGACCACACTGGAGAACATCGCGCTGGCGCTGCCGCCCGAAGATCCGGAAGCCTTAAGAGTGCGGCTGCAGGAAACTGCCAGTGCCTACGGCCTGGCATTGCAACCTGACCGCCACGTCTATGATCTCTCTATGGGTGAACGGCAGCGCATTGAGATCGTTCGTTGTCTGCTCCAAGACCCCCAACTACTGATACTGGATGAACCCACTTCAGTACTCACACCGCAGGAAACCGAGATCCTGTTTGAAACCCTGCATACATTGGCTCAAGAGGACCGGGCGATTCTGTATATCAGCCACAAGCTGGAAGAGGTCCGGTCACTGTGTGATCGGGCAACGATACTGCGTGGTGGACGCCGGGTCGATGACTGCCTCCCGGCCCAGGAGACGGCACGATCACTGGCTGAGAAAATGATTGGGAAAAAAGTCCAACAGGTCTCACGTCTGTCGCCCATCGATAGCGGTTCGTCAGTTCATCTGGCCGTGTCAGGCCTCAATATCCACTCCGATCTGGCTCATGGCATAGACCTTACCGATATCAGTCTGGAAGTCCGGGCCGGAGAGGTCCTCGGAATCGCCGGCATTGCCGGCAATGGACAGATCGAACTGATGGGCGCCCTATCAGGGGAAACCGGCTCACCGCTGGCCGGATCGATCAGTATTCTCGGCACCAACGCAAACCAACTAAACCCAACAGCACGGCGGTCCCTGGGTGCGGTATTCGTCCCTGAAGAACGAATCGGTCACGCCGCCGTCGCCGACATGACCCTGGTAGACAACAGTTACCTCACCGGTGATACGCGCCTGAACTTCTCCCGCCTGGGGCTGATAGATTGGCCGGCGGTCGCCCGTTATACCCAGAACGTGGTCCAGAACTTCGATGTGCGCACCACCGGTGTCGATGCCCTGGCCAGCAGTCTGTCAGGCGGAAACCTGCAGAAATTCATTGTCGGCCGGGAGATCCTGCAGGAACCCAGCCTGTTGGTGGTGTCACAACCCACCTGGGGTGTAGACGCCGGCGCTGCGGCTGCAATACACGAGGAGATCCAGCGCCTGGTCAGCACTGGGGTCGCTGTACTGATGATCTCTCAGGACCTCGATGAGGTTTTCCTGCTATCTCACCGGATTGCTGTCATCTCCCAGGGCACGCTCTCGACGGCGATGCCTATCGATGAGATCACGCCTGAAGATATCGGTCTATTGATGGGAGTCCGACACGAAGCCCAGCTCGAGGCAGATCATGCTACGGCTTGAGCCCAGAAGCACACAATCGTTTGCCGCCGCCTGGCTGTCGCCGGTGATGGCCCTTGTGCTGACGGCGATTACCGGTGGTGTGATCTTCCTCGCCATGGGCAAGGATCCTTCGACAGCACTCTACATCTACTTTGTAGAGCCCCTGACCACCACCTCGGGTCTTTCTGAGGTTGCAGTCAAAGCCGGCCCGCTCATTCTGATCGGCGTCGGACTGTCGTTCGGTTTCCGCGCCGGGGTCTGGAACATCGGGGCCGAGGGCCAATACATTGCCGGAGCCATTGTCGGCGGCGGTCTGGCGGTCTACTTCTACGAAAGTGAAAGCACCCTATTGCTCCCGGCGATGCTGGTGTTCGGTATGCTTGGCGGGATGGCCTGGGCTGCAGTGCCAGCACTGCTGAAAACCCGATTTAATGCCAACGAGATACTGGTCTCGCTGATGCTGGTCTACGTTGCAGAGCTGCTGCTCGTTCATCTGGTACAGGGTCCTTGGCGTAATCCTCAGGGCTGGGGATTTCCAGGCACCCGGATGTTTCCGGACGTCGCCATCATGCCGTTGCTGTTTTCGGGCAAGCGCGCGCATTTAGGCACGCTGATTACTTTGGCTGTTCCTTTTATCGCCTGGTTCATCCTCGCCCGGACCCGTTTTGGCTTCACAGTACGGGTCTTTGGATCAGCCCCACTGGCCGCCCGTCACGCGGGCGTTCATGGTCATCGAATAATCTGGCACTCTCTTTTGATTGGTGGCGGGCTTGCCGGCCTGGCGGGTGTGATCGAGGCAACCAGCACTATTGGACAACTGATGCCGAACATCTCTCCCGGTTATGGATTCACGGCCATCATTGTTGCCTTCCTGGGCCGCCTCCACCCGGTGGGAGTACTGCTTGCCGGCATTGCAATTGCCGTCACCTACATTGGCGGAGAAGGGGCTCAGATATCGGCAGGACTGCCCAAAGCCGTGACCGGCCTTTTCCAGGGCATCATATTATTTTATTTGCTGGCGTTCGATCTTTTCACCCGCTACAAGATCATCCTGCCCTCCAGACGTACGGCACCGCAATGACTGAACTTATCATTGCTTCCATGATGACGATGATGACTGCGGCAACCCCGCTGATGTTTGCTGCCACCGGTGAACTTATCTGCGAGCGCTCCGGGGTGCTTAACCTCGGCGTAGAAGGCATGATGCTGATCGGTGCGGTATTTGGATTTGCCACAGCAGCCGTTACTGGAAACGCATCACTCGGTCTTCTGGCAGCTGGGGCCTCTGGCATACTGGCATCATTGATCTTCGCGTTCCTCACCCTCACGATGCTGTCAAATCAAGTCGCCACCGGGCTCGCACTGACAATTTTCGGCACAGGCCTGTCGGCGCTGGTGGGGTTCGACTATGTCGGAGAAACCATCGACCGAATAGCCGCCATTCACCTCCCTGTGCTCTCCGATCTCCCCGTTGTGGGCCCACTGTTGTTCGGACACGATCCACTGGTATATCTCAGTTTTATTCTTCTGATCGGTGTAGCTTTGTTCCTCAATCGTTCACGCTGGGGGATGATTTTGAAAGCTGTGGGCGACTCCGACGTATCCGCCCACGCCATAGGTTATCCCGTGGTGTTGATCCGCTACGCCGCCGTGGCCTTTGGCGGATTAATGGCGGGCCTGGGAGGCGGCTACCTGTCACTGGTGTATACCCCTTTATGGGCCGAAAATATGACGGCCGGGCGCGGCTGGATTGCCCTTGCCCTGGTGGTTTTCGCCAGCTGGCGGCCTGAAAGAGTGTTGTTTGGCGCAATTCTCTTTGGTGGCATCACAATTCTTCAGCTTAATGCCCAGGCAGCCGGACTCGGCATTCCCGCTGCTTTTATGTCCATGCTCCCTTACATTGCAACCATAGTTGTATTAGTCTTGATATCTCGGGACGTCGTACGTATCCGGCTTAATGCACCAGCGTGTCTGGGCCGCCCGTTCCGGGCAGAACGATAACAGATCTAAAGACTTCACGTTAACCAACACCGGAGGAAATACGGACATGAAGAAACTCCTCAAACTAACCACAGTAATGCTCACTGTGCTGCTGAGCCTCGGCGCTGTTACGCAAGCCTCGGCAGACAAACTAAAAGTCGGCTTTATCTACATTGGCCCACCGGGTGATCATGGCTGGACCTACGCCCACGATCAGGGCCGTCTCATGATCGACAACATGCTGGGCGACCACGTAGAAACCACCTTTGTCGAAGGTGTGCCAGAGGGCCCTGACGCCGATCGCGCCATTGCCAAGCTGGCTGAAACCGGTCACAAACTGATCTTTACAACCTCGTTTGGTTATATGGAACCGACACTGAAAGTCGCCAAGCGATTCCCGGATGTCAAATTTGAACATGCCACGGGTTATAAGCAAGCCGACAATGTCTCAACTTATTCTGCGCGCTTCTACGAGGGCCGCTATGTGCAAGGCCAGATTGCCGCCAAGATTTCAAAAAGTGGTGTGATCGGTTATATCGCTTCGTTCCCAATTCCAGAAGTGGTTCGTGGCATCAATGCATTCATGCTGGGGGCGCAGTCGATCAACCCAGACATGAAGGTCAAGGTTGTCTGGGTCTACTCCTGGTTTGATCCGCCCAAGGAAGCTGACGCCGCCAAAGTGCTGATGGATCAGGGTGCTGACATCATCACCCAGCACACCGACAGCACCGCAGCGCTGCAGGCAGCAGCCGAGCGTGGCATTTACGCCTTTGGACAGGCATCCGACATGATTCAGTTTGCCCAAGATACGCAGTTGACCGCAATTCTCGATAACTGGGGACCGTATTATGTCAAACGAACGGTTGATGTATTGATGGGCACCTGGAGTTCAGGCGACACCTGGGACGGAATGGGCCCAGGGATGGTCGGTATGGCTCCGTTTACCAACATGCCAAGTGACATCGCCATGATGGCGCGCGAAACCGCAGAGTCGATTCGAACTGGTGCATTTCATCCATTTACAGGCCCGATCAACAACCAGGCGGGTGAGGAAGTGGTAGCGGCAGGTGAAACGGCCGACGACGGCATGCTGGCTGGAATGAACTTCTACGTCAAAGGTGTCGACGACAAGTTACCGCAGTAACTACTCCCTGATTGTTGTCTATACAGACCCGCTCCCAAATCCGGGAGCGGGTTTTCTGTATTTCAACCCATTTGGCAACGACAAGCTTCTCTTGTGCCTGGTCATCACCCTACCACTGAAAACCCGCCCCATCCGGCATCGCCTCCAGCATCTCGTCAGAGCGCAGAAGTTCTGCCACTGCTTCGATATAGGGGGTCAGTGACTCATCGTGGTCGAGATAGGGAACTCGCTCTCTGACTTGGCTGTAGACCTTGCTGGTGACTCTACTCAACTGATCAATACCACGAAAATCTGCAGCCTGACATGCGCAGATCAACTCAAAGGCGAGAATGTAATAGGTATTGGCAAGAATCTCTCGGGCACGGCGAGCCGCCACCAGGCCAAAAGAGACATGATCCTGGAAGTCGCCGGTTGAGGTGAGAGTTTGAATTGAAACGGGGGTACAGAGCGAACGATTCTCAGCCGTCAAAGAGGTGGCGCAATACTGCCCGCCCATCAACCCATGACGCAGGCCAGGATTCTCTTTACACAGAAAAGGAGGGAGACCGTTTCCATGGAAGGGGTCGAGGTATCGGTCTGTCCGACGGTCAGCAAGGTTACACATTGTTGTCAACACAATTGAGAGCTGGTCCATGGCATTAGAGACATACTGGCCATGGAAGTTGGCATTATGGAAGGCATCCCCCCGTTCAACAACAACCAGGGGGTTGTCATTGGTTGAGTTGAGCTCAATCTCCAGTGTCTTCTCTGCCGCCAGAGTAGTGTCGATAACCGGCCCGAGAATTTGTGGTGTTGCTCTGATGGAGTAGGCATCTTCGATCTGTTGATCCATCCCCTGGGGTTCTCCGCTTCGCAGCTCCCTGAGCCAACCCTCAACCTCTTCATCTTGAACCACCATCTTGCTATCAGTCAATGAATCGAAAATGGCGGCGGCGGCCTTCAGCTGGCCTGGATGGGGCTTGTTCTCATGAGCTGCCACATGGAAGGGCATGATCTTTCCCTTCAGGGCTTCTAAGCTCATGCTTGAAATCAGAAGGTATTTCTTTATCAGGCTCTTGGCATCGTTGATGATGCAAGCGGCCACTCCTGTCATTGCCGAGGTCCCGTTGATCATAGCAAGGCCCTCTTTATAGTCAAGAACCATGGGTTCAAGACCGGCCTGTGACAGCGCCTCACTACCTGTCATCTTTTCACCATTGTATTTTGCCCACCAATGGCCTGTCGCTACCAGCGCAATATAGCCCAATGGCCCAAGATCCCCGCTTGCCCCCAGAGAACCCTTCTCAGGAATCAGGGGAATGATCCCGGCATTGTAGAGGGCAACATACTTCTGATAGTTCTCCCACGAGATGGCAGAGACCCCGCGCCCCAGTGAGTTGATCCGGGCGAGCATCGCGGCCCGGGCATAGTCATCATCAAGGTAGTCCCCAACATTGGAAGTGACGCCCCGCAGGATGTTGTTTTGCAGGGTCTCGGCAAGTTCTGCCGGTATCAACCAGTTGACAAACCCACCAACACCCGTGGTCACACCGTAGATCACTCTTCCTGATTCAACAAAACCATCAAGAAGCGCTCTTGACGCTTTTACCCTATCCTCAATGGTGCTGTTTATTTCCACTTTTAGCTGTGGATTACGCGCCATTTTGACGACCTCTTCGACTTTTAAGTTTTTTCCATCAAGTATCATCTCTCTTCCCTATGGTGTTCGTTAACAGCGGGGAATCATTATTCTCACAACGGCCTCTTGCCAGAGAACACTCTCCATACCCCCCTTAGACCCTCTTATAAGAACAGAAAATGAGAAATCAAGTATTGTGTAATTTGGTGCAATAAGACTAATATATACAATAATATTGCGTATTAGTTATTGTTAATGTAGAAATATGCCACATAATATGGATGAAATAGATCTGAAGATCCTAAAGGTTCTGCAGGCCAATGGCAGAATCCCAAACAGTGAGTTGGCACTGTTGGTCTGCCTCTCTCCCTCTCAATGTTTACGGCGATTGCGCCGGCTAGAGAACAAAGGAGTTATCCGAGGGTATGTTGCCCTCCTTGATCACGCATCAATAGGGCTTGGTGTGCAGGCCTTCGTCAATGTCACCCTGGAAAAGCATGGGAAGGATCCTGCCCAGGCATTCGCATCCGCCATCGGGGACTGGGATGAAATTCTCGAGTGCTGGGCTGTGACGGGGGGGTCTGACTATCTTTTGAGGGTAACTCTTCCCGGGCTGAATGATTTTTCCGAGCTGCTGATGAAGCGACTTCTCGCCCTTCCGATGGTGGCTGGAGTGAAGTCCAATATTCTGCTCCAGGAACTAAAAGGCACCACCCAACTCCCTCTCAACCATCTGACCTGACAAAGAGAGGGAGCGGCACGGTAAAAACCAGCCTTGATCTCTATCTCATCAAAAGATGCATATTGGCCGCTGCCACCAGTTTGTCGGGGTCTGACTGCCAGGCCGTCACCCTGACATTGGTCACACTCCTCCCCTGTTTTATCAGGCTGGCACGGGCACGAGTATCCCTTGCCCCAAGAGAAGGCCTGAGGTAATCGACTGAGAGATTGATGATTTTTGGAAACCGGGTTAACTCGCACTCCCAGATCACCTGCATAATTCCTGCTTGTTCGAGCAGTGCTCCGACAACCCCCCCATGCAGTGCAAGAAGGTGGCTGTTGCCGACATTATCTTCACTCTTGTTGAGCACTACAATCAGCCCCTCACCATCACGCTCATACCCAATCTTGATAAATGAGGCGTAGGGAATCACCCTGCCGAGCTCTTCTAAATTACCCTCGCGCTTTATCTCCATCACCCTTGAGAAGAAATCACTCATCACCCTGTGCTCCCTTTTGGAACAGTTGGTGAGAACCCTACAGAACCGATCACAAATGTGGCGGCACAATGGGCGATCGGTTTCTCTCTGTCTCTGTTGAAGGCATAACCTCTTACAAAAGCAATATTTTGAGTAAGCTTATAACACTCAGCAAAACCATTGATTCGCTCTTTGGTTATTGCCGGCTTAAGGTAGTCGATCCGCAGATCAAGGGTGGCGGCTGATTGGCCCTGTTGAACCAGACTAAAGACACACCCTCCACCGAGAGTATCCATCAGTGTCGTGATCACCCCCCCATGGATAATTCCACTTTCCGGATCCCCAGCAAGATGGTCACCGTATTCGATATAGGCCTCACAGGAACCGCGAGAAACCTTTGAAAACCTGATCCCCAGCAGTTTGCAATGGGGTAGTGTCTCAATAACCCCCTTAAACCCATCTAATGGATAGAGGGTTTTCTCATCTTTCGGCATGTTTCGCGTTTCCCTCATCCCGACAACGAAGCATGTTGACTGCTGTCATGCTCATTACTACTTCACCTTTCTGATTCAGGGTCTCAATCAGCGAGCGAACGACTCCGCGATCCGGTTTTGATCTTGATTTTCTTGTCTCCTTGACCGTCACCCGAACAGAGAGATCATCAGCAGGGCGTACCGGTTTAATCCACCTCAGCTCATCAAGCCCCGGTGAGGCGAGACTTGCCACTTTTGAGAGATAGTGATCTGCATAGAGCTTCATGGTCATACCCGCTGTATGCCAGCCACTCGCTATTATGCCGCCAAAAAGTGTCTCTTTTGCGGCCACTGGATCAATATGGAAATCCTGTGGATCAAAACGAAGGGCAAAGTCAATCACCTCTTCTTCAATAACAGGTATCGAGCCAAACTCAAAAACCCCGCCTTCCGGGTAGTCTTCAAAAAACCGATCATCAATAGGCGTTGTAAAATGTGACTGCTGATTCACTCTTCCCCCTGTTATAAATAAAAACTTCAAAAATATTCTTCAGTCCTGATGTGTTAATCGAAATGCAATACGGGTTATTAAGAACCGACACTCCCCTCTTCCCAGGCCTAAAGTAAGGAGACGAGTATACCCTCCCTTTGTGTAAGCCGATCTCATTATTAACCACCGATCTTTAGCGCATCGAAAAGAAAAATGAACCCATTGCTGGCGGGAATACCGATGAACCCGACCCAAAATTATAGACGGTTATCCCAGCTAAAGAATAAAATCGGGCTCTCTGGTAGGATGAAATAACAACAAGAGAGTACCATGATCACTCATGGGAGGGATGGATTGAAACTTCGAGACGTTCATCTTGATGACAAATACAAACTGGAGTCAGGACAAATTTTTGTCACCGGAATCCAGGCCCTTGTTCGTCTCCCCATGCTTCAATATCAGCTTGACCGACGCCATGGGCTCAATACCGCTGGCTTTGTCACTGGCTACAGAGGCTCTCCTCTGGGCGCTATAGACCAGCAGATGATTCTGGCAAAAAACCACCTGTTTGAAAACAACATCACTTTTCAGCCAGGGGTTAATGAAGACCTTGCCGCGACAGCAGTCTGGGGAACCCAGCAGGCGGGACTTGCTGGAGATGGCCTCTATGACGGGGTCTTCTCTATGCTCTATGCCAAGGGGCCTGGGGTCGACCGCTCCGGTGATGTCTTGCGCCATGGCAATCTTGCTGGATCGAGCTCCAATGGGGGGGTACTCCTCCTGATGGGAGATGACCATGCTTGTGAATCTTCGACAACCGCTCACCAGAGTGAATACTCCCTCATCAACACTCTAATCCCGGTACTCAACCCTGCCGGAGTAGAAGACATATTTGATTTTGGGCTTTACGGCTGGTCTCTCTCTCGCTATAGCGGATGCTGGGTAGGTCTAAAATGTGTACACGACACGATCGAAGCCTCCGCCTCTATCCGTCTCCAACCCGACTATTTTGCCACAACCAGGCCTGAGGATTTTCAACTTCCGGAAGGGGGGCTCAATATCCGCTGGCCAGATACAGCCCAGCTCCAGGAACGCCGCATGCATCAGTTCAAGATGGATGCCCTCCAGGCCTTTGCCAGAACAAATCCTGTTGATCGAAGGGTGCTGGGCGATGATCGGGCTCATACCGGCATCATCTCGACCGGAAAATCCTATCAGGATGTGCGCCGGGCACTTCTGGATCTGAAGATAGACAACCAACGGGCGCAGGAACTGGGTGTTGCCCTCTACAAGGTGGGACTCTCATGGCCTCTTGAATCAAACGGGATTGTCCAGTTTGCCAGGGGGCTGGATCAACTTATTGTGGTTGAAGAGAAACGGGGGGTGATCGAAGAGCAGTTAAAAAATATTCTCTATCGGACCCCACACGCCCCTCCCGTCATGGGGAAAGTTGATGAGTCAGGCGAGCCGCTTTTTCCCGCCTATGATCGTCTCGATGCAACCCAGATCGCGATTGAGATCGGCAGTCAATTAACCAAGACGACAGGTGATGGTGACCTCAACACCCTTGTTGATCAATTAAAGAGCGCCGGCCAGAAACAACCGAGTTCACCCCCGGCGATGGTGCGCACCCCCTATTTCTGTGCGGGATGTCCCCACAACTCTTCCACTGTCATCCCTGAAGGGAGTCGTGCCCTGGCCGGCATTGGTTGCCACTACCTGGCCCAATGGATGGACCGGAATACCGACCGCTTTACCCAGATGGGAGGAGAGGGCGCCGGCTGGATCGGTGAGAGCCCCTACTGCACCACAAACCACGTCTTTCAAAATATTGGGGACGGCACCTATTTTCACTCCGGCCTCCTGGCGATTCGTGCTGCGATCGCCTCCGGGGTCAACATCACTTTCAAGATTCTCTACAATGATGCGGTCGCCATGACCGGCGGACAACCCATGGATGGCCCCCTCGATGTTGCCCGGATCAGCCGACAGGTTGATGCTGAAGGGGTGAAGCGAATTGCCGTTGTTACTGATGACATCGACAAATATCCGAAAAATACTGTGTGGGCGCCGGGTGTCTCACTCCACCATCGCGACCAGTTACAACCGCTTCAAAAGAGGTTTTCCAAGGTCAAAGGGACCTCTGTCATCATCTTTGACCAGACCTGTGCCGCTGAATTGAGGCGAAGACGCAAGCGGGGAACGGCTCCACTCCCTCAATCCAGGCTCTTTATCCACCAAGAGGTTTGTGAGGGGTGTGGAGACTGCGGAGCAGAGTCTAATTGCGTTGCCCTCGTTCCCGCCAATACCCAAGAGGGGAGAAAGCGGCGGATTGACCAGTCTGCCTGCAACATGGATTACAGCTGCTTAAAAGGGTTCTGTCCTAGTTTTGTTCGGGTAGTCGGTGCCACAAGAAGAGTGGGCGAGTCTGATCGCTTAAACATAGATTGGAATACCCCGCTCCCACCAGAACCAACAATCGAACGAATTGAGGGTCATTACAACATCATTCTGACAGGTGTAGGCGGGACGGGTGTTGTAACCGCTGGAGCGCTACTGGGGATGGCGGCCCACCTTGCAAAAAGAGGTTGTTCTGTCCTTGATATGATGGGTCTGGCGCAGAAAGGGGGTGCCGTCACCAGCCATATTATTCTCGCCCAACACCCGGAAGAGATCTCAGCCACCCACATTGGTGATGGGGGTGCCGATCTTCTCCTGGGTTGTGACCTGGTCACCTCTGCGGCACCTGGAACACTAAAAAAACTCAACCTGATGACACACTCCATCATCAATACCCATGAGATGATGCCCGGCGGATTTACCCGCCATCCGGACCAACTTTTTCCGGCACAAGCACTGCTGGAGAGTATCGGCTGTCAGACCAAGGCAAAGAATCTCTACACCTGCCAGATCACCGAATTGGCTGAGGCTGTCTTTGGCGAAACGATAACAACCAACCTGATATTGTTGGGAATCGCCTTTCAGAGTGGTCGGCTGCCGCTGCCTGGAGAGGCCATCGAGAGGGCGATCGAGCTTAATGACCGTGACGTCGAGACCAACATCAGGGCCTTCCGTCTTGGCCGTCATCTGGCCGCAGAGACAGAGCTCTACTCCCATCTTCTCAACCATATTGAAAGGGAAAAAGCAGGAGACCCCTCCCCCCCTGATCAACTTCGTCTTGATGACTATATTGAAAGACTCACTCTCTACCACAGCCGGTCCTATGCACAACGCCTGGATCAATGGGCAGGGGCGGCAAGGGAGGCTGAAAAGAGAATAGGGATTGACAACAAGACCTTCTCACAGAGTGTCACAGCGGCGGGTTATCATCTGCTGGCATCCAAGGATGAGTATGAAGTAGCCCGTCTTTTCACCCTTCCGATCTTTTTCAGCCGCCTCAACAAGGAGTTCGAAGAGGGTTTTCAACTCCGTTTTCACCTCGCACCGCCGTTGATCTCCCGCGCAGACCCTGAGAGAGGACGTCCCAGAATGAGGGAGTTTGGTCCCTCGATCCTCACTCTCTTTAAGTTCCTCAGTGCTGTCAGACGAATTCGGGGAACATTTCTTGACCCCTTCAGGATGAGTCCTGATCGTAAACTGGACTACCAGCTGCGTGATCAATACGAAACCACCCTGAAACAACTCAACCTCCATCTCTCAAACAGGAACTATGAGAGTGCCGTCACTATCGCCAGACTGCCACTCTCAGTAAAAGGCTATGGCCCAGTAAAAGAACTCAGAGCGCAACAGGTTCGCCAGGAGTTGAAGCTGAAACTGGACCAGTTCTGCAGTTAAATTTTCACTTTTTTGAATTACCCACATACTGTGATTCATTTTTTCTCAGTCCATCAGGAACAGCCGAAGCTGATTACCCAGAGGCGACGCTTGTCACTCTGATGACGAATTCAACCGATCGAAAGAGAGGAGAGTGATCCCCGCCCAACGTAGAATGAATACCTATGAAAATCCTCTTTGCCGATAAGCTTCCTGAAACTGAACTGGAGCCTCTTCGTAACAAGGGCCATAGCTACACTATTGACCAAGACCTCAATGAAGAGAGCCTGGTTGATGCCATCAGTGAGGCAGAGGTGCTGGTGGTCAGAAGCACCGTTGTCAACAAAGCGACGATCAATGCTGGAAAAGAACTCAGGCTGATCATTAGGGCCGGTTCAGGAACCAACACTATCGATATTGACTCAGCAACAACAAGAGGGATTCAGGTCTCCAACATTCCCGGGGGGAATACCGCCGCTGTGGCTGAGCTTGCGATTGGATTAATTATTGCCATTGACCGAAATATCCCTGATAACATCACTGACCTCAGGAATGGCAGATGGAATAAAAAACATTACTCAACAGCGAAAGGACTCCTTGGCAGAAATCTGGGGATTATCGGCTTTGGGCAAATCGGTCAAGCCGTCACAGCCCGTGCAATCGCATTTGGGATCAATGTCTTTGTCATTCAAAACAGAAAGCGGGGGAAGAGCGTGATGGAGAAACTGGATGGGATGGGTGTATCACAACTTCAAGACCTTGATGCCCTGCTTGATCTTTGTGACATAGTAAGCCTGCATCTACCCTTAACCCCGGATACAAAAGAGATGGTCAACCACTCCTTTCTACAAAAACTGAAGCCGGGGACAATGCTTATCAATACCTCAAGAGGTGCGTTAATTGATGAGAGCGCACTGTTGGAAGCGATGGATAAAAAAGAGATTAGGGTTGGTCTTGATGTCTATCAGGACGAACCACTCACGGGAACATCTGCCATCGACTCTGCTCTTGCCCAACACCCCAACACCTATGGGACCCACCATATTGGCGCCTCAACATGGCAGGCTCAAACTGCGGTTGCTGAAGGGGTCATCGAGGTTATTGATGCCTTTGAAAGGGGCGAAACACTCAACTGCGTTAACTGCCCCCTTTCTTAGATCGCCCCCAATTCAAAACAAGAAGAGTCCTTAGCGTGACCCAACTCATCCCTTTTTCACCTTATGTGATCACCCCGGAGTGGGCCCCCCGGATTGTCAGCCCTGCTTATGACTCTATGGGATCACTTGAAAGAGGTGAGTATGCACAAAGCCACCCGGATAACTACATCAATGCAATGCGCTCCCCCGATGAATTTTCAACAGCGGATTGCCCTACACTAGAAGCCATCCAGCAGGCTAATGCAGACCGGATAGAACAGTTCATTACAAGCGGAGCCTATCAACAGGAGATGAATCCATCTCTGTTTATCTATCGCATATCTGTTGAAGGACACCAGCAGACCGCTGTGATTGGTGAAGTTCCTGTTGATGAGTATGAGGATAACGCCATCCGAAAGCATGAATCCACACAATATGAACACGAAGAGCGCCTCTGCCATTACTTTGACGTAGTAGGGGTCAGCTCAAGCCCGATCTGCCTGGCCTATTTGGACAGCAGTGAGATCGACAGGACGATCAACACATTGGTTGGGTCCAGCCCTGAACTTGATTTTACCCTTGAAGATGGGGTGAGACAGGAGCTTTGGCGAATCACCGATCCCCGCCTCATTTCCAGTCTTCAGGAGGCGTTTAATGATATTCCTGTGACTTATCTGACTGATGGACACCATCGCACGGCTGCAATGGTTCGTCACAGAAGAAGACTACAAGAAAAAAACCCGCTCCAGAGCGGGCCCTGGGATAATCTCCTGGTTGCGCTCTTTCCTGCGACACAGCTGAGAGTACTGCCCTTCAACCGCTGTGTTCAGGATCTCAATCAGCTTGAACCAGATGATTTCCTGCAGGCACTTAACTCCGAATTCCGTGTAGAGCCCCTGGCTCAAGAGGGATTTGAACAAGAGGAACTCGACAAAGGGCAGTTTCTGATGTTCCTGGACAGTATCATCTATCGGCTTACCACCCTCAACCCTCCTGAATCCACCAACCCCGTTGAAAACCTTGATGTCTCAATTCTTCAAAATCTGATCCTGAAACCACTTCTTGGCATCAATGATCCACGAAGTGAGACCCGCCTGGATTATGTCACTGGAGAACTTGGAAACCAGACCCTGCGCCAGCGCTGCAGGAGTAGTCATCGACTCGGCTTTGCCTGCAGGGCCACTTCGATGGAAGAGCTTTTTGCTATCGCCGATGCAAGCCTTGTGATGCCCCCAAAATCAACCTGCTTTGATCCCAAAGCCCGTTCCGGGATCTTTATCCGGCTTTCGTGAGCATCTCCCCTGTTGATTGTTGATTTCCACTCAACCGGTCTAAAGCTGTGAGAGGGTGGGAGAGTGGCCCCTATCTGACCCCGGATCCACTCGATCACCGGAGCGGCCTCGATAACCGCCTGGAAACGCATATGGCCACCACAGTGAAGGTTGGTGTGTAATTGGGGAGCAATCACGGTATCTGTCTGATTGTCTGACAAGGTTCTATATTCATCCATCATTGGGACAGTGGGGGTGACACATGATCCAAAATCAGTCAACCTTACAACATGCTCGTATGGGGCATTAAAAATGGTTCTTTATTTAATCTTAATTGGAGGAATGCGTTATGACCATACTATATCTCCATGGTGCAACCATGACACCCGGAGCATTTAACTTTTATCGAACCAAAATAAAACATAAAGAAGTGAGCCCACATTATAATATTGATAACGGATTAACTAATAATGTAGATGCCATTTGCGATGAACTAAAAGATCAAGTTAAAAGGCCAGTTAACATCATTGCTCATTCAATGGGCGGATTAATAGCATTAGGGCTGTTAGAACATGGTTTACCTATTAGAAAAATAGTTACACTATCTACTCCCTTTGGCGGCACAATTGCGTCTAGTCATTTAAAATGGTTGTATCCTGATCATGTATTATTTCATGATACCTGTGCTCAAAATATTTATTTAAAGACATTAAGAGAACAAGATGTGACCGTGCCAATGATGTCTGTTGTAACAACGGGTGGAAGCAGTCCATTACAGAGTACTGCCAATGATGGCGTGGTACCAATAGATTCACAGCAAAACATTAAAGGTCCAACTGAATTTATATATTCTGATTTAAATCATTATGAAATTTTATTATGCTCAGAGACAATAACAACAGTAAAGAATTTCATAAAGTAAATTAGAGAGAAGATCTCGCGGGATGCAAAGATCATTGGGGTGAAACCCAAATCAGTCAAGACAAGAGATTACAATGTCAGATGGTCTGGTAGTCGACAACCATCACCGTATGAATATGAAGGTGTCAAAGAAGCATCATATGAAAGCATTAAACAGTATCTCTTTAGTTTCTCTTTCGTGACGGTGCAAATCATCTAAACTTTTGTGTTAGAATTTTCTCCCGAGCCACAATTTAAAAAGGAGTTTTATATGTCTGATGGAGTTTATAAAGTAATCGAATTAGTCGGAACCAGCACAGAGTCTTGGGAAGAAGCTGCTCGCAATGCTGTCGACAGAGCAAGCAAAAGTTTGAATGATCTCAGAGTGGCTGAAGTTGTCGACCAAGATCTTAAGATCGAAGATAATAAAGTAACTGCCTATAGAACAAAATTGCGAATTTCATTTAAGTTTCAAGATTAATCAGTAAACGAAAGGAATTTGCTTTTGTCAGATGCGAGGCTTTGGACCATCCATGGGCCCCGAGGTCACACTATTGTCTGTACTACATCACTCCCATCATCCCTAATATATCGAGTTATCCTGGGCAAAAGTCGCCGAGGCACTGATGCCTGATCTACCAGTAGTGCATTGCCGAAGAGTAGATCTCTTCAAGCTGCTGCAGGTTGACGGGCCGCGGTGAATTGCACAGCAGTCTCTGCTGAGCAAATGCCCCCTCGGCGAGTGCCGAAAGGTCGCTTTGGCCATAGCCCACCTCAGAGATCCCGTTGGGCATTCCGGTCGCCTTCATCAACCGACTGATGGCCACTGCCAATACCTCACCCGCATCATCCGCTCCAGCGCCGGCCAGATCCCCACCGATCAGCGCCGCTCCCTCAAGATGACGTTCGGCAGATGCTGCGGCGGTAAAACGAAAAGCCGCTGGAGCATTAACGATGACAGACATCCCGTGGGGGCAGATCGGCTTCTCATTGGGATAGCCGGCGGGTTGAAAGTCTCTGACCAGCCCTGCCACAGAGTAGGACATTCCATGAGGTAGATGGACGCCCGCATTTCCAAAGGCGATACCTGCAAGGGTGGCCGCGTACATCATCTTATGTCGGGCCTCATGGTCGTCGGCATCGGCGACAGCTCGTTCAAGATAGCGGCCTGCAATCCTGAGTGCTTCACGGCTCCCCATATCACTCCAGGGGTTGGCTCCCTGACTCATCGGGCGAAGTTCTGGAGATGAGGGAGAAGCCCGATCTGAAAAAGGGATCGCCGTCAGGGATTCGAGGGCATGAGACATTACATCAAATCCACATGCCGCGACGACAGCGCCCGGTAGTGAATGGGTGCATCGGGGATCGATGACAGCGAGGGATGGACGAAGAGAGCGTGATGCTATTCCAGTCTTTACCTGTTGTTCCAAAAGATCAAATACGGCTATTCCAGTACACTCACTACCGGTACCGGATGTGGTTGGGCAGGCAATATGAGGGGGGAGAGAACCCGGAACGGGATGACCTTTGCCAATAGGGGCATTAACATAAGTGAGAAAGTCAGCGGGGTAGTGGCTGTAGAGAATGGCGGCTTTGCAGGTATCAATCACCGACCCCCCTCCCAAAGAGATATAACCATCAAAGCGGCCCTCTTTGGCAAACTGAGCGGCCGCCTTAAAGGAGAGGTCGGTCGGTTCGATCTGAACCTTATCATAGAGCTCGTATTCAATGCCCCTGCTTTTCAAGTTGGTGAGCGCAGAGACAACCGGTTCTATGTTTCTGACTGAACGATCTGTAAAGATACCGATCCGTTCCATCCCCAGGCGCCTGGCTTCATCAGGAAGCTCCATGAGAGCCCCTGCCCCGAACCGGATAGCCGCCACATCGACGGCAAAGACCGACTCCTGGCCCTGGATAAATTCATAGTAGTGACAACAACTCATGGCTGACAAACCTGATCAAAGAGCGCGTATTTCAAAATAGTCGATCCTCAACTCTTGTTCTGGGATTGAGAGAGCGCTTGATCAATATCCCAGATTATATCTTCGAGCGTCTCCAGGCCAACAGAGATCCTGACCATATCGGGGGTCACTCCTGCTGCCTGCTGCTCCTCTTCATTAAGTTGACGATGGGTGGTGGATGCGGGGTGGATCACAAGTGTTTTGGCATCACCCACATTGGCCAGGTGGCTTAGAAACTGACAAGATTCTATAAAGCGGGCCCCTGCTTGATGCCCCCCCTTGACCCCAAAGGTAAACACCGATCCGGCCCCATTGGGGCAGTAGCGTTTGGCAAGGTCGTGATATTCACTGCCCGGAAGGCCAGGGTATTTAACCCATGAAACCGAGGGGTGATTGGAGAGGGCCTCGGCCACTCCCACCGCATTGGCAACGTGTCTCTCCATTCTCAAAGGCAGCGTTTCCAGCCCCTGAAGAAAGAGAAAGGCATTAAAAGGGGCCATCGATGGCCCCAGGGTTCGAAGGGTCTCGCATCGCGCTCTCATGGTAAAACTGAAGTCACCAAAAGTTTCATAAAAGCGTACTCCATGATATCCCTTGGAGGGTTCAATCATCCCTGGAAAGTTGCCGTTGTCCCAGGGAAACTGTCCTGACTCAACAATAACACCCCCAATTGAAGTACCGTGGCCGCAGATGAATTTTGTTGCCGAATGAACGACGATATCCGCACCATGTTCAATAGGTCGACAGAGATAGGGGGATGCCAGGGTATTATCGATAATCAATGGGAGACCGGCTTGATGTGCAATCTCCGCTACAGCTTCGATATCCAGAATATTATTGAGAGGATTTCCGATAGTCTCGGCATAGAGGGCTTTTGTTGCCGGAGTAATTGCCTTTTTGAAATTTTCCGGGTCATCGGCATCGACAAAATGGGTGGAGATGCCCAGTTTCCTGAAATTCACATCAAAGAGCGAATAACTTCCCCCGTAGAGGGTGCTTGATGAGACTAGCTCATCCCCCTGCTCCAGGAGGGTGAGAAGTGCTGTGGTCTCGGCAGCCATTCCTGATGCGACAGCCAGCCCCGCTCGTCCTCCCTCAAGGGAGGCAACCCTTGCCTCAAATGCCGCACAGGTCGGGTTTGTCAGCCGGCTATAGATGTTGCCAAATGTCTGGAGGTTAAAAAGGGATGCCGCATGGTCGGTATCATCAAAGACATAAGAGGAGGTCTGATAGATCGGCTCAGCCCGGGCTCCTGTGGCCGCATCCGGCATTACCCCGGCATGCAGGCAGCGGGTCTCAAAACCAAACTTTCGGTCAGCCATTATCCCTCCTCAGGTTGAAATAGTTGGTGGACGATGAGCCGAAATGATGCCTGTATCAACACCGATCAAATTCAGATCCCCAAAGAGGCGGGCATGTTCAATCTTCATGCAACGATCCTGAACCATCGTCAGGCCCGCCGAGAGCACTTTGTCAGCAACTTCCTGGTTAACCACCCCCAACTGAAGCCACACCACCTTGGCTCCAATATCTATTGCAGACTGAGCAAATGGCAAGACTCTCTCAGAGCGTTGAAAAATGTCGACAACATCGACCTGTTCCGGAACAGATTCCAGAGTGGAATAACAGGTCTCTCCAAGCACCTCATCATAACGAGGATTGACAGGAATGATCCGATAGCCATGGTCCTGTAGATATTTGGCTGCAAAAAAACTGGGCCTGTACCAGTTGGCAGAGAGCCCCACTATGGCAATAACCTTGGACTGAGTAAGAATGCGGCGCAGGGTTACGATATCCTCCAAACTGTCTCCTCCGGGGTGGTTCCCTATCAAGGCAATAGGTGATTATTGATGTTTATCGACAACCGGTCTTGGTTGTCCGTTTATATCAATAGCAACGTAGGTAAAGAGCCCTTCCGTCACTTTTTCATCTTTGCTGTCTTGGCGACAGACCCAGGTTTCAACCTTGACGGCAACTGAAGTGTTCCCTATTTCTTTGGTCTGGCAATAACAACTCACCTGATCACCAATATAGACCGGCTTATGAAAGGTCATTGCCTCAATACCGATTGTAACCACCCTTCCTCCGGCAACATGGTTGGCGTGAACCCCTCCGGCAACATCCATCTGAGAGAGGAGCCATCCTCCAAAAATATCGCCGTTCGGGTTGGCATCGGCAGGCATGGCTACGGTTCGAATAGCCGGTTCCTGGTCTGTTGGTTTTTTAGCGTTAGGCATCGAGTCAACTCTCTGAGAGGGACCGACCCATGTTATAAAACTCGTCATTGGGTCTCATGGTGATCAGATTTGCCATTCTGTTTGAAAGTGCGAAAAAAGCAGCTATCCCACCGATGTCCCAGATATCTTCATCGGTAAAGCCTGCCTCGCGAAGGGATTCATAGTCATGCTCATCGATCTCATCTGAATGGAGTGCCACTTTAACTGCAAAATCAAGCATTCTGCGCTGACGATCCGAGATATCGGCCTTATGGTGGTTGACTGCAAGCTGATCGGAGATCAACGGATCTTTTGCATAGATGCGCAGAATGGCGCCATGCGCGACCACACAATAGTGGCAGTGGTTGCGACCACTGGTCGCAACAACGATCATCTCTCTCTCTGCTTTGGAGAGTCCTCCCTCTTTCAACATCAAGGCATCATGGTAAGCAAAGAACGCCCGAAACTCATCGGGGCGATGAGCAAGTGTCAAAAAGACATTTGGAACAAATCCCGCTTTTTCCTGTACTTCAAGTATCCGGGAGCGGATATCTTCATCGAGATCTGTTAGCTCAGGAACGGGAAATCGGCTAATTGATTTTTCACTCATTACAGTACCTTACCAAGAAAGGTCTAGCTCTATTTGAGACATTTTGTTATTTGTAACTTCTCAGATCTTCAATTAGCTTGCCATCATCTGGTAATGAACCAAATTCCACAAATTCTGCACTGCCCCTGAGCTTACATATCTGGCGAATTGTACCGGCAACCTCATCAGCCAGAGATTGATCAACACCTCCACTTACCTCACAGTGTAAAGTCATCCGGTCATTATGACCATCCCTGTCGACCACCAGTCTTGCACGGCTGATCCAGTCATGCTTGTTGATGATGGTTTGGATCTGTAAGGGGTGAATAAACATTCCCCTGATTTTGGTGACCTGATCAGCTCTTCCCATCCAGCCCCGAATACGGTGGTTTGTCCTGCCACATGAACTCTGGCCAGGCATGATGGCAGAAAGGTCACCTGTTGCAAATCGAATCAAGGGATAGGTCCTGTTAAAGGTGGTAACCACAACCTCACCCACTTCGCCCTCTAAAACAGGATCACCCGTTCCCGGATGAACGATTTCAAGAATAATGCCTTCATCAGAGATCATCCCCTCTTTGGCGGGACTCTCATAGGCGATCAGGCCAAGATCAGCAGTGGCATAACATTGAAGGATAGATACACCATACTCTTCAATTTCCTGGCGGAGTGAGTCTGGCAGCGCCTCACCAGAGACCAGTGCCTTGGTGAGGTGAGAGGTATCAATACCCTCCTGTTGACTTCTCGCCAGGAGAATATTGAGAAATGAAGGTGTTCCTACATATCCATTAGGCGTCAAATCAGCCAATGCCTGGATTTGAGCCTCAGTCTGGCCTACGCCAGCTGGAAAAACGGTGCAACCCAATGCCTGGGCGCCTCCATCAAGCATCGCGCCTGCAGGTGTAAAGTGATACGAAAATGTATTAAAGACAAGATCACCAGGCCTGAACCCTGCAGCAAAAAGTGCGCGAGACATCCTCCAGAAATCCGGTTCTTTGCCCTGGGGTTCATGGATTGGGCCGGGAGAGGAAAATACTTTGAATACCTCATTGTCATTATCAACAACCAGCCCTCCAAAAGGGGGATTTTTCCTCTGCCTATCAACAAGTTCTGTTTTTCTAAGAACAGGCAGGTCAGCCAGCTTTTCTCTGCTGTTGAATGACTCAACTTCCAGATCCGAATACAACTCACCATAAGCAGATGTCTCTCTTTTTGCGTGGGAGAGAAAATGAGGGAGTTCAGAGAACAGAGCATGCTCACGCTCATCAACTGAGCGAGTTTCAAGGGTATCAAAATAGGTTGAGTTGGAATTCATAGCGAGTTATGCAAGCCAGCGCTTACGTCGTCTGTAGTGTTTTACATTGCGGAAGCTTTTCCGATCTTCACCACTGACTCCCAGGTAGAATTCTTTGACATCCTCATTATTGAGCAGTGTGTCGGCATTCCCGTCCATCACTACTCTGCCATTTTCAAGAATATAACCATAGCGGGAATACTTGAGTGCCATATTGGTATTTTGTTCTGCCAGAAGAAAAGTCACCTTCTCCTTCAGGTTGAGCTCATTTACGATTTCAAATATCTCCTCAACCAGTTGAGGAGCAAGGCCCATCGAGGGCTCATCAAGCAGAATAACAGTCGGTTTGGCCATTAAAGCCCTGCCAACAGAAACCATCTGTTGTTCTCCTCCAGAGGTATAACCTGCCTGGCTTTTTCTACGTTCTTTAAGTCGTGGAAAATAGTTGTAGACCATTTCAAGATCACTGTTAATGGCACCTCTTCCGTCTTTGCGTGTATAGGCTCCGGTTAGAAGGTTCTCCTCAACAGTGAGGTGTTCAAAAACGTGACGGCCCTCCATCACCTGAGTAACCCCTCTTTTGACCAAATCTGAAGGCGTCATCTGATCAACCCGTTCACCGCGATATTGAATGCTCCCTTTGGTCACCTCACCTCGCTCAGATTTGAGCAAATTTGAGATCGCCTTAAGGGTTGTAGTTTTGCCAGCACCGTTGGCACCGAGGAGGGAGACAACCCCCCCCTCGGGAACATCCAAAGAGACACCTTTCAAGACCAGAATGACGTGGTTATAGATAACCTCGATATTGTTGACTTCGAGCAGCTTCCCTCTCTTTTCATTCATCATTATTCACTCAACGGTACTGGCGATTCCACTAACCGCAGTTAGATCCCAGTGAGTCGCCTGAGCGTGGGGTAATCCCCTTCTCTTTGGCGTATTTAGCAGCAGACTCCTCGATCATTGGCCGGACAATTGTCTGGTCGGTCTTGATCCAGTCTGTTACCTGAACCCACTTATTACCATCCCACTCCTGGAACATCACTGGGCCGCCGCCTTCATGATCTATGCAGGAAATTTTAAGTGGTGCCATCAAGGAGCCAAAGCCGATCTCGTCCAGCCGTGCTTGGGTGAGATCAAGATTTTCGATACCCCAGCGGAGCTGCGACCCGGTCATGGTTTTGCCTTTGCCAAACTTGTTTTGCGCTGTAAGAATGGCTTCAGTGGTCAACATTGCGGCAATCAGCCCACGATTATAGTAGATGGTGCCAACACGCTGAGGAGAGATATTACCCTTCAGCTCCCCATGAACGGTTTCCAGAATTCCGTCGATCACCTTATGATCACGACCGGAAGGATGGAACCCGGCGGCAACATAGCCAATAGCAGCCTTACCGGCTGGAATGACATCTTCTTCTGCACCACTCCACCAGACACCGACGATACGGTTAGCCGGAAAACGGTTACGAGCAGCTTCTTTCAGTGCAGTCGGGTTCATTACACCCCAGCCACGGAGAATGACCCAATCAGGTTTGTATTTCCGGGCAATACTCATCCAGGTTGCTTTCTGGTCAAGTCCAGGATGCGGTACAGGGTAATGCTTGATTTCAAAACCGTACTTCGCCGCCTGTTTATCCAGAACCGGAATGGTCTCTTTACCGTAACCTGACTCATGGTAGAGATTGGCAATTTTCTTGCCTTTCAACTTATCCATTCCACCCTCTTTCATCCCGATATACTTGATTTTTGCCGTATTCTGGCTCCAGTAGTTGGTGACCAGCGGGAAGACATAGGGGAAGACCCGACCATCTGTGGCATCCGTGCGGCCATAACCCATAGAGATAATGGGCACTTCAGAGGCTGTTGCCCTTTCGATGAGCCTGTAGGTAATACCGGTGCTCAACGGGTGGACAGGGCCTGAGTTATTGTCCTTGCCTTTAAGCCGCTCGTAGCACTCTACACCACGATCTGAGTTATAGGCTGTTTCACACTCTTCCCAGGTAATTTTGACGCCATTGAGTCCTTCGTGCTTCATATTGAGATAAGTAAAGTAATCCAACATCCCACCAAAAAAGCCTGTACCACCAGCCGCATAGGGACCAGTGCGATAGACGAGCGCTGGAATGAATTGCTCATCAGCCTGTACGACAGTAATTGGCGCTACTGCAATTACTGAAGCAATCAGGCTTAAGCCTAGTTTATGAAAACGCATGATTTTCTCCTCCTGTTAAAGTAAATACCGCTATTGCGGTGCCTGCAGGGACCTGAAGTTGATACTCCCACTGACGAATGTCCCCAAACTCCGCCAGTAGCGACCTTCGCAAAAAAGATCTTGTAGAAAAATAGAACGACACCTAATGCCTCCTTTAAAACCTCGTTTAATGGGGGAAAGGCCACAAACGCAGTTTCTCCTTTCCTATCTGCCATAACCGGGCCAAACCATGAGGTTCAATGATCAGGAAAAATACGATCCCACCACCAAACACAATGAGTTCCAGATTTGTCATCACATCACTTGAGAGGGTATCCCCGCCAATAGTCGTTGCCAGAATATTCAGTATGATCGGCACCAATACAATGAATGCCGCACCCAGGAATGAACCCAGAATACTGCCTAGGCCGCCAATAATGACCATGAACAGAATCTGGAAAGAGCGTTCCAGATTGAAAGCCTCAGTATCCGCATTGCCCACATAGGTGAAGACGTAGAGTGCGCCCGCCACTCCACAATAAAATGAGCTCACAGCAAATGCCTTTAATTTGGTTTTAAGGGGACTGATCCCTATAATTTCTGCGGCAATATCCATATCGCGGATTGCCATCCACGACCGCCCTGTGGCGCTGCGAACTATATTCTTGGCCAGCAGAGCAAGTACCGCGACAACAGATAAGGTCACCAGATACTTAACCTCGACAGTCGATGCAGGGCCGGAAACCACAATATTTATTGGAGCCAGGATGGAGAGTGGACCTCCTTCTACCGCCAGGGTACCAAACAGGGTTCGGGCTGGGGCTGAGGCCATACCCGCTGAATCGTAGTTGGTAAACCAGCCGACATGATCAAAGATCCAGGTCAGGAAGAACTGAGCCGCAAGGGTTGCAACAGCAAGATAAAACCCTTTAATCCTCAGGCTGGGAAGGCCGAAAAATACCCCGACCAAGGCGGCAAAGCCTCCGGCAAGAATGAAGTCAATTACAAGCGGGATCTCGGGAAGCCTGAGTGCAAGGTTGTAACAGGCATAAGCCCCTACAGCCATAAAGCCCCCTGTACCCAATGAGATCTGGCCGGCATACCCTGTGAGAAGGTTAAGGCCGATAGCGGCAAGACTGAAGACAAGAAACTGGGTCATGATCGGGCCAAGAATATAGTGGTCGCCAAATATGGGGATCACCAGAAAGGCAAAAAGAAGTATTGCGATAACGGCCCAGCGGTCTTGTGGAATGGGAAAAATAGCCTGGTCTGAGGGGTAGCTGGTTTTAAATTGACCGGCTTCTCTATAGATCATATCACTCCCCCACTTGATGACTGGCCAGCATAGTATTCACCATCAGGAATAAGTTGATGATGGTGTTTGCCAGGCATCCCATGGGCACTGCTACTTGCCTCATGGTTGAGATCCGATGTCAACAGCTGTATCAAAGACGCAATCATCATACCCTCTCAATAATTTTGTCGCCGAAAAGGCCTTGTGGTCGGAACAGGAGAAAGAGAAGAGCCAACATATAGGGACTCCAACTCTCTGTCCCGCCATCGAGAATCGGTATACCGATATAGAATTCGAACAACTTTTCAGTGGCTCCAACGAGCAGCCCACCGACAATTGCACCAGGAACTGAAGTAAAGCCGCCAAGAATAAGGACTGGAAGGGCTTTATAGGCCAACAATACAAGGCTAAATTGAACCCCCAATTTTGAGCCCCAGAGCAAACCGGCAACCAGGGCAACAATTCCCGCAGCACCCCAAACCACTCCCCAGATGGTCTGTAGTGGAATACCAACAGTAAGAGCGGCCTGGTGGTCATCCGCTACAGCACGCAATGCCCGGCCTATTCGAGTTCTGCTGAAGAATATCGCCAAGCAGGTAACCAAACCCCCAGCTGTTATTGCGGCGAAAACATCAAACTGGCTGATGTAGATACCGCCCACTTCAAAAGGCATATCTTCAATACCAATATCAAGTCCGTGAACCTGTGCATCCCATACCCCTTGTGCAATCCCCTCAAGCACATAGTTCAAACCTATGGTCGCCATGAAGAGGATAATATGCTCCTGGTTAACCAACTGGCGCAGAACAATACCTTCGATTGCTTGTGCAAGTGCAATCATCAGTGCAAGGGTGAGCGCCAGAGAGCGCCAGAAATTCAGTCCCTCTGCAAAGAAAGCCAAAAGTGCAACCGCACTTAATACAACAAGGGCTGTTTTGGGTTGTCTGAGACCCACTGTGAATGAGAGAAAAATCAGCAAAATAACAAAGATCGCCCGCCACATGATATGGCCGCCATCAACGATGAAGGGGAAAATAACAATAGTGAGGACTGAAGCGATAATGGCGATGCGCTTTCCTGTCGAGGGCTCACTTAAGCGTTCGATCCACTTTGCCGATGCACCCTTTGTTCTGTCGGCAAAAAAGAGCAGAAGAGCAAGCGCAGCAAACACTATTGCCAGCCAACCCGTCCAGGTCCAGAAACCTGTCCCGCCTTCACCCATCTCCAGGATCACAACAAAACTGAGGGCGGCAAACAGGACAAGGGCCCCCTGGGCAAAATTAAAGACCCCGGACGCTTTGAAGATCAAAACAAATCCAAGCGCAACCAGTGAATACATCACCCCGGACAATAAACCACCGATAAGCACCTCAAAAAATAACAGCCAATCAAACATCTGTCTGTAATCTCCTCATAAACTCACCACCTTAAGCCTGCCCTAAATAGGCTCTAATTACCTGGGGATCGGATCTCACTTCATCTGGAGTGCCCGAAGCAATTTTCTGTCCATGATCCAGCACCACCACATGAGTAGAGATATCCATTACCACCCCCATATCATGCTCAATCAGAATCATTGTTGTTCCCCACTCCTCATTAACATCAAGTATAAAGCGGGTCATATCCTCTTTCTCTTCCAAATTCATTCCAGCCATGGGCTCATCAAGCAGCAACACTCTAGGCTCCATCGCCAGGGCCCTTCCAAGCTCAACCCTCTTCTGCAAACCATAGGGGAGTCGCCCAACAGGTGTTTTGCGAATAGCCTGAATTTCGAGAAAGTCGATCACCTTCTCAACATGTTCTCGGTGCGCAATCTCTTCACGTCTGGAGGCTCCAAAATGAAAGGCGTTCTGCAGTGTATTGCATTTCATTTTCAACAATCGCCCGGTCATGATGTTATCCAGTGTCGACATTCCCTTAAATAGAGCAATATTTTGGAATGTCCGGGCAAACCCCAGGCGAGCGACCTGCTCTGGAGATGATCGGGATCTGTCTATGCCATCGCATTTAATCAGGCCCCGGTTAGGTTTATAAAAACCGCTGATCACATTGATCATTGATGTCTTTCCAGCACCATTGGGACCAATGATTGAAAATATTTCACCCTTTTCGACTGTGAAGCCAACACCCTGGATAGCATGAACCCCACCAAAGCTAAGGTGTACATCTTCCACTTCCAGAAGCGGCTCTTCCTGCTTCCCAGCGGTATTCTGACGTTTTCGCAATTCGCCAAGCGCGAACAGCGCCATCTCACGATTATCATAGAGATTTGCCCTGAACTCCGCCTCGCTCTCCGCCTGTCCACGCATCACTTGACGGGTAAGTTCATCAGCGCCAAAACGGACGCTGCCCAAACTATACTTGATATTGGTGTTACGACCCCGGTTTGAAAAATGCTCCCAGATCTCTGTTGGTATCGAGCAGCCCGTATAGTTGACCAAAAAGTACCAGCGTCTTTGACGCTCCTCCAATTGTTGATCGACAACATCAAAAAAACCATCAACATCTGTTGTTGAATCAAGAGTAAGCCCTGAAAAGTCCACTTCCATTATCTCAAGCTTTTCATGGAAGAGAATGCGTTGGCGTTGCTGGATATCAGTTATGTTCATTATGAGCTATCTTCTCAATCCCTGATCTGCCTGATCTCTAGATTTCCTGAAATTATTCCCTTGCGGCCATCTTCAAAGGTTACCTCTGTTTCTATGAAGCAAGCGTCCTTTTCTGAATAGAGGGCATCAATCAATACCTGATATTTGTCAAATATTATTCGTCTTCTCACTTTGCGGGTCCTGGTCAGTTCACCGTCATCTGCATCAAGTTCTTTATGGAGTATCAGGAATCGTTTTATCTGAGAGGAAGAGAGGTGCTTGTCTAATGCCAGATCAGCATTGACTTTACTGACACACTCTTCAATCATCCCATAGACCTCAGAATTGGCGGCCAGCTCCTGATAGCTACCATAAGCAATATTCTTGCGTTCTGCCCAGCTGGCGACAGCTTCCAAATCAATATTGATGAAGGCCGTTGCATAATTCCTGCTGTCTCCAAAAGTCACTGCTTCTTTGATTTGAGGAAAGAACTTGAGTTTGTTCTCGAGGAATTTCGGAGCAAACATAGACCCATCATTGAGCTTCCCGACATCTTTTGCCCGATCAATAATCCGTAGATGGTTCTCATCATCAATGTAACCTGCATCTCCGGTATGAACCCAGCCCTCCGCCGTTTTTGTCTCTTGAGTTGCCTTTTCATTTTTATAGTACTCAATAAAAACCCCAGGGCTGCGGTAGAGAACCTCTCCGCTCTCTGCTATCTGCACTTCTACTCCAGGAGCAGGCGTACCCACCGTGTCGGATCTAACCTCCCCATTGGGTTGCATGGTGACAAACACAGCTGCCTCGGTCTGGCCATAGAGTTGCTTCAGGTTAATCCCAAGTGACCGATAAAAATCAAATATTTCAGGCCCAATTGCCTCACCTGCGGTGTAGGCAAGATGAACACGACTGAAACCCAGTGTATTTCTAAGTGGCGCATAGATCAGGAAATTCCCAACAAGATAGATCAGTCGATCTGCCAACGAGACACTCTTGCTATCAAGAATCCGTGTGCCCACTCTTCGAGCAACGTCCATAAAAGTGCTGAACATCTTGCGCTTTATCCATCCCGCATCCTCCATTCTGATCATCACCGTAGTGAGAAGGTTCTCAAACACTCGGGGAGGGGCGAAATAGTAGGTGGGTCCGATCTCTCTCATATCCTGCATTACAGTAGCGCCACTCTCTGGGCAGTTGACACAAAACCCTGTAACGTATGATTGGCCGTAGGAGAACACGTGATCCCCCACCCAGGCCATCGGAAGATAGGCAACAATATCTTCATCAGCAGAAAGGCCATCGCCTTCAACACTGTTTTTTGCCGTTATCAGAATATTGTTATGGGAGAGGACAACCCCCTTTGGCTTACCTGTTGTACCCGAGGTATAAAGGATGATGGAAATGTCACTCCCTTCTCCTTTTTCCAATTCGCCATCTATAAAGCCAGGATTTGACTTCAATACTTCTCTACCCTGGTCCTGAACTACTGCAAAGTCATGAAGATGGCTGCGTTCGTAGTTACGAAGCCCACGAGAATCATCAAAAATGATCTCTTTCAATCCAGGGCATTCATCCTTTACTTCAAGAATCTTGTCGACTTGCTCCTGATCTTCGACAACCACAAAATGAGCACCTGCATGCTCAATAACATACTTGATCTCTTCAGCCACTGCATCCTGATAGGCTGGAACTGGAATGCTGCCCAGTGTCTGAGCAGCCGCCATGGTCCAATAGAGTCTTGGGCGATTGTCTCCGACAATTAGAATACGGTCACCGCGTTGAAGGCCCAGCTTATGAAGTCCTGCGGCAAACGCATTTACCTCTTCCCGAACTTCTCTCCAGTTCCATGTCTGCCAGATTCCAAACTCTTTCTCTCTCATGGCAGGACGATCACCATCCACCCTTGCCCGCTCTGCAAGCAGTTTTGGAAAGGTATCAAGTTCCTGATTGGTGTATTCTGTGGGGGTCACCTTTGATGTTTATGCAAATCGTCTTTGACGATCACTCCGCACTTCTCCTAATTTTATAATTGTTGGTGAAAGACTCTGACTCCATCAGAGTTCCCATGCTGCAGACGATGCGAATCGACTACATTGTTGTTATATTAAGATCATTCTAGAATAAATACACCGGAGTTGATGTACAACCCACATATTGTTGTGTAATTTATTTGTAAAAAAACTCTTATGAAAAAACAAGGTGTATCACTCGAAGAGCGGGGTCTTCTGACCCTCGCCGCCCTTAACCATCTTGATCAGGGAATCACCGTTTTCGATCGAAATCTGGAACTGGTAACCTGGAACCAATACTTTATTGAGCTGTTGGATTTTCCAGAAGACCTGACCAAGGTGGGTATTCATATTAAGGAGTTCTTCCGTTTCAATGCGTCAAGGGGAGAGTATGGGCCCGGCGATCCGGAAGAGCAGGTAAATGAGAGATTACGCCTCGCTGCCCGTCTTGAATCACACTGTTTTGAACGTGTCAGGCCTAATGGACAGGTCATTGAAATTCAGGGCAGCCCTCTCGAAGGCGGGGGGTTTGTCAGCATCTACACTGATATCACAGCACGACGACATGCAGAAAAAGCACTGCGTGAAAACCGGGATCTGCTTGAACAACGGGTAAAGACAAGGACATCAGCCCTGTTTGATGTAAACCAGGTGCTCAAACAAGAGATTATTGAACATAAAGAGGCACAGCATGCACTCCTTGAGTCACAGAAGCTCAATGCAATAGGCCAGTTAACAGGTGGTATTGCCCATGATTTCAATAACTTACTTACAATTATTCAAGGTAATCTTGATATAATTGGAATCGACACCATCAAAGATGATGAGATCCGCGAGTCACTGAGTGCCGCCCAGAGAGCGGCGAAGAGAGGAGCTGACCTCACCCGGCATCTGCTCGCTTTTGCACGACGGCAATCGCTTGAGCCCATATCAGTGAGCCAGGACTGGGTAACTACTGAAATAGGGGAACTGCTCCATCGAACCCTGGGTGAGTCTATCCAGCTTCAAATCAGGACAACCTCAAAAAAATGGAATGTTCTCGCTGATCCGGTTCAACTTGAGAATGCAATCCTCAATCTCGCTATCAATGCGCGTGACGCCATGCCAGAGGGTGGGGATTTAGTCATCAGAATTAAAAATTTAACCCTTACAGAGAGAGAGCATCATTCACCTGACACTGTGCCTCCGGGTGACTACATCCTCTTTGTCATTGAAGACAGTGGCCTCGGAATGGAAGCAACGGTGATGGAACATGCTTGTGAGCCTTTTTTTACCACCAAAGAGATGGGAACCGGACTCGGTCTAAGCACTGTCTATGGCTTTGCCCGCCAATCCGGTGGGTGGTTCAGCCTAACGAGTCAACCCGGAAAGGGAACCCAGGCTGTCCTGGCTATGCCAAGAGCAGACTCCGAGAATGAACAAGAGACCGTCTCAGAAGCAACCACCTTCCCCCGAAGTTCTGGTGAACATATTCTAGTGGTGGAAGATGATAGCGATGTTAGAAGTTTTACCTGTCGAGCACTGGTCAACCTTGGTTACCAGGTCTCGGAAGCGGCTGATAGTCAGTCTGCTCTTCTGATTGCCAAATCCACTCCCTCAATCAAGCTGCTCCTTACCGACCTGGTGATGCCTGGCGGAACATCCGGGATCAACCTTGCAAAGATGATTAATCAAACATTTCCAAAAATTAGCATTCTCTGCATGTCCGGCTATCCTGAAAAGGCGATCAACAAAAACCCGTTCGGCGATCTAAACTGTGCCTTGCTACGCAAACCCTTTACCCAGAATCAACTGGCTTATGCTGTCAGGGAGGCATTAGAGCCCAGCTCCCGACAAACAAACGGTGCCAGCCATTAAAGGATAATTATTCAATATCATCAAACTAATATTGTATGATTACCAGAACAACACTGACACAATAGGGCTGAACAAATCATCCCTACCCGGGCTACTCCCTAAAATGAATGACCTGTACACTATTTCTCCAACCCACAGGACTGCAAACCATCCACTATGACACCTCTGGATAAACCAAAGAGGATACTGGTTGTTGATGATGAAAGAGACATTCGATCTCTTGTGGAACGCTATCTTAAACGTGAAGGCTTCAGGGCTTATGGGGCAGAAAATGGCGATGCGATGATCACCATTCTCAAACAAAAACCCATCGACCTCATCATTCTTGATGTCAGACTTCCTGGAAAAGATGGTCTCTCACTGACCCGCGAGCTTAAGAGAACCTGCTCGATTCCCATCATCCTTCTGACCTCAAAAAGTGATGTCATTGATCGAGTTGCTGGACTTGAAAGCGGTGCAGATGATTATCTGCCCAAACCCTTTGATCTGAGAGAGCTTCTTGCCAGGATTAATGCTGTCATGAGAAGGTCAACGACCGAGCCCACAAAACAGACGCTCCAGAAAACACCGATCTACAAATTTTCTGATTGGGTTCTCAATGTCGGGACAAGAGAGCTGCGTTCTTCAGTTAAAGAACTGATCCCTCTCTCTGCGGCAGAGTTTGACCTGCTCCACGCGCTTATTGAGCATCCCAACAGGGTTCTGAGCAGGGACTTCCTGCTCGACATCACCCGTGGACGAACAGCAACCCCTTTTGACCGAACCATCGATGTAAGAATAGGCCATCTCAGAAGAAAGCTTGGAGAGAATGGAGAAGCCTCTTCACTGATCAAAACCGTACGCAGTGCAGGCTATATGTTTACCGGAGTTGTCACTGAACTGGAAGTTAATGAAGAGAAAAAGATCTAGTTCGATCTCCTCTTTTATAAAATCCAAAACGCACCCCGTTGAACGGCCTGGGGCTCAATCTCTTTTTAAGAGAGCGCCCCGCTTGAAGAATCTCTTAAATATATTGCCCTGCATCAACACGCACTACTTCCCCGGTAATCATTCTCGCACTATCTGAGAGCAGAAACAGAACGGTCAACGCAATATCATCAGCCTCAGCAAGTCGATTTAGAACCGTCTCTTCCATTGATCTTGCCAACACCTCTTGCGGCAACTCTCTTGTCATCTCTGTGAGAACCATGCCGGGTGCTACTGCATTCACCGTAACGAGCTTAGGCCCCAGCTCTCGGGCAACTGATTTGGTCAAACCAATCAGTCCCGCCTTTGCAGCGGCATAATTGGCCTGCCCGAATTTCCCTCTCAAACCATTGATGGAGGCAATATTGACAATCCTGCCCTCTCCCGCAGAACGCATCAATGGCGTCAGGGCCCGAATCATGTTGAATGCACCTGTCAGGTTTACCGAGATAACCGATTGCCACTCCTCATCACTCATCTTCTGAACAGTCCGATCACGGGTTATTCCTGCATTGTTAACCAGCAGATTGGTGCCTGTCGGGAGCGTTGATACTTCATGATTAACAGCCTGACTCTCCGCAATATCCACAGTGTGAAAACAAAACCCGGTATGGGAAGAGGCCACATTGGGAGGAGTTGTGTCAAAAATATGGACTTCTGCTCCAGCCTCGGCAAGAAGGCGGCTTACAACCAGCCCTATCCCATTGGCCCCGCCTGTGACGACCGCACTGCGGCCAGTAAAATCGAATTGATTATTCAATTGTCACTCCATTTTGGACGTCTCTTTTCAAGAAAAGCGGTTAATCCTTCAACTGCATCCTCAGTGGCCATCAACTCCTCCAGGTAGAGTTTCTCGACTGCATCAAGATTTTTTCGAAGGCGAGGCAGGCGTTCAATACGGGCGGCTTGAACAGCAATGCCAAGACTGCTTGCACTCAGTCCGCTCAGGTATTTCTCAAAATAGTTTAGAGCGCTCTCTTCGGGATCATCCGCTAATTCGGCCACCAGTCCTATCTCATGCGCCCTCTCACCTGAAATTGTTCGCCCTGTTAATAACAGATCTTCAGCATTTGCAGGGCCAACAAGATCCGGCAACAGGCACGAAGCGGCTGGGGCAAAAACGGCAAGCTGGATCTCCGGTTGGCCGAATCTTGAATCACCTCGGGCAAAGAGACGGCTCCCTGCACAAGCGAATTCGAGTCCGCCTCCCAGGCACTGGCCACGAACAGCAACCATAATAGGTCTGTTGAACCCAACCATGGTGATGAGCAGGTGATGCAGCTTGGAGAGCATCTCCCCACACTGCTTTGGAAGATGTTCCTCAACACTTGCCCCAAAGCTGAAATGATCTCCCTGGGCATCAACAAGTACTCCACGAGCAAGAGGGTCATCTATCGCCTTATCAAAAGCTTGCTGCAGGGCCGCTATCATCCTGGCATCAATCAGGTTTGCCTTGGGACTTGCCAGACGCAGCCGCAGGAGTCGTCCCTCCTGTTCACTCCATACATTAAGGGGTGAATCGGCCATCTTATTTTCCAGCTCCGGGCATCAGGCTCTCAATAAGGTCTGGGCTCCAAGGCGCTCCTTTGGCAAGCGCCTGCCTTAAGGCAACAAAATCGATCTCACGGCCGCTCTCCCGTGTCCCTTCATTAAAGGCCCTGAAGCCCGTTCTTGCTTCATTCATCATATTGAGTGCGAGCCAGGCCCTTGAGTTCTCCTTGTTTCGATTCCATGAATCCAGCTTTGGTTTGCGTAACTCCTCAAGACTTTTGGTCATACACTCGGGGAATGTGAGCAGTAGTTTGGCACACAACTGCTCCACAACCTCATCAAGTTTGTCAAGAGAGACCTCGCCCTGTTTGAGTAGGGCTTTTGCCTCATTGCGAGCTTCGCCCTGCTTGAATTCACCGTGAACAAATCGACCAAATTCATCCATTGTCTGATCGGTAATCACCATTGGGTTGGGAATAAATTTACCGTCCACCTTCAAGGCAGGAACAATTTCTGAACAGATCCCAAGACGATAGGCCTTGTGGGCAGAAAAAGGTTCGCAAAGCGTCCCTGAAACCATTGCCTGCTCACATCCAATCATCACAGGGAGAAAGTCTGTCGCACCTCCAATTGCCGCAGAGCCGTGCTTGGGGCCCGCCTGACCGAACAGTGCAAGATCCTGAGTAACAGTGAAATCACAGGCCATTCCAATCTCCTGTCCTCCGCCAATGCGCATTCCATTGACACGGCAGATAACCGGTTTGTCACAAGTCAGTATCGAGGTCACCATATCGTTAAACAACCGCATGTACTGTCGATACTCTTGTGGGTTCCCGGCATAGTATTCGGCGTACTCTTTGGTATTGCCGCCGGTACAAAAGGCCTTGTCTCCAACTGCGGTAAAGACCACGGCATTGACATCCCGTGCATTGGATGCCCTACGGAAAGCAAGGATAAGCTCCTTCACCATCTCTGTGGTATATGAGTTGTACTGATTCGGGTTATTGAGATAGATCCAGGCATTATAAAGACCCTCGGCAACACTCCCGTCAGGTCGGGTAGCGGGTTTGAGCTCATAGCGAATCCCCGACTCAGGGCGTTCTGGCGTTAGGTTGTGATCAACCAGATCCGATGGGGCCGTGTTTGCTGCAATGGTGGATGTTGTCTCTGTAGTTGATTCCGTCATCTTGTTTGTCCTTAGTTAATAATAGAGAGTATCTTGATTAATAATCATGGCACCAGAATGGCGCGTTGTCTGAGCTGGTGATGATGTGCTGTTTCAATCACCTGATTGATCTCATCGAGCGGATGTTTTTCGATAAAGGGGCCGAGCGCCACTTTCCCTTCAAGAACAAGTTCAAGGGCATCAGGATAGAGTTCAGGAGGACAGCCCCAGTTACCCATCGCCCGGGCATGGAAAGCCATCAGATTGGAGAGCCTTAACTCAAGTTTCTCCATGGTAAAACCGACCACTGCCAGTGTGCCGCCAAAGGTAAGCAGGCTGTAGGCCGTCTGCTGTCCCGCGATCGAGCCGGAACACTCGAAGACTTTCCACTCGGTCTGCCTAAGGCCCTGCTCTTTGGCGAATGCTTTTAACTGTTTCTTGATCTCACGGCCGTCTGTCGCTGAAGCGTCTATCGTGAGGCTGGCACCATAAGAGGTCAAAGTGGCGAGTTTGTCGGCATCGATATCGATGGCAACCACAACGGCCCCAAGGGCCTGTGCCACCTGCACTGCATATCCCCCTACCCCTCCTACTCCAATAACAATGACAAGATCTCCTCTCTCTACTTCAGCCTGGACAGCAGCCTGATAGGGTGTGGTCAGTGCATCGGCAATAACAGAGATATCGGCAAGCTCAAGACCCGCTGCGGCCAGCCTCTGCTCATCGACTTCACACAACCCATTAGCTGGGACCTGGATATGGGTTGCAAATCCACCCTGAATATCATTCCCGGGCATTTTTTGATTTCTACAGATAGTTCCCAGCCCACGCCTGCAATGGTCGCACACTCCACAGGGAATGACAGCTGAAATGACCACTGCCTTTCCTATCCAGGATTGGGCCTCTTCTCCGGCATCGACCACACGGCCACTGATCTCATGACCCAGCGTCAGGGGAAGAGGAAGGTTCGTTCGGACCCCATCAAAGATAAAACCAAGATCGGTATGACAGAGTCCACAACCCGCTATCTCAACAGTCACCTCATCTCGATTCAACTGTTTAAGTTCAAAAGGGGCATTAGCCAGAGGTTTTCCGACCTCTTCAAACTGCCAGCAGCTTGGGGAACTAGACATCAAGGTTTTACTCCTTAAAAAATAAGGTCACTTCAGCATCTCACTTTTTACCACTACAAATGAGAAAAAAAGCGGTTTATTTGGACGAAAAAAGGGTTGCCATAAACTTCATTTCCACATAGATTGAGGTGAATATAGTTCATAAGGATTGGATTGTACAAAAATAATTAACACCACATTTTTATCCTATCCTGATGATTAATTACATACTTCCGGTAGGGTGAAAGATGACTTTCTTATAGATTTGACTGCATATGTGAATTACCGCTTCTTAGAGCCTGAGCGACAACACTAAAGCACTGACAACCGATCAATAACCAATGGAGCTGTGAGATGAAATTCATTCAACCCCCCGGCTGGCCCCGCCCAAAAGGGTACTCAAACGGCATCACTGCCCGTGGGCAACTACTCTTTATTGCAGGCCAGGTGGGATGGGATGAACAAGAGGTGTTTCAGAGCGACCGCTTTAGTGATCAGGTGGGTCAGGCACTTCACAATATTGTTGCTATCCTCGATGAGGCCGGTGCTTCAACAACAGACATTGTTCGAATGACCTGGTATGTAACAGCAAAGGAAGAGTATCTGGCTCAATTGAGTGAGGTGGGAAAACACTATCGAAATATCATCGGTGACCACTACCCGGTGATGACCCTGGTCGAAGTGGCAGGATTGGTCGAACAAGGCGGCAAGGTTGAGATCGAAGCCACGGCGATTCTACCCGATTAGACCGCACACTCTATCCCCTACCAATCAATAACAGTTAACCATGTTCCCTATAAATACAAGATCACTGTTTTCCACCAGGAGATTATAGATGAACGCCAATATTGAGCCCGTCCAGCTGCCTCGCGAATACAACGCAACCAGCCACTTTGTTGACCGCCACCTGCTTGAGGGAAGAGGTGATAAGACAGCCTTTATAGACTGCAATGGGCCAACCTCCTATGCCCAGTTGGCTGAACGCACAAATCGTGCCGGGAATGCTTTGCAGACACTGGGGGCCGGAATGGAGAGCAGAGTGATGATGTGCATGCTCGATACCAGTGATTTCCCAGCACTCTTCTGGGGCGCAATTAAAATTGGCGCAGTACCTATCCCTGTCAACACCCTGCTTACCGAAAAAGATTATGAGTACATGCTGAGGGATTGCCGAGCATCCATTCTGGTCGTCAGTGCCCCGCTCTATGAGCAGTTTTCTTCCCATCTCGACTCCCAGCCATTTGTCAGGCATGTTGTCATTGCCGGCGGGAGTAGTGATGACCATCCAACCCTCGATGCCCTTATTGAGATTGCATCTGCTGACCTCCAGAGTGCTCCAACCACCTGTGATGATGCTGCCTTCTGGCTCTATACCTCCGGATCTACTGGTACTCCCAAAGGCGCAATTCATCACCAATCCGATCTGGTCCAAACAGCAGAGCTCTATGGAAAACAGACTCTCGGGATGACTGAAGAGGACATTGTCTTTTCGGCAGCAAAACTGTTTTTTGCCTATGGCCTCGGAAATGGAATGTCATTCCCACTGCATGTCGGTGCAACCGCTGTCCTTCTTGATCAGCGCCCAACCCCGGAATCAGTACTGCAGACACTTAATGACAACCCGGTCTCAATCTTCTTTGGTGTACCCACTCTCTACAGTGCAATCCTCAGTGACCCGGCAAATGACAGAACTGCTGTCTCTGATGCTCTCCGCCTGTCGGTCTCTGCCGGTGAAGCACTCCCTGCAGAGGTGGGCAGATCCTGGGAGGAACGTTTTGGCACTGAGATTCTGGATGGGCTGGGAAGTACGGAGATGCTGCATATCTTCCTCAGTAACCGGCCCGGTGAAGTTCGCTATGGCACTTCCGGGAGAGCCGTTCCTGGTTATTCCCTGAAAATTGTCGATGAGGATAATCAAGCTGTTCCTGATGGTGAGATTGGTGAACTGCTGGTAGACGGCCCCTCGAGTGCAACGAGTTATTGGAACCAGAGAGAGAAATCACTCTCTACATTTGAAGGCCGGTGGACACACTCAGGTGATAAGTACATTCTTGATCAAGAGGGTTACTACTGTTATTGCGGGCGTACAGACGACATGCTCAAAGTCAGTGGAATCTGGGTTTCACCGTTTGAAGTTGAGAGCGCGCTCCTCGAAGAGGATAGAGTTCTTGAGGCTGCAGTAATTGGCAGTGATGATGGAAAAGGGCTGATAAAACCAAAGGCCTATGTTGTGCTTAAGCCCGGCCACACCCCTACTGCAGAACTTGAAGAGGAACTTAAGGCATTTGTAAAAGAGAATCTCGCCCTCTACAAGTACCCCCGCTGGATCGAATTCATTGATGACCTTCCCAAGACCGCTACAGGAAAAATCCAGAGATTCAAACTACGTGAAATTGATAACCCCTCCCAGGAAGCATGATGATTCACAAAGAGGCTTTTATCTGCGATGCCATCCGTACCCCTATTGGTCGCTACGGCGGGGTACTTTCTGGCATCCGAACTGATGACCTTGGTGCCATCCCAATTCGTGCCCTCATCGAGCGCAATCCTGAAATAGAGCTGGAAAATATCGATGATCTCTATTACGGCTGCGCCAACCAGGCTGGGGAAGACAATCGCAATGTCGCCAGAATGTGCGCTCTTCTTGCTCAACTTCCGGTTGCCGTTCCAGGGGTCACGGTCAACCGTTTGTGTGGATCAGGAATGGAGGCGATAGGTCAGGCTGGTCGTGCCATCAAGTGTGGAGAGGCTGACCTTCTCATTGCCGGGGGTGTCGAATCAATGAGCCGGGCTCCTCTTGTCATTTCAAAAGCCGATACCCCCTTTGCCCGCAACCACTCTCTTTATGACTCTACGATCGGCTGGCGTTTTGCAAACCCCCTGATGGAGCAGGCGTATGGTATCGACTCGATGCCGGAGACGGCAGAAAATGTCGCAACGACCTACAACATCAATCGTCAGGATCAGGATGCATTTGCTTTCAGGAGTCAACAGAGGGCTGCCGCCGCAATTGAAAAAGGGATCATCAAAGAAGAGATTGTTGCGGTCGAGGTCCCTGGTCGCAAAGGCACTTCTACCCTGGTAACCGATGATGAGCACTGCAGGCCTCAAACCACCCTCGAGAAGCTCTCATCACTACCAACTCCTTTTAGAGAGGATGGCACGGTGACAGCTGGAAATGCATCAGGTGTAAATGATGGGGCGTGCTCTGTTCTTGTTGCCTCAGAAGAGGGTATTGATAAGAATCAGCTTAACCCTCTTGCACGAATCCTCTCGATGGCAAGCACCGGAATAGAACCCCGGTTGATGGGTATGGGTCCTCTATCTGCAAGCCAAAAAGCACTCAGACTTGCTGGCCTTACTCTTGACCAGATAGATGTGATCGAACTCAATGAGGCTTTTGCTGCCCAGGCACTTGCTGTACTTCGAGAACTGGGCATCAGCGATGATTCAAAACGAGTCAACCCCAATGGGGGTGCCATCGCCTATGGCCATCCTCTTGGAATGAGTGGTGCTCGTCTGGTTACCACAGCAACCCGAGAGTTGCATCGCAGCGGTGGCCGTTATGCCCTGTGCACAATGTGTGTGGGGGTGGGACAGGGCATCGCCATGGTGATCGAACGCAGTGAGTAATGGGCCCCGACAGCATACGTTCACAAGCATTGCCCCACATCTTGACGAATATTCAAAAACGCACAAGGCTTCAGCATCTCAACCCCCGGTCGGCGCGATAAGAATTGCCCTGAAATCGTTGACATTGGTGAGTGTTGGGCCGGTCACGACCTGACCCCCGATTGCTGCGAAAAAAGTGTGGCTGTCATTGCGTGCCAGCGCTTCAGACGGATTAATCACCGCGATCCGGGCCTTGTCTAAAGTATCCGGTCCGGCAACCGCTCCGGCAACCTCGGCCGCGCCATCCACCCCGTCCGTATCACAAGCAATCAGGTGAATACCGGGCTGACCATCCAACTCAATTGCAGCGGCGAGGGTGAATTCGGCATTCGGACCGCCCACGCCGCCTCCCCAGCCCGTCACCGTGCACTCTCCGCCCGACAGCAGCACTAGAGGCGGATCACCCCGCTTCATATCCGCCTGGATATCGCGTGCGAGATTGGCCTGCCGTGCACCTTCCTCCCGAGCTTCACCCTCGATCGCATCACCCAGAATTTGCACCTCCTTCCCCTGCGCCTTGGAAATAGCCTTTGCCGCGGTCAACGACTGGGAAGGCGCTGCGATGATGCGGTTGACCGTGGTGGCCAGTCGTGGGTCATCGGAGGGGATGACGGTTGATCCGCGGGACAAAACCTCAATCGCACTCTGGGGCATCGGAATGTGGTGATGGTTGATAATCGAAACGGCATCCTCTGAAACCGATCTCTCACCAACCGTTGCGCCTGAGGCGATATCGGCCAGAACGTCACCCGGTACATCGGAAATCGCAAGTGCTAACAGCTTCGCCGGGTAAGCGGCTGCCGACAGTTGCCCGCCTTTTACACACGAAAGGTGCTTTCTGACTGTGTTCATCAGCCCGATCGGCACACCAGATTCCAACAGTGCCCGATGCACCGCCTGTTTGTCCTCAAGGCTCATTCCATCGGCCGGTGCGCATAACAGGGCTGAGCCCCCGCCCGAAATCAGTGCCAGGACAAAATCACCTTCACCCACTTCAGCGAGCAGGTCGAGTATCCTCGACGTCGCTTTCATCCCTTCCGCATCGGGCAGAGGATGAGAAGCTTCAATGATATCGATGCCGCGGCAAGGACGAGCATAGCCATAGCGGGTAATTACGATTCCTTCACATGAACCCCAGGCCGCCTCGACCGCCTCGGCCATACGAGCCGAGGCCTTGCCGGCCCCAATCACAACAACGCGACCGGTCGGCCTGGGCGGCAGTGCTTTCGGAACAACCCGCATCGGGTCCGCAAGGGCCACGACGTGACCAAACAGGCGACGAAGAAAGTCTTCAGAATCGCGGGTCATATTTCCCCTTGTTACCTCGTTGCCCAAACATAGGATATTATGTCAACAAGATCCGGTTTTTTGCATACACTTTTGCCAATTCATGCAACTATTATGCTGAACAAAGCTGCCAATAATGTGAATTTAGGGAATCAACACAGCCGCCATGTCCAACCAAAGCCAGTTCATTGACCCTGAATTTTTAGCCCGACACATCAAGGATACCCTGGCATTTTATCATCCCCATTGCGTCGATAAGGAAGGTGGCTTTTATCATTATTTTCTTGATGATGGCCAAGTCTATGACCACCAAAGCCGTCATCTGGTATCCAGCTGTCGATTTGTTTTTAATTATGCCATGGCGGCCATAGCGTTCGACTGCCCCGAGTATCTCCCCATAATAACGCATGGTCTTGATTATATTGAACAGATACACAAAAACCCCAAGACCAAGGGCTATGCCTGGGAACTAAAAGAGAGGGGCATAGTCATAGTGGATGATACCAACCATTGTTATGGGCTGGCCTTTGTGATGCTGGCTCACTCTGTGGCGCTTAAAGCTGGTATTGACCCTTCTGGGGACAATATAGAACAGGTTTGGCTGCTGTTGGAGCAACACTACTGGGATGACCCATTCGGGCTCTATAGAGACGAATATAACGGCGACTTTAGCATCTGTGATAAGTACCGAGGGCAAAATGCCAATATGCATATGTGCGAAGCCCTGCTGACAGCCTATGAAGCAACATTAAACGAAAAATTTTTATCCCGCGCCTACACACTGACGTACAACATGTGTGTGCGCCAGGCCAACTTAGGCGAAGGGCTTATTTGGGAGCACTACCACAGCGACTGGCAAATTGATTTGCAATATAACTTGGACAATCCCCAACACCTGTTTCGTCCCTGGGGATTTCAGCCGGGACATCAAACAGAGTGGGCCAAACTGTTATTGATATTACATCGCCATCGCCCCGAGGCCTGGATGATCGAAAAGGCGGGATATTTATTTGACAAGGCGCTGGCATGTTCTTGGGATCAGCAATATGGCGGAATATGTTACAGCTTTGCCCCCAATGGCAAGGTCTGCGATGATGATAAATATTTTTGGGTTCAGGCAGAAAGCGTTGCTGCCGCAGCGTTGCTGGCTCTGGCGACTGGCGAGGATAAATACTGGGATTGGTATAACAAAATCTGGGAATATGCCTGGAACCACATGATCGATCATCAATACGGCGCCTGGTATCGTATTCTAGACCACCAAAACAACCGCTACAGTACACAAAAAAGCCCAGCGGGAAAAACCGATTATCACACCATGGGGGCCTGCTACGAAGTATTACGCGCCATGAAATTGAAGGGGGATTAGAGGGAGTGCTCGATGCCTGCTTGAGACAATGAGTCCACTCCATGCCCTCGGATCCCGTTCAGCATGCTCAACCCCCTACTTTGAGCTTTCGTGCACACTGACAGAGCGGGCTGGAGTGAATCCTCGTTCGAATGTTATGCTGGCACTTGATGATTTTAATTTCATTCTGTGTGGGCTTGTTTTTTATATCATCAGATAACTTTTTTGGCACCCCTTGTTCTTTATGAAAATAACTTTTTTATTGATGTTATTTACATTGTCTGTCTCAGATTATGCTATCGCAAAAGACAGTCCAGATGAGGCTGGTAAAAACCCCGCTTCCCTAGATCCGGTTACGACCGAACAGCATCTGCAACGCCCTGCTGTTGAGGCAGGTGCGGTAAAAGATGGGCGCAGACCGAATGACCTTATTGATGAGTCCAGCCCGTATTTATTGCAACACGCCTATAACCGGGTTAACTGGCATGCGTGGGGTGAGGCGGCCTTTGAAAAAGCCAGAAAAGAAAATAAACCCATCTTCCTTTCAATTGGTTACTCGACCTGCCACTGGTGTCATGTGATGGCAGCGGAATCTTTTGATAATAAAAAGATCGCCGATTTTTTGAATAGCTATTTTGTGTGTATAAAAGTTGATCGTGAACAACGCCCTGATATCGATGCCGTCTATCTGGCGGCAACACGGATAATCAGCGGATATGGTGGCTGGCCGATGAATGTTTTTCTCGATAACCAATTGCGGCCATTTCATGCAGCAACTTATTACCCACCGTTTTCTTCAGTGACTAAAACTGGATTTTATGAAGTGATAACACAAATACAGTTGTTGTGGAAAGAACAGCCTGAACTTATCGATCAACTGGCAAGCAAAGTTACCGAAATAATTGCACAACATATTGACGATACGTCACAAGCCGTTAAGTTGTCCGAGGATGTTTATACCCGAGCACTGACGAAGATTGAAGAAATATATGATGATGAAACCGGTGGTTTTAGTGCTGCTCCAAAATTTCCGCGGCCCGGTATCTTCGCTTTTTTAAACCAGCAGATAATTAACCAGTCAATAAATAAACAGGCGGCACGGAAGATGCTAAATAAAACGCTGGATGCGATGGCCGCCGGAGGCATCTATGACCAGCTTGCCGGAGGTTTTCATCGCTATTCGGTCGATGAGTATTGGCAACTGCCGCATTTCGAAAAAATGCTCTATACACAGGCTTTGATGGTACTGGCCTACAGTGATTATTATCAGCTCGATGCCAGAGAAGAATACAGAGCGCTTGTTTTTGCAACACTGAAATTCGTCATGCAGGAGATGCGATCACCTGACGGTGGTTTTTATTCAGCGCTTGATGCTGATAGTGAAACAAGTGGGAAACCAGGCGAACATGCTGAAGGTGCTTATTATTTGTGGCAATCGGCCGAGTTAAAAAAAATACTGACAGACGATGAATTTGCCTTCACAAAAAACTATTATTCTATTCAGGATAACGGCAACATTTTTACTGACCCAAGTGAAGAGTTTGCTGATTTAAATGTTTTGCATGTGAATGACTCACGACTAACAACTCCTCTGACCACTCAACAAAACAACTTACTGATGAGCAGCCGTGAGAAACTGATTGCATATCGGCAACAACGACCAAAACCTCATCTTGATGATAAAATTATCACTGCCTGGAATGGGATGATGATCTCTGCTTTTAGCAGGGCATCTGTAGCATTTGATAACAAAGACTTTTTGCGAATGGCAGAACAGGGCCTGGTCTTTGTTCGAAAAAACCTGTATGACAACACCGCCCAAACACTTTTTCGCCAGTACCGTAATCAGCACGGGGTGAACAAACCGGCACAGTCTGCCGAAGCAACACTGGCCGATTACGCCTGGTTAATTTACTCTTTGCTGGAGGTGTATCAGGCGGGTGCAAACAAGCGATGGCTGCACTGGGCTCTGGAGCTACAGAAAAAACAGCATGAACTGTTTTTTGATAAATCATCACAAGCCTACTTTGAGTCCTCTGCGAGTGATGCCAATATATTATTTCGTTCTAAGACTATCCATGATGGTGCATTACCAGCGGCCAATGCCATCACGCTTTCAAATCTTCGCAGCTTTGCTGAGTTATCCGGAAGCGTGGTTGAAAAAAACAGATATAATGCACAGGCAGAGGCATTGATTGGCAGTTTTGCTGAAACGATTAATCACAACCCATCTGCTGCGGCGATGTTGCTGGCCATAGAATCCAGAGCAGCCAAAACCATGTCAACACTAGAAAAATAATCGCTTTTTCAATAGCTTTGCAAAGCCTGCCTGTAGTGCTCATAAAGCAGACACGCCATCACATTGAGGGTTGGCGGGTCAACCACAAGAAGGTCGAGCTGCGGGAAGAAGGACTGGAGCGCGTCAGCACCGATGCCGCTATTGATCAGTCATGGATGGCCAGGCTCAGTTTTTGCGCTTGATCCTGGTGGGATTCATGCTGACGCCCCATTTAGGAAAAGCGGTTGTGTACATGCCGCGATGATGTCGGCGAGAAGAGCGCAATCCTCAAGTGAAAATGTCAACGGAAGACGCAAGTCGAATAGGGTTGAGAGGATCAAATCCGTCTTCGGCAAGGACTGGCTTTCCACATAACGCCAGCTTTTATGGTTGCTGGTGAAAGCCACCGGTTCATCAGCACCAAACCATTTCAACTCTACACCACGTCGATTGTTGGCGGTGATGAATTCAACAGCTTTCGAGGCCGACAATCCGGGCACCCTGAACTGCATAGAACTGCCGACATAATATTCTTCTGGTGGGCGCACGGGAAGATGTAAGGCATCAACCTCGCGAAGCCTTCGCTCGACCGTTCTGTAGCGATCATTCCAGCGCTCAATGTTGGCCTCAAGGCTTTTCAACTGCGGTCGCAAAATCGCCGCCCGCAGATTATCCATGCGGCCTGAACAGTTTGGTGTCTCCAATCGGATATCAGTGAAGACATCGACGGCCGGCATTGCGCCATGCCTTTCATACAACATATAGGAACCAGACAGGATGATAGTACGGGCCATAAATTCCGGGTTGTCAGAAGTCAAGATTCCTCCTTCACCGGAATTAATGTGCTTGTATGTCTGGGTACTGAAACAGGCGGCCAATCCGAAATTGCCGCTTTTGTGCCCGCGCCATTTCGCCCCCATGGTGTGAGCGCAATCCTCGATAACAATAAGATTTCTGGCCTCTACAATACGTGCAAGGCGGTCCATATCGACAATATGACCGCGCATATGAGAAAGCAGCAGGAATCGGGCGCCACTCGCAAAGGCTTTTGTTTCAAGATCATTAAGATCGATCACAAGGTCTTCTGTAATTTCGACGAAGACCGGTTTGCCGCCGGCATTGACTATCGCCCCGGGTACGGGCGCCAGCGTGAACGAATTGGTCAGAACCGGCTCGCCCGCCGTTAATCCGGCGGCGCGTAAAGCGATACTCAATGCATAACCACCGGATGCACAGGCAAGACAGTACCGGCTGCCCTGATAAGCGGCATATTCCTGCTCCAGAAGGGAAGCTTCTGAAAGTTCATCACCTTGCGTGTTGTAACGATTAAGACGCCCCGATTGCATCACCTTAGTTGCAGCCGCAATAGCGTCTTCGCTAATTGGTTCCTGTTGGGTGAAATTGCCGGTGAAAATTTGTTTAGTCATTCTGTTACGTTCGCTGATTTTACTCGGCCGTGATGGGTGATGCTCGTTCCCCCAGAATTAAAAATGGAAGTATATCCGAAAAGCAAGGCCGAACCACCCGTATGCAGGAAAACGACCTGCCCTCCCTTAGTGACCTGTCCTTTGCGAACAGGGTCGACGAGACTGGGTTAAGTGCTGAATTAAGAACCTGGTTCAAACACCCGTGAGAAAAGCTGATCGCTCTGTATCGGTTCTTCTATTTCAATGGTCTCTTCTTTATGTGTATAGGGATACACAAACATGACGGATGACTGTTCTGTCTCTATTTGCAACCCGATGCCTTTTTGATCATCTGATTCCAGCCCGGTAACCAATACGGTAGCTGAGATATTTTCGGTACTGAGATACTGTTTTAACTCGGTGACCACCATTTCAATTTGTTGCAACCAGTCGGCTTCCCTGTTTTCATCAGCTGGACAGTTCATTTTCTGGTCGTCAGAGTCTTTAAATACCCGCATGCCAAAAGGAACGACTAAATCATATTCTTTTAACATTGCTTTGGCAGTTTCAAGGCAACTTAATACCAGTAGTTCTAATTGTGCTTCTAGCTGCCGTTCTGGCGGTTGTTGCTGAGTCATCGTCGTTCTACATTCTCATGATCATGTCTTGTGTCAGCATCCAGAGGTTAAAGCCGGTGATGATGAGGGCATAAAACAACATGGGTAAAAACTCAGATCTGGATGTTATGTTCAGTGAAACGCTGCGGTGTCGGATTACCTGTACAGCTACCCAGAACCCAAAGATCATCAGTATTGCCTGTAAAGCAGCCAGCAGATCCTGCGAAAACCACATCGTCATTTGTCGCTCGTGTTTTTCCATCATGCTAAGCGGCAGTGCGTCAGTTCCCAGTGGGTTAGAAAATATTTCTGCCAGGCCTTTGCCTTCACGGATCAAATGATTCAGGTTATGCGCCATGTGATAGGCAAAAGCCAATGGCAGGTTGATGAAGGCAAATGTTGTAAATAGCTCTTTAAAAGGTTTACCGCTTAAGAGTGCAATAATTTTTATCAGCGCACTATAAATAACGGCAATGAGCACAATAATGCCAATAAGACCTGAACTAAAACTTAATAACAGTTGTCCTGAATCGTTAATATAACTTGCCAGTGCATTCATCCCGTCTTCCCAGAAAGACAACATGGTTAAACCATGAAATGCCGTCAGTGCCAACAGGATTAGCATGAACCAGGCTTCATCCCAGTGTGGCCTTGCCGTGGAAATGGCTTCTATACTGGGAGAACGTAATGACCATGAAACATTTGATTCGGGGCAACTTTGCGTACAATTACCACAGGATGTGCAATACGTATTTTGTGCCAGAGCACCCATCACCAGCCCTGTTGGACAGGGTTCGATGTCATCACTGCCGTGATAACACTCCAGGGTCTGACAGTCTGTACATACGCCAGGATCGACAGGGCGCAAGGCGGTGGCGGACAGCTGCGCGTAAAAGCCCACGGTGCGCCCTACTGGACAGAAATATTGACAAAACGCCTTACGCTTGAAAATGGACAAGGAAACCGTCGCCAGTAAGACCATCAACAATGAAATCAGCGCAGTATTGTAAGGGTCGAGAGTAACCCCCAATCCCAGTTCCAGCCAGGTTAAACCGATAAAAAACAGTAAAGCGGGCCAGACACTTCTCAGCCATTTGGGTACAGACAGGTTAAGACTGTTATTGACTTTGCTACGCTTGAAGAGCCGACGGCGAACCAGCCAGCCAGCCAAAGCATCCCAGGGACAAACAGCACACCAGGCTGAACCCAGAAAGAATATTGAAAAAATCAGACCTGCCCACCACAGGTTCCAGGTGAGCACAGTGGCTATATTACGCTCTGCAATGGGGGTACCAAAAAGGCCTGCATAAATAATCAGCAGGAACAGTACGGCAAATAAGACTCTGGAAAAGAGCAACAACCAGGGTTGCTGCACAAAAGAACCAATGACCCGATTATTTGTTTGTGTTTTCTGTTTGCCATGAGGTTGCCACAGAAACCAGATAGCAATGGTCGTCACAGCAAAATAAACAGTAAAGAGAGCCCACTCCGCCAGGCCGGGATGCGTCATGATCATGTGTGTTTTTCTACCGCCTGAGTCTATTCCGGAGGGAGTGTATGAATCGTTATTGAACTGGGATCAGTAATACAGGCCTGGCGGCATAAACCACAGCCGCAACAAAGTACAGGATTGATTACAGGTTTTGTTAAATCCCAGCCAAGTGCACCTTCAACTTTGCAGCTTGATCGACAGGCACCGCATTCAGGGCCCCTGTACGGCAGACAACGCTCATCTGATATTTTTGCCAATGCCATTTTTGGTGGTGCTGAATTGTCTGCTGGTTCTGCTCTATTTTCAACAACATCGGTGTTTTCATCAGTTTGTAAAGCCCCCTGAACAACGACTTCTGGTTTCTTTAGTGCGGCGGGTTCACATGCCGCTACACACGGCCAGTCAGCACACAAATGGCAGCCTTTGTTGATCAAATCCATGGCCGGGGTTTTAAAAGCTGTACTGCCATATTGTGCAGGCAATGAAAAAAGCACCCCAAATTCACAGGCAGATATACATTCACCACAGCGGGTACATGCCAGCAGAAAGTCCAACTCATTAATAGCATAGGGAGGGCGAAACCATTGGCCGGCTTTTTTCGCGGCTTTGTTGTCAGCGTATTGAACGGCTTTTGTGGTTGCTTTTTTTAAGCTACGGCTAAAAAAAGCGCGGCGATCCATGTCTGTCATTTTACTGTCTTGTTTGAATGTGAATCACGTATGCGCTGTTGTTGCAGGCGTTTACGCTGCAGCAAACTCACTATGATTAATACCAGCAAGATAGCACCAATAATAATAACAGGAAGTGTGAATTGTGACGGCACACCAACACGCAGTGGAAAGTCAATTACATAAGGTTCGTTATCAGCAGTAAATCTGGCAGTGATAATATAATCACCTCTATTTTTTACCACAAAACCCTGGCGGTAAACATTATCATCAATAACCTGGGCACCGATGGTTTCAGTGGCACTGGAAAACCAGCTGTCATCGCTTATTTCGAAAGTAATCTTGCCATTAAAGGGCTTATTATCTTTAATGCTTAATGCATAAAGATTAATGCGCCCGGGTTCACCGGGTTTTGGAAAAGCGGGATAAACCATATAGGTGACAAAATAATTGCCGATACGGGTTTCAATCTGCATACTCGGTGGCGTGTTTGAATCTTCGTTCAAACTATAGGAGGGTCTCCCCAGGACATGGTGCGCGTAAGCGGGGGAAATCATCGCTGACAGCATTGATGCCATAAATAAAAAAAGAATAAAACGCATATCTCTTTAGGTATTGAGGGTTAAATTGTATGTTTAGCCTTAGTGCCCTCAGAACGTTTGACAATTCTGATGGGCAAACTGGGTCGTGGACAAATTTCTACACATAAGCCACAGCCAACACAGCCATCCCTGACAATGGGACGATATTGTCACCCCATTTTAAAGTCAATGGTCTGCCCTCCGATAGGGCAAATAGCCGAGTCAGAGTAAAAGGTAAACTGGCGGTTAATGTGCTACCCAGGGCAGAGGTCATAAAATTTCGACGCTTCAACTCTACTCTACTTGAGCAGCCTGATCTTCAGCCGAAGGGTAGAGATATTTTTTACCCAGATGTCCGGGACCCTGTGCTGCAACATCCTTGATCTGGAATTTGAATTCCAGCGCATCGGTTGGGCAAATAGCAATACAGGCGGTACAGTTATTACATTCCTGGCCAAAGCCATCGTTCAGCGGGTCAAGGCCGAGTTCACACACTGCATTACATTTGGCACAATCATTGCACTCAGCAACGATACGTTGAATTCTCAATACCCGGTAGCGACCCAGCAGTGAGTAGAGCGCACCACCAGGGCAGAGATAACGGCAAAAACCACGTCGCGCGACGAGCAAATCGAACAGTAGCGTCAATATGAAAAATACCAGCCCAGAACCAAAGCCACCCAGAGCAATAGCGTAAAACAGTTCGCGCCCGATAATTGCGGGTGGATAGATACTGGCGAAAAATACCGTACCAAAAAAGCCTGACAACAGAACACCAAAAGCTAATACATAATATTTAAGATTTAGGTTAATGCCCTTGCTGCCAACTCTTAACCCCATGCGTTTTAACATCATGCGGATATTTGTATTGAGTTCATATAAAAAGATTGCCGGACATATCCAGCCACAGTAGAAGCGGCCAAATAACAGGGTGAGAAGAACAGGAATCAGGATGGCCATTAGCAACGGTGGATGCAGGGACAGACCCGCTGCAAATTGTCCCAGTCCGGCGAGTGGATCTGAAATCATAAAACCAAAGAAATTGCCTGACCAGGTGGTTCCTTTGATGGCGTCCAGTTCGTTTTCCGGGTCACTGCCGACAAACGGCTGGGTCAGGGCCTCCATTATATCGTAGAGTTGTTTTTCTGAATCGGCCAGCAAATCATAGGCGTGAGATTCCAGAAAAGTCTGGTAGACATATATATATGGCAAAAGAATCAGCATGGCGAATACCATGGTTAGTACAAGCCAGCGTAACTTGTTTAAATGTCTTTGAAATTTCAAAATATTATTTCAGTAATGTCCGGTATGTCTATTTAGCCATAATCGGGAATAATGCGAATTGCCTGAGGCAATTGAATGCAGCTTCGTTCGCACAGACCGCAGCCAACACATTTATCAAGCACATGGGGTTGTTCTAACAGCCCAACACGAATCGCAACATCGGCCAACGGACAGGCGCGATAACAGACACCACAGGTTTTTCCCTGCCAGGACAGGCATAACTGTCGATCGACCACCGCTTTACCCATCCGTACTTTACTGATGATTGGCTCAAGTGCACGTTTAATAGGCTGGATGGCACCACTTGGGCAGATATCACCACACTTCATGCACAGGATGCATGCTTTCTCACGAGGGATAATGTAAGGCGTATCCATCGAGGCAAAACCGTTTTCCAGACCAAAATATCGGATGCAGCGATTGGGGCAGACCGCACTGCATTGACCGCAATGAATACATTGGCTGGCAAATTCTTTTTCTGGTAATGAACCAGGAGGCCTTAAAAAACGAATAGAGGGTTGATTTTGTGCTGCATGCACAGGCTGAACAGCCAGTGCAATTGCACCGGCTATCAGTTCTTTCAAGAAGTTTCTTCGATCAGTGTTTTCTACTGATGGGGCGATAGTGTCACAGCTAGATTTTTTCAATTCTTGCTGCATTTTTCTTGAAGTCAACCTGACCAGAGACCGGATCATAAACTCGGCTGGTGACACGATTGGCTAGCCATTTGTTTTTCTCTGGAACTGCACTATCTGCGACCGACAGATTCCAGGGACCAAACATATAACCACGAGGCACATAGTTACGTGCCGGTTTCACCAAAGAGTCGGTACCGCCAATTTGTGCCCGTGCTTCCAGTGAACCACGGCGAGTAATGACACGTACTTTGTCACCATCTGTAATGCCAAGGTCTTTGGCGTCATCTGCATGCATTTCTACATACATCTCCGGCACTAATCTTGCTGTGGTTGGGCTACGGTTGGATTTAGCTGTATGGAAGTGCTCGTACACCACACCCAGACCAAACCAGTATGGGTACTTGTCTTTAGGCACATCATTCCATTTTCTTCCCCTGTATTTTTCATCAGGAATATCAGGTGTGAGTGCTTTATCGCGGGCTTCCTTGACGATGTCCAAATTATCCGTTACGTAGTGATCTTTTTTGACACCAAACTCCATCAGTTTCTTGGTCAGTTCTTCACGGTTTGAATAGTCCTGCTCACACAGTTTCATGTTAACCTTGCCGTCTTTGGTGCGGAAGTAACCATAAGGCTTGGATTTCCATACTCCTTCCTGAGCCATGTAACGGCGTTGAGTACCACCGTTTTGTGCTGACTCATAAGTCGGTGCCGGCCATTGAATACCGCGTAATTTTTTCAGTTGCTCATAAGGTGATACACCATCGATTTTTTCAACTTCCAGGATACCGGTCAGATCGGCATCAGTACCTTCCGATGCAGCACACATATCGCGGAAGATAGCTTCTGAATCGATAAACCCAGTTTTAGGGCTTTTTGGCCACGGAAAAATCTTGTGCCCATCCATACCGAGCAGTTCTGCAATGCGCTCGCCTTTATGTACCACCAGATCAAGATCAGGCAGGCAGCCTTCAGGAGGCATTGCAGCCTGCTCACAGATATTGATGCGGCGTTCGGAACTGATGTAAACACCCTCAACTTCACCCCAGGTTGCAGCCGGGAAGATCACGTCGGCATACAGGTTGTTGGGCGCATGGCGGTAAATTTCCTGCACCACATTAAAGCTCTTGCTTAATCCTGGTCGGACACAATTCTCCTGATCCGGCAAGTCGATATGAGTTGCATACACCAGGAACATGGCTTTTACATCACCTTGCATGGCGCGCTCCATCATGCCCACAGCCATACCGGGATTTGAAGAATTAAGCGCATTCTTGAGGTTGGCTTCAGGTACTTTCCAGTGCTTGGCCATGTGTTTTAAATGAGACAGATTTTTTAATCCGATGTTGAAAGGCAGACGACTGGTCAAACCACCAGTGAAACGCTCACCCATCGCATTGGGCTGACCCGTCATGGAGAAAGGCCCACAGCCCGGTTTTGCCAGGTTACCGGTAAGGGTTAACAGGTTGATGATGGAGATAACGTTGTGCTGACCATGAATGTGCTGGTTGTAACCGATACCCCACATGATAATAACGCCGCCATAACCAACATTACTACCGGCTGTATTTTGCTTGCCTTTGGCACGTGCCAGACGTTTACGAGTTGCATCAGCAAACATTCCAGCGACTTTGCGAATCAGCTCCGGGTTTACATCATGGTTTTCGCCACCCATTCTGTCCTGAACCTGTTCAGGGCTGTAACGCTCTTCAACACCTTTAATGTATTCTTCCCAGCCATTGACGTGCTTCTTCAGGAAAGGCCAGTCAATAACATCTTCATGATCCTTCAATAACACATGCGCGATCGAATTAAGGAATGAGATATCACCATTTAAGATAGGTACATGCACCGTATTTTTCGGGTTTACATCTTCATAACCCATGACAGAACCTGTGCGGCGCGGGTCAACAATTACGGTTGGAATATCATTTTTCTTTTTGTGATCAGCAATACGCCAGTAGATAATTGGGTGAGACTCACGAGCATTGTGACCAAAGTGCATGACCATGTCAGTCATCTCAATATCGTCATAAGCCAGTGGTGGTGTATCAGAACCCAGTGTGGCGAAGTAGCCGGTTACAGCAGAAGTCATGCACATTCTGGCGTTTGCCTCGATCGTGTTAGAACCCAGTACGCCTTTCATAAACAGGTTTTCCAGGTACTGGCCCTCTACTGTCAGCTGACCGGAGCCGTAGAGCGCGATTGAGTTGCCGCCATATTTGTTATGATAGTAGACGATCCTTTGCGCCACCATCTCTGAGGCTTCTTCATAATCCACTCGTATGAAATGTTCTTCATCGAATGAACCTTTGCTTTTTGTAACAAAATCCATATCACCATGACCGGGTTTTTGCCACTCTTCCCAAACGTCTTTTCGAACGTAGGGTTGACCTTCCATACGATCCACATATATCGGTTCAGCAGCCGTTAACCCTTTGATGCACTGAAGGCCATAGTTAGTGGGATGGTCTTTGTCAGGACGCATAGAAACAATCTTGCCATTTTCTGACTGGATGATGGTGCCACAGCCAACACCGCAATAGGGGCATTGTGCCAGAGCAGTGGTGCGTGTTGCGGATGAGGCATCATCTGTTCCCGAGGCGGCTTCTGCCAACTCTGGGTTGGCACCGGTTAGCAGTGATGTACCAACGGTTGCCCCGGTTGTAAAGGCACTTGTTTTCAGGAAGTCGCGACGAGTAAAACCTTTCTTTAATCGTTTCATAATTCTTTTACCTTAATTTTATATGTATTGTCTGGTAGGTATATTATTTAGCCAGTGTTCGCATATAGACAATGACATCATCTATTTCGCGATCGCTAAGATTGGCTAAGCCAGCAGAGCCAGAAAACCCGAGCATTCTGGTGTTAGAACGTCCGTATTTGATTGTTTCACGTAAAAAACCATCGCTGGCTATTGCCAGAAAACTCTTGTTACCAAGTGCTGTGCCTGTACCTCCGGCAAGATAACCATCACCATTTTTACCGTGACAGGTAGAGCAGATATAGTCGAACCAGGTTTTTCCTAAACGTGGGTCGCCGTGTGCATCTTGCTGTGCGTCAACTTCTTTAGAACGATTGGGTACGTCGGACAAGGAGCGCAGATAAATCACGATCTGTTCAATCTTGGTGCGCCCAAGGTGGGCAAAAGGCATCATGGCTGTTCCTAGACGTCCATCACGGATGGTGCTGAGCAAAAACTTGTCTGATGAAATACTCAGTAACTCTGGGTTAGATAGCGATGGGGCAAAACCGGGTTTGCCAATCGCATCGGCCTGGTGACAGAACTGACAGTTTTGATCAAACAGTCTTTTGCCTTCGGTTGCATCACTGTTGGATGCTGCAGATACCTGAAGGCCTCCCGATGCCAATGCTATCCCGAACAGGGCGGTGAACAGTGTTCTATGTTTTATCATTGACTCCTTCCTTATATATGTTGTGGGTTTAGATATTGTAGATTTAATGTAACGGAAATCTGACTATGTACTTCACCAGTCCCAATCATCATCACCTTCAGGTGCCTGTGCCATGTTTTCGTGACAGAGCCCGCATTTGGTTTGTTGTTCTTCTATTTTAGTATGAATTTCGTCAATGGTATTTTTGCTGTCCGAATTTTCGGGTAATTCGTGCGCTATCCCTTGGTGACAATCGATACAGGTTTTGTTTGGGGTTGGATCATTCGGGGAGACAGAAACATACAATGGGGCTGTTTCCCCCATCTCCTCTCTTATTGTCTGCCTTAAGCTTTTCGCCTGTGCCATCGTATGAAAAATTCTGGCATTTGGGGATTGTAGTTCTGTCAACATGGCTTCATTGCTGTGGCAATTACGGCACTCACGTGAATCGGATGCTCTCATGCTTTGCCAGACATAACTGGCCAATGCCGGCCTTTTTTCAATAAATTTTTCCCGGGTATCGATGCTGCCTATGATTTTGTGATACAACTCGCTAATCCCCATGCTCTTACGAATCATTTTATCCGTCCAGTTTTTTGGCACATGACAATCAGGGCAGGAAGCCTGCACCCCGGAGCGATTGGCAAAATGCACTGACTTGCGATATTCCTGGTATACGTTGTCTTTCATTTCATGGCATGAGATGCAGAACCGCTCATCGTTTGTCATCTCCACTGCAGTGTTAAAGCCACCCCAAAAGATAATACCGGCCAAAAAAAACAACAGGCCGGCTGGTAGTGATAGGATTTTCAATCCAACCTTCCAGTATTTCAATTTCAGGTAAGACATTAAATGTGTGGCTGTTTTTAAGATAGGTATACATTTAGATAATAGACAGTAAGGTAGAATACATTATCCAAGCTAAAATACATTATTCCATGTTAAAAAATATTGATCCTAATCAAGTAAGAGTGGAAAAAAATTGATCAATACCAAATGAATTAGTCTCCACTCTTCCCAGTATTTGAATGCGTCGTACTCCCAATTCGGCTGCCCGCAGGGTGCTGAAATCAGTGGTAAATTGGTAAGTCCATTTGTATTGTGCACACGTTTTTTGTGATGTCAAGGAGTTGTTCTTCCATCGCCCCCGCCGATCCGGTGTCCGCGCCGGCCCCGGGCTTAAAAAGGGGCTTTGATCAAAACCGGATAAAGTTTTTAAGCTTGGCAGTTAATATTGATGGATCAATAACATATATCATATTTATAGTGACATGAAAGGGTGAATTATGAGCAAAACAGAATCACAAAGGGATAGATAAGCGACCTAATTAAAGATGTTGACAAGGTTCTATAACATGGTTAATTGGCCATACCAATTACGGGATATTGACTGTTATTATGCGTAATATAGAGAATTGTTCATAATGGACAATGGCCGCGTTTGATGTTGTTGCTAGCGCATAGCCATACCGCAAGGTCGATACGAAATCCTTTGGCCCTTTATAATTTGTTTTCAGCAGCTGTGAGGGATTGCACCATCAATGGACCCGAAACCCTGCCATTGTCGGTATTGCATCACCCCCGTCATCACTAATTGCCATTCAACCCCCCTCCTCTCTTCACTTTTGATCCACAACACACAATTTGCTCCAATTGGCGGCTGTTTTCAAGCGCCACTACAACCCAACAGCCAGAGGATACTCCGCCTTGAAGACCCCCTAGCGGCCTGTTGTTTTTACGGTTTACGCACGCCCAGGGTGCGTGTCGCGTGTAGTACTGTGCCGTTTTTTCTGCTCATTTCGCCGCACCTTGCCGGCGCCGGCCTGCGGCTTGATAATAGTCCGGACCATGGTCTCAAAAAAGCTGCTTATCGTTGCTCACGCGCCCTCGCCCAACACAGTGCGCTTGCGTGATGCCGTGGTGGCCGGGGCCGGGCTGCCCGGCATTGACAATGTCGAGGTCGTTGCCTTAAACCCGTTCGAAGCAGGCGCGCAAGAGATCATGGCCGCACAGGCCGTGGTGCTCGGCACCACCGAGAATCTCGGTTACATGAGCGGGGCGCTCAAGGATTTTTTCGACCGCATCTACTGCCCGTGCCTAGGCCAGACCCAGGGGCTGCCCAGCGCACTGTATGTGCGGGCAAAACTGGACGGCACCGGCACGCGCCGGGCGGTCGAGTCCATTACCGGCGGCCTTGGCTGGAAGCTGGTACAGGCCCCACTCATCTGCAAGGGTGAGTGGCGGGATGAGTTCGTCGACGAGTGCCTGGCGCTAGGCACCGCCATGGCGGTGGGCCTCGATACCGGGATTTTCTGAAAAAAGAAACCCCGCCGGAGCGGGGTCATTGCAAGGTGTTGGCTCCTGTGAACGCGACTTACTTACATCTCCCAGGTCACTGGACCGGCCGTAACCTCGGGCGCTGAAGTCATGTACTGCGCCATGGTGCCAAGGATGGTCTGGATCTGGCTCTGCGCGGCAGCAGCAGCCTCTTCACTGTCGTAGCAGGAGACTATCATGGTGCCGCCTTCGTCATCGGTCTCGCAGGCATGAACGGTGCGCAATCCAGCGACGGCCTTCATCTGTTCACGCAGCGAATCAGCCAGTGCGTATGCGTCTTCTTCGCGGCTTGGGTCTATGCTGTAGGTTGTTACCCGGTAATACATAGTATTTTCCTCCCGATGGATTGTGGTTACGGATTAGTCGCCCGGCGCACGGTAGGCTCCGGTCAGTTTGCCGGCTTTCTCGGCTGCGGCCACAGCGTCACCCATCTCGATGAGCACGGTGGTATTGAGGCTGGCAATAGCATCTGATCCACCCACCGCCATGACGAGCGCGGCCGCATCTACATCGGATGGGAATTCGGTAATGATAACCCCGTCGAATTCACCGAAAGCGTAGTAACCGTCTACCAGTTTGCCGCCGGCAGCCTCGAACAGTGGACGGATGGCCTCGAGCCGGTCTTCGGGTTTGGCCATCAGGCCCCGGATGGCTTCTTTGGTATATGAAAAAGTGTGTAGATAGCGTGGCATGACGTCATCCTCTATGTGTTTATGGAACGATTACTGTAGCAGATTCTCCTAGGGATAGGAATTTGCTTCTGGCAGATGCGGAACATTGTGCCACCATCAGGCCCAGAACCTGCCGTTGTCTGTTTTACATCAACCCTGTTTTCTGTAATGGCCATTTCTCCCTCGCCTTACTTCTATTGAAATGCTCAGGACGGGATTGTGAGACTTCTCCAAAAACTGCTTCTGCTTTGGGCATAAATGTCGGCATGATCGAAAAAACAGATTCCTTGTTCGAGGGCGGGTTTCGATCACCTTTTCCGCCTGTGTGATAAGATTATAGTCATAAAGCCCTTTTATTCCGGTCTCCTCCAAGGCCCATACAGTCAATTGCCAGATGATGTATTTCCTGTTTCATTCAATCTCCTAAAAAATCTGTGATCAAATGTTAGTGTCTCCCACACCCTTCATCCTGTGAAGCTTAAGTCAAAATTAATAAACAAAGAAAACATGTTCAGCTGGTTTGAATCAAGACTCAATCCCTACCCTCCTGAGGAACCTGCACAACCTCCGGAAGGGCTGATCGCTTTTTGCTGGCACTACACCCAATCTGCAGGGCGTTGGCTGGTATTCATGTCGGTGCTAACGGCATTGATATCCGCGGGTGAAGTCTACCTCTTTGGCTTTTTGGGCAACATCATCGATTGGCTTTCTGCCTCTGATCCAACGGGATTTATCGAAAGGGAGGGAAGCCGTTTGATCTGGATGGCGGTATTCCTGGTTGTGGGACTGCCGCTTGTGGTTCTGCTTCAATCTCTGCTCATTCATCAGACTCTGTTGGGCAATTACCCGATGATCGCCCGCTGGCAAATGCACCGATATCTGCTGCGGCAAAGCATGAATTTCTTTGCCAACGAATTTGCCGGAAGAGTGGCCACCAAGGTGATGCAGACTTCACTGGCTATACGCGAAAGTGTACTCAAACTGCTGGATGTTTTTGTGTATGTATCGGTCTATTTCATTTCGATGATGGTTTTGGTGGCCTCATCCGAACTTCGCTTGATGCTCCCACTGCTTATATGGTTGGTGGTTTATGTCACATCGATAATCTATTTCGTGCCCAAGTTGAAGAAAGTTTCTCGGGAGCAGGCTGATGCCCGTTCGATGATGACAGGCAGGGTGGTGGATAGCTACACGAACATTTCCACTGTCAAACTTTTTTCCCATGCCCATCGTGAAGCTGGCTATGCGAGACAGGGCATGGATGATTTCCTGGTTACCGTCCACCGGCAGATGCGGTTGGTAACGCTCTATCATTTTCTGATTTATTTCAACAATGCCTTTTTGGTCTTCAGTATTTCCGCCCTTTCAATCTGGCTCTGGATGTCCTCGGTGGTCTCCATTGGTTCAATTGCCATCGCGATTGCAATGTGCCTCCGAATCAATGGCATGTCCCAGTGGATTATGTGGGAGGTTTCCTCTTTGTTTGAAAACATGGGAATCGTTCATGATGGAATGAGCATGATGGTGAAACCCCAAGAAGTGGTCGATTGCCAGGATGCTTCTAAATTGGAGGTCAAAGACGGCCGGGTTGAGTTCGACCGGGTTGATTTTCATTACGGACGCCCGGGGGGAATCATGGAAAACCTGAGCCTGTCGATCGAACCGGGTGAAAAGGTCGGGGTGGTGGGACGTTCCGGAGCCGGAAAAACCACTCTTTTGAATCTCCTGCTGCGTTTTTACAATTTGGAAAAGGGGGAAATTCTGATCGATGGCCAGGACATTTCCGAAGTCACTCAGGAAAGCCTGCGGTCCCAAATTGGAGTGGTGACTCAGGATACCTCACTTTTGCACCGTTCCATCCGTGACAACATCGCTTATGCCTCTCCTGATATTGCTGATCAAGAAGTTATTGCAGCTGCTAAAAGGGCGAATGCGTGGGAGTTCATTGAGGAACTGGAAGATTCCTATGGACGAAAAGGGTTGGAAGCTCATGTCGGAGAACGGGGGGTCAAACTTTCCGGAGGACAGCGTCAGCGTATCGCAATTGCCCGGATGTTTCTTAAAGACGCGCCGATTCTGGTTCTTGATGAGGCCACTTCAGCTCTTGATTCGGAAGTCGAGGCAGCGATCCAGGAAAACCTTTTCAGGCTGATGGAAGGCAAAACTGTGATTGCGATTGCCCATCGCCTCTCTACCATCGCTCAACTTGACCGTTTGGTGGTGATCGATGCGGGATCTGTTGTAGAGTCCGGAACCCATGAAGAACTGGTTCGTGATTCTATGATCTATTCCGATCTTTGGAAGCGTCAATCCGGAGGTTTTCTAGCTCCAGCGGAATTTGAAGATAAAGTCGAAGCGGCTTGAGTTGATGGTCGAAAGTTTTCGGGGTCGATAATCAGTATGTCAAGCCTGTTTTTACTGGCTTTTTCAGCTATAGATGATGGGCGTTAGCTCAGCGAGCGAGAGATCCCTCGTGCAACAGGACAAGCCAACTCGCAGAATCGGCAGGGTTTCATCACCATGCTGGGTTCTTCGACCCCCATGATCGAACCATCCAGCAATTCCTCATTGGCATATCGCTCGTCATTCTCGATCTTGCACATCATCATATCGAATGAACCACTTTGGAAGGCATCTTTTGGGCAAGACTGATGACAGGGCATTTTGCATCCATTACACGGGTCAAAGTCGCTGGGGCCGGTTGGCTCAAGTTCAGCTTCTATGAACATTCCGCGAAGACGAACTCGCGTGCCAAATTCCGGAGTAACCAGAAGGTTATTCTTACCGATTACGCCAAGGCCAGCCAGATGGGCGGAATCTTTGAGAAAAGCACCTCCGTATTCGATCTGATACGGTAAAGAATAGCCCATAATTCCCAGTTCTTCTTCCATCCACTTTCGCATTGTTCTGGATTGCATCCTTATCACGCCATTGCCGGGAGTAAAACCCTTGACTTTCAAGCTCCACCAATCAAGCACTGGATCGGATGCTGGATGAGATAAAGCCCATACCAACACTGATTTGTGCTCCTCACGCCATTTAACACCCTTGAATTCATGGTAATCTGGGGATGATGAATCGAATAGTTCGTAGAAGGGTGATTTGGCGTATGCTGCATAAGAAGGAGAAGCTTTCAAATCTCCGATCCTGGCAATTCCCTCCAATGATGCCCCCAACTCTTTCATCTTCTTGAGAATGATTTTTCCAACCTTGTCATTGTCGGATATCATGTGCTTAGTTCCTTTCTATCTTGAGTTCAATTAGGAATAGAAATTTGCTTTCGACAGATGCGCAACCCTAGACCATAATTGGGAATAATTAATGATTAGACCTTTTAAAGTAGATATCTCAGATCAAGTAATTGAAGCTATTTATACTAAGGTAAAAAGATTCCCATGGCATGAAATGCCTGATGATGGTGGCTGGGAGTATGGAACCAACCTAGATTACATGAAAGAAATTTCTAATTATTGGGTTAGTGGTTTTGATTGGAAAAAGCATGAGGCTCAAATAAATAAATACTCAAATTTTACAGCTGAAGTGGATGATATTGAGATTCATTTCATACATGAAAAAGGAAGTGGATCTAATCCATTGCCATTGCTTCTTATGCACGGTTGGCCTGGATCCATAGTTGAATTTTTACATATCATTGAAAAGCTTGCTCACCCAGAAAGATTTGGAGGTAATAAAGAAGATGCATTTGATGTCATAGTCCCATCATTGCCAGGTTTTGGATTTTCTGGCAGACCCTCTAGACCAATAGGTCCAAGAAAAATAGCAGAAATATTTAATAAGCTAATAATCAATAATCTTAACTATAAAAGTTATATAGCTCAAGGCGGAGATTGGGGGGCAACGATTGCCAATTGGATTGCTTATGACCATGCAAAAACTTGTAAAGCAATCCATATTAACTTTTTATCCATGCGCCATCCTGATGGACCGAAATCCAAAGAAGAAGAAGATTGGCAAATTAGATTTGATAAAGATCAAATTATGCAGGATGGTTATAGAACTCAACAAGCAACAAAACCCCAAACATTAAGTTACGGGATGATGGATAGCCCCGTTGGAATCGCTGCTTGGATTATAGAAAAAATGTATTCCTGGTCAGATTTAAAAAATAATGATATTGAAAGTGTTTATTCAAAGGATGCTTTACTGGCAAATATTATGATATACATAGTAACTAAAACATTTAATACTGCTTCTTGGATTTATTATGGAAGAAGAGAAGAAGGTGGGCGATTTTTTCCAAAAGATTTTCATAAAATTGATGTACCTACTGCAGTTGCAATATTTCCAGCTGAAATGTCACAGTGGCCGCAAAGATCTTATGTTGATAGGATTTTTAATGTAAAACAGTGGACAGAAATGCCCAGGGGAGGTCATTTTGCAGCAATGGAGCAACCAGAATTACTAGTTAATGATATTTTTAAATTTTCAAAGATGCTTCGTTAATTAGATCCATGTAAGTATTATTAGTCTTCAGAATATTCTTCGGAAATAATTTGTTTCTATTTATCCTTTTCCATGCCATGGAATAGTTTTATCTATTATTTTTCTAAGAGTAACATCAAATAAAAGGCCAAGCATGCCCATTACAAAAATGGTAATCCAGATAACTTCATATTGCATATATTTTCTAGCGACATTTTCAACAAAACCAATTCCAGTAGTTCCGGCTAAAAACTCTGCTGCAACCAATGTTCCCCAACACATACCAACCGCTACTCTTAGTCCCGTCAGTATTTCAGGCAATGAATTTGGTAATATAACATGTCTTAATATTTGCCATCTTGATGCTCCAAGTGAGTGGGCCGCATGAATTTTTGATAGTTGGGTTCCCGAAGCACCGGCCCTTGCAGAAATAATCATAATGGAAAAAGAGACCATGAATAATAAAAATACTTTTCCAAGGTTATCAATTCCAAATACAGTAATTACTAATGGGGCCCACGCAAGAGGTGGTACTGGCCTATATAGTTCAACCAATGGGTCAAAAAATCCTTTAGCGAATCGATTTAGACCCATAAAGATGCCTAAAGGGACACCAAAAATAACTCCAAGCGTTAAACCTATAAATACTCTTAAGAATGAATCCCAAATATGTCCCATGGGTACTGGTATTTTAAAAGCTTGAAATTCTCCCGTTACCACATCTAATACTTTACTTTTAACATTTGGCTCTACTTTTCCATCAGAAGTATGAACAGGATATCTTCCAGGCAATATATCTGCTATCCAATCTGGAAGAATAAAACCGACGATTCTATTAACACCCATCATTTCATACCAGAGCAGTGGAATCATTTTAAATCCAACGCTTGGTTTCAATAGATCGCCGAATATTCTAAATGTATCTGAGGGTTTGGGTAACCATCTTCCAGGTCCATCTTCTGCACAAGTCGGGCCGCTGGCGACAATTGTGCCACCTGGAAACAACAATATATCTTTAATTCTAGTATAGCCTTGTTCTTTTTTTTGAACTTTATCAAAAGATCTAATTGCATTTTCCATTTTATCTAAAGCATTAGGAGGAAAAATGCTTTCATATTCGATTCTTTGTCCAAGTTTTTTAATTTCTTTTATATAAGTCATCTCCAGTTCTTGATCATCATTTAATTTATTTTTGTATTCTTTAATTTCATCTCTAATTTCTTTTAGCAGTCGCAAATATTCAGGGTGATGATTTCTCATTGCAAAGAATTCATCGCTAATTAAATTTAATTCTTGAGCCGCAGCATGAAATTTTAAACCGACATTACTTTCTGGTAGGGGAGGAACCTCCATACCTGTTGCACCCCATCCTAATTGTTTATTTACTGCTTCGATTCTTTTGTTTTCTTCCTCATCAGTCAAACGAGGAGGAAAATTATCTTGTGGAAAATTTTCAGTTAATTTGTTTATTCTATTTGTTAATTCATTTATTGTGTTTATAGTTTCGACTTCTAGATATTTTTCATTGGTTAATAATGGAATGGTCTTTCTGGTTTTATTGAGTAAATTTACAAATTTTGTTTTATCCTGATTTTTTAAACCAAGTGAGTTTTGAATTTCAAGTATTTTATTACTTATATTGATGTGTTCACGCTTAATAAGAGCAGTACTTTTATGGCTTCTTTCTTCTATTGGGAAAAGGTATTTCAATGACAGCAAAGACTCATTAACTTTTGCAACCTGACAAAGTTCATTTGCAGATTTGGGGTAAAAAGCTTTTGCTATATCCCATGAATAATAAAGCCAGGTAAATAATAGAAAACCAGTTCCAACTATAACCCAATGTATTCCGCCTTTAGCTCTTTCGGGATTTCCAAAAACCGCATCACTTTTTTCAGTTTTGATTAGCCTATGCCCATAAAGGATTGATCCAATAACTGCAAATATTATTAATAATGTTACAGTTCCTGTAATCATCTTAAATTTCTTTACCCATTATTTCTTCTTCCATATCCCATATCATGGATAATATTTCTTCTCTTTTAATTACAAACTCATCATTATTTTTTATTTCTCTCAAATCTTCTTTTAAACCCATTGAAGCAAATGGAAGTTTGTATTCCTTATGTATTCTTCCAGGCCTTGGAGCCATAACATAAGTTCTTTCTCCTAATAATAACGCTTCTTCGACAGAGTGAGTGATTAAAATAATTGTTTTTCCAGTTTCTTTCCATATTTTTAAAACTAATGACTGCATTTTTTCTCGAGTTAAAGCATCAAGAGCACCTAAAGGTTCATCCATTAAAATTAAATCCGGGTCATTGATTAGACATCTTGCAAGAGCCACTCTTTGCTGCATACCTCCAGATAATTGATATGTTGGTGTATTTCCAAAACCTTGCAACCCTACTATTTCGAGCCATTCTTCGACTTTTTTTGCAGTTGTAGCAGGATCTTCTTTTTTCATTCTTAAGCCAAAATTTACGTTTTCTGCGACTGTCAACCACTCAAACAAGGCACCTTGTTGAAAAACCATTCCTCTTTCAACTCCAGGACCAATTATTTCTTTATCACCCAAAGTAATAATTCCAGAAGTTGGACGAAGAAATCCAGCTGCAATATTCAATAAAGTTGTTTTTCCACAACCTGAAGGGCCTAATACAGTTAATAGTTCACCTTTTTTTAATGTAAAACTTATGTCTTTAAGCGCATGAACAGCTTCTCCTTTCAGAGATTCAAAAATCATATTTACATTTTGAGAAACGAGATCACTCATAAAAAATATATTAGAGTATTTATTTAAAAAAAAATAGGCACCAATTTATTAAATTGGCGCCTATTTAAATCTTATTTTAGCTCTTTATTAGGGCAGATAACTTGTATCTACAACTTTAGAGTAATCACTAAGAGCAGGGTTCTCAGACGTAGCAAACATATTACCCATAACACTTAGATAAGTCATAAGTATTCCGCCTTTATTCAGGTACTTAGATTTCATTGTTGCTGCATCTGGGAACTCAAATCCACCCATTTGCTTTTTAGTACCAGCAAGATCCATAGCCGCATCTTTAGCTATAACGTTCATGTCAGATTTTCCAGCATTAAATCTGGCGTTTGCATCATGAGTTACTTCAACAAAAGTTTTAACCATTCCAGGATTCTCTTTTAGGAATTTGTTAGTTACTGAAGTAATATCAATACCAGCAATACCAGCATCTTGAGCTTCACTAACTGTCAATAATGAAGCTCCTTTTTCTTTTGCTGCTTTGATAGATTTACCACCAAACAAACATGCCATAGCAACGTCACCGTTAATAAATGCTGCAGATCCGTCTTCAGGGTTCATATCAACAACTTTCATTGAAGAAATATCGGCTCCAACAACTCTCATTGTTTCTTTGAAGACATAGTCAGCCATAGTTCCCAAAGGAACAGCAACTTTTTGACCATCTAATTTTGAAGAAGCATTTCCTTTATCTATACCTTTGGCTGCAACACAAGTTGTTCCACCCATTCCATATATAACTGCTATATCTACAAGTTTGATAGCTGCTTTGGCGTTAACTGCATTTACAAAAGGTGTTAATCCTTGAGAATAAGATATATCGATATCTCCAGACAACATTGCTTCCGTCATCTCCCCACCTGTTGCAAAGTTCGTCCATTTAACTGGAACACCCAGAGCTTTATCAAAAGTATTTTTAACTTTATCTTCTTGGTTTGGAGTGGCCCATTCTAAGAAGAATGCAATTCTCACTTCATCAGCCGCCGCATTAGCAACTGAAATACTTAAGTTAAAAGCTATAATACTTCCAAGAATAATACTTATTATTTTTTGCATTTTTTTCCTCCTATTGATTAATCACATTATCGACATTGAGATTCAATTTGAAAAATAAAATATCAGATTTTCAATCTCCTCTTCTTTATATAATTCGCTGCTTATCACTTGAATGACACCACCAGGAATCAACCAAATGATACATACACTTTACCTATCAGCAACAAGTTATGATCAACCGGTTTTTTCGCCTTGTCAAGTTCTATACGCGCCATCCTATTACTTCGGAAAAGGCAAAATACCCTGTCACTCTAAGCAAACAGTGAGTTTGGCAGCCGTCACACCAGCCGCACTTCTATGCGCTCCTTACCTTTGCCCGGGTTGCGTCTTTTTAACCTTATCTCACCAACCTCCCCGGTTGATCGTATATGGGTTCCGCCACAGGGCACCTTGGAAAAACCATCAATTTGCCAATAACGCCGCTCACCCCCCTCATCACTGAACTCACTGACTATCGTTAGATCACGCTGAATGAGTCCATTGGCATTACTTTCCAGCTCCGGAATATGGGTGTTGAAGCGCTCCTGTGCAACAAAATCGATCCGGGCTTTTTCACTACCGATATACGCGCCAATCTTTTCGATCCCGGGAAACTTACGGCAAACCAGCTCCAGTACAATCTCTGCGGCGAAGTGGAGCCGCATCAAGCAGTATCTCCTCAGCCAATCTATCTCTACCTCCACGAGTTGTCCCACTTGTAACCTATGGTCGGGAGGAAGTTGATAGCTGATCTCCAACCCCTCTTTCCTGGCTGTCAGAACTGGCAACCCAGCTATTGTCCCCGCATCGCTCTCTTGTCCTCCGGATTGAGCAAAAAAGATGGTTGATTCGAGCATAACCAGATCGCCTGCAACTTCACTGACAGTTGTCGTTAGATGGGTTTGATAGGGATCATCCCAAAACAGTTTGTTTGTCACGTTCTGCCCCCAACCATCATCGCGGCCAAAGATCCTCTCTATGGGTGGTTAACGAACCGCTTTTCATAATGCTTCAGCCCTATCAGAGCAACCACAACCAAGAGGATAACCGGCAACACAGAAATATTGATTGTCACCCACCCAAATAGATTTTGAATCAAACCTGAACTCAGCGAGGTGACCCCGACCACGGTCAACACAAGAAAATCATTCAACCCTTGAGTCCTCGCCTTCTCTTCCGGCTTATATGTTGTGGTCACCAAATCTGTCGCTCCAACAAATAAAAAATTCCATCCAAGACCGAGCAGGAAAAGGGCTAACCAAAAGTGCTCTCGCGTCACCCCTGACAGATTAATCACTGCACTGATTCCAAGCAGGAGGGCGCCAAGGATCATGATGTTCAGCACCCCGAAACGGTTAATCAAATGACCGGTGAAAAAAGAGGGTGCAAACATGCCAAAGACATGCCACTGGATGACCAGCGCCGTATCTGAGAAGTGAAGCCCATGGAATGACATCGCAAGGGGAGTCGCCACCATGACAAGGCTCATCACACCATAGCACACCATCCCGCTCAATACGGCAACAAGAAATCTGGGCTGCAAGGCTATCTCAATAAGCTTCCGTCCTTTTGAGCGAACCTCTTCAGCTGAAGGATGTGGGAGGTGAAGACCGATCAAGACCGCGGCGGCGATCACCTGAAACAGGGCCAGTGTGAGGTAACCGCCCGCAAAGAGCGCTCCAGAAACGAGTTCACTGCTCCAGTTGGCCAGATTTGGGCCGGTAAAAGCGGCAACCACACCACCCGCCATCACCAGTGAGATTGCCTTACTGCGAAATTCAGGCTCAGCAATATCTGCTGCAGCAAAGCGATAATAGTATCCGAATGAGTTGAACATGCCGATCAGGGCGGCACCCAGACAGTAGGTGATGAACTCACCCTCTATAATTGCCCAGGCACTGACAAGTGCCCCTATCATGCCGATACCGAGACCCAACAGAAAACCCTGCTTTCGCCCTATCCGTCTCATTATCAATGAAGCGGGAATGGTGGTCGCCATAGCACTAAAATATTGAATACCCAGGGGTAGAGTAGCCCACATCTGACCCGGGGCCAGGTCAGTGCCCACCAACGCAGATACGGCGATAACCAGTGAGCTTCCAGACATCATCAGTGCCTGACAAAGTGCCAGGACAACTACATTTTGACGATTATTTTTCACTACTTAACCAGGAGATGATGGACTACATGTTTCGTCGGTATTGGCCGCCCACCTGAAAGAGTGTCTGGGTAATTTCACCTAATGAACAGTGTTTGACCACCTCCATCAATGCCGCAAAGACATTGCCACCCTCAAGTGCTGTTTGTTGCAGCCGCCGAGATGCTTCAACTCCTGTAGTTTGATGTCTCTTTTTAAAATCCTGGAGGCGATTGAGTTGGCTCTCCTTCTCACCCCCAGTGGACCGAGCCAGTTCAACGCTCTGGTGCTCCTCAGGATTTGGATTCTCAAAAGTATTCACTCCAATAACAGGATAGCTGCCATCATGTTTCTTATGTTCATATTCAAGTGACTCATCCTGAATCCTCCCTCGCTGGTAGCCCGTTTCCATTGCCCCAAGGACCCCTCCACGTTCACTTAACTTCTCAAACTCTGCAAGGACGGCTTCTTCGACCAGATCTGTCAACTCCTCAACAACAAAACTACCTTGGTTAGGATTCTCATTTTTAGCCAGGCCCCATTCGCTATTAATGATCAACTGGATTGCCAGTGCTCGGCGTACGGACTCCTCTGAAGGAGTAGTGATGGCCTCATCATGGGCATTGGTGTGGAGGCTGTTGCAGTTGTCGTAGACGGCAATAAGCGCCTGAAGAGTGGTTCGGATCTCATTAAAATTCATCTCCTGAGCATGAAGTGATCGCCCAGAGGTCTGAATATGGTATTTCAGTTTTTGACTTCGGCTATTCGCTCCATAGCGCTCTCTCAACGAAACAGCCCATATTCTTCGAGCGACTCGGCCCAGCACGGTATATTCCGGGTCCATTCCATGACTGAAGAAGAAGGAGAGATTATGGGCAAAATCATCAATGTTCATTCCTCGTGCCAGATAACTCTCAACATAGGTAAACCCGTTTGCCAGAGTAAACGCCAGCTGGGTAATGGGGTTGGCTCCCGCTTCAGCAATGTGGTAGCCGGAGATAGAGACGGAGTAGAAGTTCCTGATGTTGCGCTCGATAAAGTACTCCTGGATATCTCCCATCATCTTGAGGCTAAACTCCGTTGAGAAAAGGCAGGTATTTTGCCCCTGATCTTCTTTCAGGATATCTGCCTGAACGGTACCTCTTACATTTTCAAGTGTCTGGCTTACTATCTCTGCCTCTTCCCCATCCTCTGGATCTCTTCCATGTTGATCAATAAATTTCTCTTTTTGCTGATCAATCGCGGTATTGAGATACATCGCGAGGAGGGTCGGTGCAGGACCATTAATGGTCATTGAGACTGATGTTTTCGGATCACAGAGATCGAACCCGGCATAGAGTACTTTCATATCATCCAGGGTGGCGACAGAGACCCCTGAATTTCCCACCTTGCCATAAATATCAGGACGCAAGTCCGGATCTGTCCCATAGAGAGTAACAGAGTCAAACGCAGTAGAGAGTCGCTTTGCCGTGGAGTGACGTGAGAGATACTTGAATCTCTCATTGGTACGAAAGGGATCACCTTCACCGGCAAACATCCGGGTCGGATCTTCACTCTCCCGCTTAAATTGAAACACCCCTGCCGTATAGGGAAATGAGCCAGGCACATTTTCGAGCATCAGCCATCTGAGTCGGTCGCCCTGATCACTGTATTTCGGCAGGGCCACCTTAGGAATCAGGCTCTGCGAAAGGGATTGATAATAGAACTCACTCTTCTGATAGTACTGCTTCATTCGATCCCAACCGGCAAGGAGCTCAATTGATTCAGGGTTAAGCGTGTTATGCCGTTCCCCCGCAAGGGTTTTGATCGCTTTACTCTCACCGCCTGCCCTCTCTACCATCTGAGCAGATGAGGTGAGTTGTTGGTGCTCCCTCGCTATCTCTGACTGTTGTTCAGCCTCCCTTCGATAGTGACGTACTGACTCAGCGATCTCAGCAAGATAATGAACCTGCTGGATTGGAACGATGGGTGATGGAGGGAGTGAAGCGGTTGTTTGAGGAGGATTGGAGATTCCTCTGTCCCCTTGCCATCCCCTCTCAACCAGAAGCTGATTCAACCGCTGATAGAGCGATGAGACTCCACTATCATTGAAATGGGAGGCCATGGTACCGAAGACCGGGAGAGCCTCTGGAGCTTCAGAGAAAGACTCTTGATTGCGCTGGACCTGCTTTCGAACATCACGGAGCGCGTCCTCAGCGCCCTGTCTGTCAAATTTATTAATTGCAACCAGATCGGCATAATCGAGCATATCTATCTTTTCGAGCTGAGTCGCGGCACCGAACTCCGGGGTCATCACATAGAGCGAGAGGTCGACAAAAGGGACAATGCCCATACTTCCCTGGCCAATACCGGGTGTTTCGATGATGATCAAGTCATAACCAGCGAGTCGTGTCGCTGCCACCATCAACTCAAGAGAGAGAGGTACCTCTCCCTCAGCCTGTCGTGTGGCAAGAGAGCGCATAAAGATCTGGGGAGTGTGAATGGCATTCATCCGAATACGATCACCGAGCAGTGCCCCTCCTGTCTTCCTTCTTGATGGGTCGATCGCCAAGATGGCGATCTTCAGCTTTTCCTGATAATCAAGCCTGAAGCGAAGAACAAGTTCATCGGTTAATGATGATTTGCCCGATCCTCCGGTACCGGTAATACCGAGAACTATTGGATCTGCATACTGTTTGGAATCGTTCCCCCTCCTGTCCACGGTGAGCTTCTCAACCAGTGATTCATCGGCATTACCATTTTCCAAATGGGTCAGAAGCCGGGGTAGCGTCACCCGATCATTGGATTTGATATTTTCCAGATCGGTTGTTGTCAGCAACCCCCTCTCCTCTTTGGAAGCAATCGAAATCATATCCTCAATCATGCCGTTGAGGCCGAGGGATTGACCTGCTTCCGGGGAGTAGATTCTAGATACCCCTGATGCTTCTAAGCTGATGATTTCATCGGCAACAATGACCCCACCGCCACCTCCAAAGACCTTGATTCCCGAATAGCCAGAGCTCTTTAGCTCCTCAATAAGGTAGGTATAAAACTCCATATGCCCACCCTGATATGAGCTCACCGCTATGGCATCAACATCTTCCTGAATGGCAGCACTGACGATCTCATCAACGGAGCGGTTATGACCAAGGTGGATAACCTCAACACCTTTCGACTGCAGCATCCGTCGAATGATATTGATTGTGGCATCGTGACCATCAAAGAGGCTGGTTGCCGTTAAGAACCGCAATTTCTTGTTTAAAGGTCTGTTTTTATTGGCCACAGGATATAGTTGGTCATCTGAAGATTGACACTAGAACGATTCTCTATTACGTTTACGTTAACGTCAATCATTTAATGCCTGAGATCGGTTTTGCCCATCAGGCCAAACCAAGATCAAGGAACAGGAAAAAACTTTGGGAAATTTGGTTACCCTTTCATACAGCATCTCTGATCTTGCCAAAGAGTTCGGAATTACCACCCGAACTATCCGTTACTACGAAGATCATCGGCTGCTCTCCCCTTCACGTCGTGGAAGAACGCGGATCTATGATCAGCGTGACCACACCAGGTTGAAACTGGTCCTGCGAGGAAAAAGACTGGGCTTTTCATTAAAAGTCATTGAAGAAGTTCTCGATATGTACGATGCAGAGCCTGGTGAGGTGGGTCAACTTAACTATCTACTGGAGAAGATAATTCACCGCAGAGCACAGATGGAGCAACAGCAAAAAGACATTGAGAACTCAATTTCCGATCTAATAGCACTCGAGAATCAATGTAAGAAACACCTCAAGTTGCTAACCTGACCCCTGAATCCCCAAACTAGAGTGGATTGAAAGAGTACTCACTCACTTCCCAGGCTTCTTCAGAGGTTGCGAGAACCAGACAGGAGGGGCCACCGTAGGTCCGGGATCGCCCAGATGCTCCTGGATTAATCACCCAGGGAGTAGCCCCGGTATCAATAATCCGCTGGTGGCTGTGACCATAGACAATCACTCTTGAATCCAGATATTTTTGGCGCAGGACCTCATGAGGATCGCTCTGTTGAAGCGCAGCATAACCATGCTCAACTGAGAGTCGACCACCCGGCAGATCAAGATGGCGGATTTCTGGGATATTTTGCAGATACACCCTGTCGTTGACTGGCCAGTAGCCAGCTATATCATTATTTCCTCTGACAGCAATGATGTAGCCAAGCCTTGTCTCTAGAGAGATCAGGGAATTTGCATTTCCAATATCTCCGGCATGAACGGCAATATCGCACTTAGCAACAACATCAATGATGCGAGGATCGATAAATCCATGAGTGTCAGAGACTATCCCTACCTTAATCCTTTCCTGAATATTGAGATTCACTCTTACCGTTCCCTCGATACAATCGTTCTTCTGAGATACTGAATTTGATGGCTAAACTGAGTTCGAGTCCCACTATTGAGGCTTTCACTTACTCTTCATCAACCGCATCTCGCTTTGCCTGCTCCTGTTTGGCAAGATGGCGATCAACTTCTGCTTTATGCCTGGCCTCAATGATCTCTTTTCGCTCATCCCAGCGCTTTTCAATTGCCTGATCCACCATAGCTATAGTCTGTTCATCAAAGAAGACCTGTTTCATCAACTTAAAGCCAAACTGCATCAAATCGGCATCACTGCTTTTAAGTAGTGAGAGGGCCTTCTCTTCTAAGACATAGGTTTTGGTAAAAGCTTCGCTTAAGACAAAGCGGCGAAACCGATCAATATCGTAACTGGCCATAAAAAAGAGCTGAAAACTGATCTCGGGCGGTTTGCCAACTGCCGGCCCTGCAGAGCGTTTTTTGAGGATGATCTGATACCACTCGCGATTGAGTTCATCATACTCCACTACTCCCTGCTCTTTTCTATAATCCTCAAGCGAAATAGAGCGAGATTCATTATGACCATGACAGTGATCCTCTCGAACGAGAAAATAGTGCGCTTCATCCGAGGTGGCTTCACTCTCTTTCATCGCCATCAGGCCCGCCGGATAGTACCGGCAAGCTGTCGGCCGATCCTCATAGACGGAACATCCCTGATCACTGACCAAGAGGCAGACCGGGGCTTCGTCTTCTGTTCTCAGCTTGATTCCCGGCATCCCGTGTTGATCCATCTCAAAAGGGACTGTGTGTTGCTGGAGAAACTCAGTTGAAGTGATCCCTAATCCCTTTTTAAGACGAACAACATCATAGGGAGTAAGGGTAATGTCTGCCTGGCGACAGCAGGCATTAAAACAGGAGATGCCCTGATGGCAATTAAACCGAAGCTCATCACGCTTGCCCAGCTTTGCTGGCACCAGGGGACTATCAAAAGGAAGATCAGGTGCATCGCTACTCATGGCCAAAATCCCGGGAGGGTGCAGCATTTTCGAAATTCCAGTTCATTTTCTCAATCCTTGAATTTTGGATTATCAGTCACAACCAAGCTGGTCAGCAAGATCGTGAAAATCTTTGGCAAAAAAGGCGAAGTCCAGATCGGGTAGCAGGTCGGGTTTTTTTGAATTTCCGAATTCGTTTGGCCGTGTTACTAGTGCAGCGTGGAGTCCTGCGTTGATCGCACCGCGCAGATCACCATTATGAGCTGCTACTAGCATCACCTCTTCTGGTTCCAGCCCCAGTAATTGCGCCGTACGCTGGTATGCCCATGGGTGTGTTTTATATTTACCTGCCAATTCGGCCGAGAGCACAGCATCCCACGGCAGGTTTGCAAACTTAGCCATATTTGTCAGCAAGGCTACGTTTCCATTTGAAAGTGATGTCACGATAAATTTCGATTTCAATCGAGTCAGCCCTGCGGTTGAATCAGGCCACCCTTCCAGCCGGTGCCAGGATTTGTTGAAGTCGACAATTTCATCTTCCTCTAAAGTAGGGAATTCGTATTTTTCGATTAGTAGTTCTAATCGATCGCGATGAATTTCGTCGACGATTTTCCATTTATCTTCACCTGAATTTACTTTGATCATTCCGGAGTGATATCCGTCGCGCCAGTCGTCAGCAAATTGATCCCAGTCAGCTTCAACCCCGTGTTTGGACCCGAACTCTTGTGCTTGGCGGGCGATAGAGGTGCGCCAATCAACGACCGTTCCGAAGACATCGAACACCAGTGCTTTTATGTTTTTAACATTCAAATACCATCTCCCTGGAAATTAATTTAGTCGAGCGTACGTCTCTATCAGTCGTAAGGCGGTATTCTATTTGTTCGGACACAGGAGTCCCCCTAGTTAAATGAGTTCTGAATCCTCAGAATTCATTTAGACTTCACAGCCAAAAAAAAATCCGGACGTCTGTAACGCCCGGATTATACGACTCGTGTCGATTTTATCTACTTAAAGAGCTTGGACTTATCAACGAGATCCACATGGGCTCGTTTAAAACAGGTCCAGGTATGGGTGCTCTTGTCGTAGATTGAGTTGACGAAGCACTTCCAGTTCTCCTCATCAATAAAGTTTTTGTCGGTGCGGTAGTAGAAACCCGGGTAACGGGACTCTTCACGGAACTGAATGTGTTTCATGTGAGCTTCTGCGGTTAGGATTCGATGATAGTTCTCCCAGGCCCGCAAGAGTTCATGCAGATCCTTGGCACGCATCTTCATCGCATCTTCTTTAAGGAATGTCAGCTTCTCCTCAGCTATTTCTAACATGCGGGTGTTGGTGGTGTAGTAGGTCGCTACCCCCGCAACATATTCATCCATGATCTTCTGCAGACGGAACTGCAGCATCTTTGGGGTAATGTAGTTGGGGTTTACATCGATCGCAGTGGAGTAGTCCTTGTGCTCAAGGAAGGTTTTGACCGGTTGCATAATATCCGCAGCCAACTCCTCAGCAGAGGTATCAAGCTCAACAACGTAATCCTTGTTGTCGATCACATACTTGACCATAGACTTAGCACATATCCTTCCTTCGGCATGTGAACCGGAAGAGAACTTATGACCGGATGCACCCACGCCGTCACCGGCAGTGAAGAGACCACTAACGGTAGTCATGGAGCGATATCCCCAGTTCCAACCGCTCGGGAGATGATCTGGAATTCCAGCCTCTGTCTCTTCATTCGGAGCACCTACATCAGTGGGTCCGGATACCCAGATTCCACAACAACCTGAATGTGAACCCAACAGATAGGGCTCGGTGGGCATCAACTCTGAGTTCTTTTTATCTGGCTCGATATTCTCACCGACCCAGACCCCACACTGGCCAACGCACATATCAAGGAAATCTTCCCATGCTTCGGCTTCAAGATGTTTTACCTCACGCGGGCTCAATGTCTCTCGAAGATTAGCAAGTGCTGTAACCGTGTCCATGAAGATTGGACCGCGACCCTCCTTCATCTCTTTAAGCATCAGATGATTACGCAGACAAGAGGCCGGCACTGCCGCTTTACCGTAGGGAGGATAGTCATCCAACATCTCAGCATTACTGGCCATGTAGTTCTCACCATAGGCATTGGTGGCCTTGGCTTTAAAGAGCAGGAACCACGCCCCAACGGGACCGTAACCGTCTTTGAAACGGGTAGGAACGAAGCGGTTCTCCATCATGGTCAGCTCTGCACCGGCTTCAGCGGCCATTGAATAGGTGGAACCCGCATTCCAGACAGGGTACCAGGCCCGACCTGTTCCCTCACCCACAGAACGTGGACGGAAAAGATTGACGCAACCCCCTGCCGCAAGCAGGACAGCCTTGGCCTTGTAGACATAAATTTTGTTCTCACGAACAGAGAAACCCGCTGCACCGGCAATACGGTTGGAGTCGTTCTTGTCATTGACCAGCTTAACGATGAAGATACGCTCCTGAATACGATCTATACCCAGTGCTTTTTTGGCGGCTTCAGCAACAATCCATTTATAGGATTCGCCATTGATCATGATCTGCCACCTGCCTGAGCGCACAGGTTTTCCGCCATCAGCCAGTGGCGTCAGGCCCTGTGCACCGTCATGACGCTCGCCGTTCTCATCAGTCTTCCAGATGGGGAGGCCCCACTCTTCAAACATATGAACAGACTCATCAACATGACGTCCCAGATCATAAGCCAGGTCATCACGGGTGATGCCCATCAGGTCATTTGAGACCATACGGGCATAATCGGCCGGATCCTGCTCACTACCGATATAGGTGTTGATGGCTGACAGGCCCTGGGCTACGGCACCAGAACGGTCCAGAGCAGCCTTGTCCACCAGCTTGATTTTTAATTCACGGCCAAGTTCTTTCTCGGCCTGCTTTGCCCAGGGCATGATCTCAAATGCTGCGCCGCAGTTTGCCATGCCACCACCGATCATAAGAATATCGACTTCTTCTTCGATCAACTCAGGGTTACCAAAAGTACCTACTTCAGACATTTTTACTACCTCAATTCAGGTCTAAATCGGACTCGATCAAAGCCTTAAGCTTTGATCAGTTCGCTGCTATCGCCTGCACGGAAACCGTTTGCAGTGTGAAAAAACCCATTATCACTGATCTTGGCAAGATCAGCTTCGGGCTTGCCATCATAGGGATCGATTGATCCTTCAGGGGTAGTCCGAATTGGGAATTTAAACCGTTTCATGGTTCCGTTACGGAACTTGATGGTCCACATGATGGAGTCAGATCCACGCATTGGCTGAACAGAACCACCAAGCGGTACGATGTCAGCATAGTGGCGGGCTTCAATTGCACCCTGGGGACAGATCTTGACACAGGAATAGCACTCCCAGCACTGTTCTGGTTCCTGGTTAAACGCTTTCATGGCGTGACCCGTTTCAGAACCATCCTTGTCGAGTTTCATTAGGTTGTGGGGGCAAATGTACATGCAGGCAGTCCTGTCCTGTCCTTTGCATCCATCACACTTTTCAGTACGAACAAATGTCGGCATCGTTTTTCTCCGATGGTTAATCGAAACTTTTCAAATAGCCCCAAGCACTGATCACTGGGACCGGCATAATTCTGGCTCTGGCGCGCTAACAAAAAATCAGCCATCCAAATACAGAATGGAGGGTGAACTCTATCGTTGTCGGACCCGGAAAACTAATTAGAGTTACAATCAAAGTCATAAGGAGTGTTTATTTTACTTTCTACTTTTCATGACCACGCCTGGCCTCAATGTATCCAACCTAAACAGGTTATGAGCAATGGTTGGAAACCTTCCATTAAATTTAGATAAACACTATAACTTACTATTTATAATGGTATTTATTTCAAATTATTGGGTTATTTTATAACCCTAATGTGGTCTGAATCAGGGTTTTTTTAGCCTTAACATTTTTTCTGCCGGAGTCAGACTGATTAACCTAGTTTGTTAGTATGTTTATATCTGGGGCTATCAAAAGGATCCCAATCATCTTTTTAGAGCGGGGAGACTCTATAGGAGTAAATGATCTCTATTGGCCTGCTTAACTTCAATCTCAAATCGACTCTTGAGATGACCTGCCCACAACAGCGCAGAGTCGCAACGACAGATGGCTGGGCCTGAATATTGGCAAGCGGGCTTAACTTAAATTAGAGCCCGAGCAGACCTTTACCCACCAGAGGGCTCTATTTACCGGCGATATCTTCTAGTTTCTTGGCTCGGATTATCTGACCATTTAGCCCGGCCTCTTTAGCACTACTGCCATAGGCAACACTCATCAACTGACTGTAGTAAGTGACGGGCATATTGAAGCTTGTACCATATTGATGGTTAATCTGCTGCTGATAGATCTCTACATTCATCTGACAGACGGGACAAGGGGTGACAATGAGGTCTGCCCCTCGATCATGAGCTGATTCAACAATATCCTTGATCTGGGCAAAGCTCTTCTCAGGCTCCGAGAATGCGAGAGCGCCACCACAGCAGGTCACCTTTTTATCGTAGTCCTCGATCGGTTCGCCGCCAACCGTCTCGACTATCTTGTCGAGATATTTAGGATTCTCAAACGATTCGCCATCTATTCCAAATGGACGATTGGTCTGACAGCCCACGTAACCGGCAACCTTAACCCCTTCCAGAGGCTTAACAACGGGGGCCGCCATCTCCTCATAGCCAATATCCTCAATCAGGGATTCGACCATATGACGAACCTTGACCTCATTCTTGAAATGACGCTCAAGACCCGCCTCTTTCAGAACTTCCAGGGTATCAGTCAGAATGGTCTCCGATTCACGGATTCTCTCCTGGCTCTCCCGGGTACCCAGCCAGCAGGCCGCACAGGTGGCGACAATATCCTGCTCAGGGTTGTGTTGTTCAGAGAGCGCTATATTTCTTGCACTCATCGCCAGGCGAGGCAACTCCCCGCCACCACAATAACCGATTGAAGCAGAACAACAGTTCCAATCCGGTATCTCGTTAAGTTGAATATCAAGCTTGCTGCACATCGTCTCTACTGAAGTCATCATGTTGGATGCCGATGCCTTCTTCTCTGATGAGCAACCCGGATAGAATGAGTAAGTGTACTTTGCCATTTTCTGTGACTCTCTAATCAGCTGTTATAACCTTTACGACGATCTTCAATCTCAAATGCCTTCTTCAGCATCTTGTCGATATCACCCGAGCCCTTGCAACCTCCGCCCTGAATCAGACCAAAGGGATCCAACCTGCCCGTCATGAACATCCCGATACCAATCTTCTTCATCGCCAGGGATTTTTTTATTCCGCTCATAAAACC